>OGDF01005056.1_pt1 | contig 14317 bp, 14 predicted proteins | sample 1570141 | NCBI WGS metagenome assembly OGDF01 (sample SAMEA4370581, study PRJEB24528) | human gut metagenome | reverse complement strand
ATTACTTATTGCACCTTTTTTATGTTAATCGTGCATTTAATATTTTATTTAACATATTTTTAAAAATTTTAAAAATTTCTGAAAATTCCTGAAAATTTGTGAAAATTTGTGCTACTGTTTACGGTTTATAATACACTATAATAACTTTGTGATCAAAACATAACTAAATTGTTCTATTGAACTGTAATAATTTATATCGATAATTTTAAATAGCAACTTTAAATTATTTAAAATAATACAATAATATTGCCAGTTATTAAACATCATGATGATTGATTAGTAAAAAATAAATTTAAGTAAGATTTAACAAATACACAAATTATGTAAAAAATGTAATATAAAATTGTCGAAAGTTAGTTAAATTTGTGTCGAAAAAGCACTACTTTTGTATTTTATTGTCAAATTATGTAAATAGCTTTGCGTTATCTTGAAAAAAGTGTTACAATGGTATCAGGAGATGAATATGACATTCGATCAATTTGAATTTATTCTTATTTTAATTTATTTTCTTATTAGGGTATATCGTATTTTGGACTCAAAAGTAATGTATTCTAAAAATGGCAGCAAATTAGATAAGTACATTAAACAAGTAGTATCAAAAGATATATCTAACAACCTTGTTGAGCATAATGAAAAAGAGTTTGATCTAAAAATATTTTTTCAAAAAAGTATTCAAATCCTAAAAAGTAAGCAAGAGTTAAAAATCTTGCTTATAACTATTACATTTTTATCTATTAAATTAATGTTTTCATATACAAATATTAATTCCAACTTTTATTATATAAAATTGTTTTCAAAAAATATTGATTTAGTATCTTTACTTTATCCTAACTTTAAATTTATATATATTGTATATTTAAATATATATACTATATGTATATATGATATTGTAAAAATTGTAACTAGAAAAATAATCAAATTTAAAAGATACAGTAAAATTACTAAAAAAAACAATTATAATCTTGATATTCAAGTTGGAAATGATAAAGATGGAAAAGTAGTATCTATATCAGAGATGGGATTATATCAAAATATTTTAATAACTGGTAGTATTGGAACTGGTAAAACATCTACTGCTATTAATAACATATTATTTACCTTAATAAAAAATAAGTTGGGAGGCTTAGTAATTGATGTAAAAGGTAATTATACTTATGTATTAAAAAAGATGTGTGAGGTTTGCAATAGAAATGAAGATTTAGTTGAAATATCTTTAGATAGTAAATTTAGATATAATCCCTTAGATACTAATTTATCAAACATTGAATTGGCATATATGCTAAAGAAAGTATTAATGCTATTATCTAGTACTAATAATAGTGATGGATTTTGGCTTGATAAAGTTGAAGCATATTTACGTGATTTTATAGTTATAATTAAATTGTATATGGAATATCCAAGTTTTTCAGAAATTCATAAATTAGTAACAAATGATGAATATTTGAATTCTAAATTAAATCTGGTAAAAGAAAAAATCTTATCTGGAATTTTTTCAGATGAAGATTTATTTGCTATTAATAGTGCGATTAGTAATATAAAAAATGAATATTTAAGATTAGATGAAAGAACTAGATCTATTATTAAGGCAGAAATAACTAGAATTACTGGAGTGTTTGTAAATGATTATAATATTTATCATAAGTTTTGTTTTAATTCTGATGCCTTTAGTTTCTTAGAAAATAAAGTAGTTATTTTATCAATTGGAATAGGAGAAAATAGCTTACTTTGTAAAATTATTTCTACATATTTAAAATTAGATTTTCAAAGACAAATTCTGTCACAAAATTCAAATTATAAAACAACATTTTTTGTTTGTGATGAATATCAAGAAATAGCAAATAAAGAAGATTCACACTTCTTTTCGATTTCAAGAGAATTTAAATGTATAAATGTTGTAAGTATGCAAAGTTATAGTTCATTAGTGAATTCTTTAAATGAAGAAGCAGCTACTAAAGTGATAATTCAAAATTTTGTTAATAAAATTTGGTTTAGAAATGATGATAACTATACTGTAGAACAAATAATTAAACAAATTGGTAAAGAAAAGAAAAAATATGAAAATATGAGCGTGTCTGAAAATGGAAATAATACAAAGTATAACATATTTACTAATAGATTCAATGACTATAAAACTGGTATATCAAAAAGTTATAGTTATAATATGAATTTAGACTATAAACTTGGAGAAGAGTATATGACAACAACTCTTAAGACTTTTGAAGCGGCAGCTATGTTATCTGATGGTCAAGAGGTTAGATTTGTAGATAAAATTAAATTGAAAATTTGGGAGGGTGATAAGTATAACAAATGATTTAAAAATTACTGGTGAAAATGAAGAAAAATGTGAAAACAAACATAAAAAAGGACATTTGAAATTTAAAATTTATGCAAGTATATTTATTTTAATGGCAGTGTTTTTAACAACTTTTAATATTGTATATTGTGCTGCTGTTTCTGACCCAACTTTAGTTAATAAATTAAATTCGGCTATGAAAAAGATACTTAATTATTTACAAAAGTTGGCCACCCCAATTGCTGGTGTAACAATTGCTGTTGGCGTCATTATGAGAAAATTAAGCTTTGGTGATGAGGAAAAGATGTTAAAGGGAAAAAAAGTTATAATTAATGCGATAATTGGATATGCAATAATTATTTCTATTGATTTAATTATAAAGTTTATCGAAGCTTTAATATAATATATAGGTATGAATACTCAAGATATAATTGGAAATTTTAATATACTTGTAGAAAAAATAATAAAATCTGTAGAAAATGAAGTGTATAAAAATATTGATAGTATTCTTGTAATAGATAAAAAAATATTTAAAGTAGAACCATTAAATAAATTGATTTTAGAAGATGATATTAATGGTTTTATAATGCTTGCAAATGCTATGATTTTATTTTATTTTGTTTATTACATATTTTCCACTTTAATCTCATTGTATAACGGCAACCAAATTATTAACATTAATAAATATATTATAAAAATGGTGGTAATTGTAATTGCTGTAAATAGCAGTTATTATATTTGCAAACAAATAATTGATATTTTTTATGTAGTAACAGATGTAATTGATACCATTGGGTTAGATATAACGGGAAAAGAATTAATTTTTCAAAACTTTAGAGAAGTTATAAATATAGTTGAAGATTTAGATACAACAGATATTCTTAGTATGAATGGAATAATTAAAAGTTTTATTTCTTTTGGTTCTATATCAATATTTATTAGCTTAGCTATTAAATATACAAGTGTAATATTTTTAATATTGATTTCTCCAATAGCAATTATGTGTTTATCTAATAACATAACTAGTGGAATTTTCTTTTCATGGGGAAAAATGTTAATTCTTTTATTATCAAATCAAATTATTATGAAAATGATAATGCTAATTCCAATGGCATGTAAAGATACTAAAACTATATTTTATAAAATAATATTAGTTGGGAGTATTTATATATTATATAAAATTGACACGTTTCAAAGAGAATTGTTTTCAAAAATATGTATTCCTAAAAAGGAGGAATGAAATATAAAATATACAATATATTCGAATTATAAAAGAAATAATAAGTGGAAAGGAATTATAGAGTACAAGACTCTTTTGATTTTGGCTATATATTTTTTATTATCAATTAATATTATAAAATATTTCAATTTCAGCTTTTTAACATCTGCATATGTATTATTAGTGTTATTTATACCGGCTTTTGCAATAGTCTTTATTGATGTACAAAATGAAAATGGAATATCAGCCCTACATGTAATTTTAGAATTTTATTTAAAGAATAAGATATATGTAAAATTAGGACTTTATTCGAAATGCTGTAGTGTATACGTTAATAAAAATCAAAAATGTATATTTATGAGTAATTTGTTGAAAAATTTAAAAATAAAGCTAAAAAATGAAGAAATTGTCGATAATATTGAAAATATTAGTGAAGTATGATATATAATTAATATAGTAATAATAAAAATAATATATAAATTTATATGCAGGAGGATCCTTATGGAAAAACAAATTATAGATAATTACAATTGTGAAAGTATGCAAATTGTTGATTTGTTTTTGCTATTAGATAGTGAATTTGCTAAGTTGTTTGAAGGTATGTTGGTAAATAAAATTCAAATTAAAGTTTTAAAAAATGATTTTGAAAAAATAAAAGAAATCGTAGATAGACAATATTTGAGATTTAAGAAAAATAATTACTTTTTACCTGAATTTTATTTTGGTAGCTTGGTATATGAATATGAAAGAAAAATAAAAAAATACATTTTAGATTGCGACATTTCATTAGAAAATTATTCAAGTTACTTTTACGCTAACATAAGTATAATAAGGACAATAGGATGTGATAATTTACTTCTAGAATTTTTTATTAAATATGGCGACAGAGAGATTAAATTATGATAGTGGTCGAAAGACCACTATCATATAAATCAAGTAATTTATAAGTTATTTTAATGTTTATTTCCAAATTTAGTTCTAAAAAGTAATTTAAGTAACTTAATTTAAGTCTAATTTTTTTATGTTTTTTTGAATTCTAAACTTGTTTCTAATTTTTTTATTTATTTAACCTAATTTTTTTGATAAACTAAAACATTTTCAGCTTATGTTGTTTTTAATTTAATATTAAAACTCTTGTAAAAATTGTACGCAAATGGTATAATTTATAATTATTATAGGAGAGTTTTTTATGAAATTTGTACGTAAAAATAAACTGGAATTGAGTGATACTTTAGTACCTGATCTTTTTATATTAAATAATATGATTTCTTTAGAAGGAATTGATGTAAAATTATACCTGTATATGCTTTTCCTATCTAAAAGTTCTTCAGAAATTGAAACTGACACTTTAATAAAGAAAATGTGCATAACTCAACAAGAGTTATCTTTTAGTTTAGATAGACTTCAAGCTGAAGATTTAATTGTTAAGACATCTCAAGGATTTAGTATAGTAGATTTAAAAGAGGTTGAGGTAAATAAATCATATATACCTAAGATGGAGACAAAGATAAATAGAGTAAAAACAGAGTTAGAGGCAAAAAGAGTGGCAGCTGCTGAAGCTATTAACGAGTCATTTTTTCAAGGAATTATGTCTCTTGGTTGGTATACTGATATAGCTACTTTATTTAAAAATTATAATTTTTCAGAAGAGGTTATGATAGCTCTTTTTCACTATTGTCAAGAAAGAAAGGCATTAAATAAGAAGTATGTTTATGCAGTAGCTGAAAATTGGTATAAAGGTGGAGTAAAAACTTTTGAACAATTAGAGGATTTTTTGGAGAGTTATGATATCGTTCAAACCACAAAGCAAAAGATTGTTAAAGCATTAAGACTTAATAGAAATATAACTAAATATGAGGAGCAGTATATAAATACGTGGATACGTGAGTATGGTTATGATTTTAATATCATTGAAGAAGCACTGAAAAAAACAGTCAATGCTGCAAATCCAAGTATAAGTTATATAAATGCTATTATTTCAAATTGGCATAAAAAGGGATATAAAACATTGGATGAAGTTCAAAACGAAAATAATCAAGAACAAGTTGAAAATAAATATAATAAAAAAACTAACATGCAAGATAATAAATTTAAAAATTACGAACAACGTAGCTATGATGATTTAGAATCTTTTTATGACAATATATAATAGTTAATTTAAATTTTTGTTTGGAGGAAAAATTTGGATACAAAAGCTTTTGAAAGAGTAAAAAATAACTTTTATTTAAAAAGAGAAGAAAAAATAAAAATGGCTAACTTACTAAAAGATGAAATATATGACAATAATGAAACTTTAAAAAAATTAGAAGAAACCAGAAATATAATTGCACTAAAAATTACGAGAAATATTTTGAATAATAAGGATAAGATAGAATCAGAAATAGAAGAAGAAAACATGCAACAAAAGTTAGCTTCTATAGATAAAAAAATTGAACTTGAGTACAAAAAAATAGGAATAACTAAAGAAATGCTGTTACCTAAATTTGATTGCAAAAAATGTAGCGATACAGGTATGATAAAAAATGGAGATAAGATTATTTTTTGTTCATGCTTTACACAAGCTGTAATAAATGAAACATATAAGCAAATAAATATGTTAAAAATAAAGGATGAAAATTTTGAAACTTTTGATATTGGATTTTATTCAAGTGAAGTCAACCGAGAAAAATATGGAATTAATAAATCACCAAGAGAAAATATTGAACAAATAAGAGATATTTCTTTAAACTTTGCATGTAACATAAAAAATAAAGATGAAAAAAATTTGTTATTTATAGGAAATACGGGTCTTGGAAAGACTTTTTTGAGTAATGCAATAGCTAAAATGGTAATAGATAATGGGTATTCTGTTATTTATCAAACTGCACCTGTTTTTATTGACAAAATTATGCAATATAAATTTTCATATAACAAAGAAGAAAAAAAAGATTTGTATAATAAGATATTTGAAGTAGATTTATTAATTATAGATGATTTAGGAACAGAAACTATGACAAATAATAAATATACTGAGTTGTTTAACATTATAAATACAAGATTACTTAGTAATAAAAAAATAATAATTTCAACAAATTTGAAGTTAAATGAACTATTTTCTAGATATGATGAAAGAATTATTTCAAGACTTATAGGAGAGTTTAAGATTTGCAAATTTGTTGGAGAAGATATTCGCTTGAAAAAGAAAAGAATTTCTAAAGATACACTAAATTAATTTTTTTATAATGATACTAGTATAAAAAATATGGTAATGAATAAAATAAAATGAAAAATAGTGACTATAAAAAAGAGTCACTATTTTTCAAAATTTATGTTTTTAAATTATAATTTTTTAGAAAAAACTTTAATAAAAAAATTAAAGTTTTTCTTCACGTTTTTTTTCTAAACGTGAAATTTGTTCATATAATTTTTCTTCACGTTCAGATATCTCAGTGGGCAAATCTATATGTACTTTTAAAATTAGATCTCCTCTTTTTCCATCTTCTGATATATATCCTTTATTAGGGATGTTTACAAGTTCACCATCTCTTAGATGTTTTGGAAGAGTAACTATAATTTTTTCATCCATTACTTGAAGTTTTATCTTTCCTCCAATTACTGCGACAGAAGGTGTTATAGTGATATTTTTTACTAAATCGATTCCGTCTAATTTAAATTCATCATCTTCTAATAACTTTACATGTATTATTAGATCACCATTTTTTCCACCATTTTTGCCTGGATTTCCAAGCGCAGCCAGTCTAATTTTATCACCACTTTGGATACCTATAGGCACATTTACAGAAAAAGTCTGCATTCCAGATTTAAATGATTTGATAACAATCTTTTTTTCAGTTCCAAAAAAGCCTTCTTCTAACGTAACATCTAAATGAGTTATAATATCAGTACCTTTAATTGGTTTTTGTTTTGCTTTTTTTTCATTGTCATCTCTATTATCATCAGTTGAAGTTTGTGCAGTACTATTATCAGTATTTGAATCTTCTTTTTTGAAGCCTAAAATAGTAGTGAAAAGATCATTTATGACATTTACACCAGATTTGAATTCATATCTTATATTTGAAAGACTAGAATTTCCATCAACGAAGCCATAACCAAGCTTTGCAACCTGTCTATCGTATTTTTTTCTTTTTTCTTCATTTGTAAGCGTTGCATAAGCTTCATTTATATCTTTAAACATTGTTTCAGCAAGCTCAGATTTATTTGTATCAGGATGATATTTTTTTGCTAATTTTCTATATGCTAATTTTATGTCTTGGATTGAACTTTTCCTTGTTACATCTAAAATTTCATAATAGTTTTTGTATTTCATATTTTACCCCTTTTAAAAACTAAGTTACATCAAAACTTTTTTTACATTATATCATAAATAAACTATTTTTCAATAACTTTAGCTTGCTTTTTTGTTTTTTTTCTTGTATAATAGTGGAGTATAATGATGTGGAGGTTAGAAATGGATATAAATGATGAAAACTTTTTATCGGCGCAAAAAATTGTACCAGTAAAAATAGAAGATGAAATGAGAAAGTCATATATAGATTATGCTATGAGTGTTATAGTTTCACGTGCACTTCCAGATGTAAGAGATGGTATGAAGCCTGTACATAGAAGAATACTTTATGTAATGAATGAACTATCTTTGTGGCCAGAAAAACCTTTCAGAAAATCAGCAAGTATTGTTGGTGATGTAATGGGTAATTATCATCCACATGGTGATGCTGCTATTTATGATGCACTTGTGCGTTTGTCCCAAGATTTTTCTATGAGATATCCTCTTGTAAATGGACATGGTAATTTTGGTTCTATTGATAATGATCCACCAGCTGCAATGAGGTATACAGAGGCTAAGCTTCATAAAATATCTCTTGAAATGTTAACAGATATAGATAAAGACACAGTTGATTTTGTACCTAACTATGATGATAGATTAAAAGAACCATCTGTGCTTCCAGCTAAGTTGCCTAATTTATTAATTAATGGTTCATACGGTATAGCTGTTGGAATGGCTTGTAATATTCCACCACACAACCTTACTGAAGTAGTAAATGGAACAATTGCTCAACTTGAAAATCCGGATATTACAAATGAAGAGTTAATGGCATATATAAAAGGACCAGATTTTCCAACAGGAGCTATAATACTTGGAAAAGAAGGAATAAAGAGTGCCTATACAACTGGTAGAGGTAAGGTGTGCTTAAGAGCAAAGGCTGAAATAGAAGAAGATAGTAGAGGAAGATATCATATTATTGTTACTGAGATTCCTTATCAAGTCAATAAAGCAGCACTTGTGGAAAATATAGCAAAGCTTGTTGGAATGAAGATAATTGAAGGAATATCTGATTTAAGAGATGAATCTGATAGAGAAGGAACTAGAATTGTTATTGATTTGAAAAAGGATGCTAATCCAAATGTTGTACTAAATCAATTATACAAGCATACTCAACTTCAAAATACTCAATCTATGTTGATGCTTGCAATTGTTGATGGACAACCTAAAGTATTGAAACTAAATGAAATTTTAGGTGAATATATAAAACATAGAGAAAATGTTGTTATAAGAAGAACAAAATTTGATTTAGCTAAGGCTGAAGCTAGACTTCATATATTAGAGGGACTTAGAATAGCAATTGATCATATTGATGAGATTATAAAAATCATCCGTGCTTCGTATGATGATGCAGCTCAGAAACTTATGGAAAGATTTGGATTAAGTGAGATACAAGCAAATGCTATTTTAGAGATGAGACTTAGAACTTTACAAGGTCTTCAAAGAGAAAAAATAGAAAATGAATATAATGAATTGGTTGCACTTATTAAGCATTTAAAGGAAATACTTGGTTCAGAGCAACTTGTTAAAGATATTATAAAAGATGAATTATTAAAAATAAAAGAAGATTATGGTGATGAGAGAAGAACTGCTATTACACATGCAGAAGGGGATATAGACATAGAAAGTTTAATAAAAGAAGAAACAAATGTTGTAACTCTTACGCACTTTGGGTATGTAAAAAGAATAGCTGCAGATGTTTATAGATCACAAAAACGTGGTGGTAAGGGTCTTACTGCTATGAATACGCGTGAAGATGATTTTGTTGAACAATTATTTATAACATCTACTCATGATTACATTATGTTTTTTACTAATAAAGGTAAAGTTTATAGATTAAAAGCTTATGAACTGCCAGAAGCATCTAGGACTGCTAAAGGAACTGCAATTGTTAATTTGTTACAATTGGATCAGGGAGAAAAAGTAGCAGCTATAATGCCTGTAAAAGATTATAACGCTGAACTTTATGTTCTTATGGCTACACGTAATGGTCTTATTAAAAAGACTAAACTAGAGGAATACAGTAATATAAGAAAATCTGGATTACAAGGTATAACTCTAAAAGAAGATGATGAATTAATAGATGTTAGATTAACAGATGGAAGTAACGATGTAGTTATGGTTACACAAAGTGGCCTTTCAATAAGATTTAAAGAAGAGGAAGTAAGACCTGTAGGTAGAACTTCTATGGGAGTTAAAGGAATTACCTTAGCTAATGATGATAAAGTTGTTGGAATGGAACCAGTTGCAAATAATGATGATTATATTTTGGCTATAACTGAAAATGGTTTTGGAAAAAGAACTGAGTTAGAAGAATATAGATCACAGTGTAGAGCAGGTAAAGGTGTTCTTACATATAAAACTACTGCAAAGACTGGTCATATTATAGGAATTAAGATTGTAAATGATTTTGATGATATTATGATGATCACTGATACAGGAGTTATAATTAGAATTAATGTAAAAGATATAAGCGTACTTGGAAGAAATACACAAGGTGTTACTCTTATGAGAACTTCTGATGGCGGTAAAGTTATAAATATTGCCAAAATTCCAAAAGATGATGAAGTAATAGATCCTGAAAAGTAATTAAAAAAATACAGATTATTCTAAATTTTAGATTAATCTGTATTTTTTTTATTAATTTTTCTGTAATCTTACATTTTCAAATAAAATACTTGCGTACCAGGTGTTAGTTACTGGATTGTAAGATATTGAATGAGATTTTACCCGAAGCCTATTTTTGTAGAACTGAGAAATCTCAAGTATTTTATTTAACGCTAGTTTATTAATTTCTTCAAAATCTTCAACATCTTTGATTGTCTCCATTTTATAATCTGGATCTGTTATTATCATAGTTTTTCCTCCCTAATTATGAAAGATTTAATATTACTTTTAATAAATTCTATCAAATTTTTTTAAAATGTCAAGATTTATGTAAGATAAAACAGGGAATTTTCACAAAATATTACTATTTAGACTTACTAATAAAAAAATAAGAATAACCTTTAGTTATATTTTGTTATACATAATAAATTTAAACTTTGAACTTTTAAAAATTTATGCTAATTATTTTAAAACGATTTGTAAGGATATATTTATGATAAACAACAAATCAATCAGCCTAGAAGTAGAAACATTAACAGAAACCAATAAAATATATAAATATAGATTTTAAGCTTTAAATAATGCAATTATTTAAAAATTGTACTACGAAAAAGTTTCATTTATTTGACTTTTTAATGGATACATTAAGAAATGGAAGTGTATTGTTCTTGATGATTTAGATGAAAAATTGTATCAATTATTAGCAAGATATATTATTAATTTATTTCATAATAGTGAAAAATATAGATAATAGCCAGTTAATATATTTAACACATGATACAGTAAAGTTAAATAAAGAAATATTTAGAAGAGAAGAAATATGGTTTGTTGAAAAGAATAAGAATGGGATTTCAAAATTATATTCTTTATCAGACTAGATTATAGAATATGAAAATAATAAAAGAATATACAATAGAATATTTAGACCAGATATAGACTTTATATTATAAGGTATATGAAAAAAAGCTTTACAAGGAGGTATTTAGCTAATTTTATAGAAGGGAGCAAAAGATGAAAACATTAGATGAATTAATGGCAGACAAAATTATAGACTTATTACATTACATTTTATCAAAATTTATAAAACCAGACATAACTTTAGAAAATGTAAATCAACTAGATTCAAATACAATTGATAAATTAAAACAACAATATGAAATTGAAGGAATAATTTTAGATGTTGATGAAACATTAAGAAAAGAAATGAAAGATATCCCTAAATGTAATAAAGAATGGATAGAAAGCTTAAAAGGTAAACTAAAGGTCATAATTGTTAGCAATGGAAAAGATCAAAAGATTGAACAATATTTTAAAGAAACTGGAATAGATTACATAGGATTTGCCCATAAACCATTAAAGAAAAACTTACTTAAAGCATGTGAAAAAATGAATTTAAGTCCAGATAAAGTAATGACAATTGGAGATAGTTTATTTGATGATGTATATGGTGGAAAGAGAAACAACATGAAAACAGCATTAATAAAAGACGTGGAAGAGGAAAGATAAATTTTATATAAATATCTCATTTAAAAAATAAAAAGGAACTTAAGTTAGTAAAAATATAATATGGAAAAATAGTATCATCAAAGTAAAAAAGTTTTTTTCAAAATTTAAAAAAACTTTGACACGTAACAAAATATTAACAATAATAAAAATTCAAAATATCCATATAATTTGAGAAAAAATCTCGAAAATATTGGCATTTTTTTCGAAATTTAGTATATAATATGCAAAATGTTTAGAGTTTAAAAAGGTAATAAATTCTATAAAAAGAATAGAAAAAATATTTGTATAATAATACAAAAGAAAGCGAAGTATTAATGTATGGAAGTACAGGAATATTTTGCTTTTTTGAGAAAGGAGGGAAAAGTGTAGGGTTGGAAAAATTAAATAAAGATCAGTTAATATAACTTGCTGAAAAACTAGAAAAATGGAAAATATATTATTAACTAAAATAATGGAAAGAGCATCTTTAGATTTGGATTCATATGACAGAATATTTCCAAATCAAGACACAATGCCAAAAGGTGGATTTGGAAATTTAATAGCATTACCTTTTCAAGGTGAAAGTAGCAAAAAAGAAAATACTGTTTTTGTAAATAAATATTTTGAAGTAGAGAAAAATCAAATAAATATTTTAAATAATATAAAAAGAATTAAAAGTGATGAGATATATTCATTTATAGAGACAAACAAGGAAGATGATTATAAAGAGCCAGAGGTAGAAGAAAATTTTGAAATGATGATGAAATACCACAAAAGGAAAATATTAAAGATACTATATTTTCTAACAATGTGGAATGCATATTTGATAATCAAATATATATATAAAAATTAAAATTGTTGCCAAATGAAATAACATATTTAAAAAGGCTAGCAAGTTTTACTAACCCCAAATTTTACGAATTACAAAAATTAAGATTACCAATATTTTATAAAACAACTCCTAGAATAATAAGTTGCTTTGAAGAAGATGAAAGATTTCTAAAATTACCAAGAGGATGTATGGATAAAATAAAAGAAGTATGTGAAAAAAGTAAGGTTAAGTTAATAATAAAAGACATAAGAGAAAATGGAATTGAAACAGATTACAACTTTAATGGTAAATTAAATAAAAAGCAAGAAAGAGTAATGAAAGAATTACTAAAAAATGACACAGGAGTATTGTGTGCTACAACAGGATTTGGAAAAACCGTAGTAAGTGCTAAAATTATTTCAGAATTAAAAACTAATACATTAATAATAGTCAATAGAAATAATCTTTTAGAACAATGGAAAGAAAAATTATCATATTTTCTGGACATAAACAAAAAAGAAATAGGACAGATAGGTGCAAGTAAAGAAAGTCTAAATGGAAAACTAGATGTAGCAAGTTTTCAATCTTTATTTAAAAAAGATAATTTAGAAGAGTTGATTAAAGTCTATGGATTAGTTATTATAGATGAATGTCATCATGTAGCAGCATATAGTTTTGAAAAAGTACTAAAAGCAGTAAGAAGTAAATACGTATATGGACTAACTGCTACACCAACACGAAAAGATGGATGGCATAAAATAATATATATGCAATGTGGAAATATAAGAGTTAGGGTGAGCAACCGAGAGTTGAAGCAAAATAAGAAAATGGAACATGAAGTAATTGTGAAAAAAACAAATTATAAATACATTCCAACAGAAGAAAAAGAAAAAATACAAATTTCAGAGATTCTTAATGATATGTGCCATAATACTTTTAGAAATAGTATTATAATAGAAGATATAAAAAAATCTATAGAAGAAGGAAGAATTCCAATAGTTTTAACTGAAAGAGTAGAACATTTAAAGATTTTAAAGGAAAGTTTAGAAAAACTAAAAATACCGATTATCATATATAGAGGAAAAATGGAAAAAAAGAAAACTAAAGAAATTCAAGAAATTATAAAAGAAGTAGATGAAAAGAATAGAGCAAGAATAATATTGGCAACAAGTAGCTCAATAGGAGAAGGATTTGATGATAGTCGACTAGACACACTGTTTTTAACTATGCCAGTTTCATGGAAAGGAAGAATTATACAATATGTTGGAAGATTACATAGAGAACATGAAGGCAAAGAAAAAGTAATAGTATATGACTATTTAGATAATATGAAAGTTTTAGAGAAGATGTACAATAGAAGATTAAAAGGATATAAGATTGCAGGATATGAAATAATAGAATAGGAGAAATTTATGAAAATATTATTATTTGGAATAACGAATGTAGGAAAATCCACAATAGGAAAAATGTTAAGTAAGGAATTGAATTATGATTTTGATGATATAGATGATGAAATAAAAAAGCAATATATGTATTTGTCAAGTGAAAATTGACCCCTTTTATAAATGAATTTTGACCCCT
>OGDF01005052.1_pt1 | contig 14333 bp, 6 predicted proteins | sample 1570141 | NCBI WGS metagenome assembly OGDF01 (sample SAMEA4370581, study PRJEB24528) | human gut metagenome | reverse complement strand
AAAATGAACCTATTTAGGCAAAATAGGTTCATTTTCTACTTAATTATTTTATTTTTATATTGCATATTTCTTTATAATGAATATTCCTGCTGTTAATACTGCTACAGCAAGTGTTGCTACGCCAATATAAAGTACTGTATCTCCTAACGCTACTGTAAGTATTACTGGTGCATCATCTATATCATCTTCTCCATCTTTAAAGTTATCTGGGGTTGAATCTATATCTGGTAAATCATATTCATTATCATCTTGGCTTATTTCTGCTATATTTGTTTTTAAGCCCATATTATCTTGTCCATTTATCCATGTTAAGATAAGTGATACTGTTGCACTTTCTCCTGGTTGTAATAATGTATTTTCTAATAATTTTGTTGCAACTCTTTCTCTTCCATCTAGAGCTTCCCTTGTATACCAATCTGGGTTATCTTCTTGTACAAATTTTAATCCTTCTGGTATATAATCTGTTATTTCTGTCGCATATCCTGCAACTTCACCTTCGTTTGTTATTTTAATTTGGAATTCGAATTTTACTGTTACATTGTTTATATCTTGTCTCCCTAAATCTACTTTTGCTGGTGGCTCTGGATCTTCGTCACCAGTATGGCCTGTTTCTGTTACTGTCTGTGAACCATCTTCGTTTGTAACGATTGCTTTACTTACCCATTTCTTTAAGGCTAAATCAAATATTTTTGGTTCGTTTGCTACTGTTATTGTAACAACACCATCTTGTATTTGAACTGCATTTTCATCATAACCTTCTAATTCTGCATCTGTCGCTGTATAGCTACCATTTAATAAGTCTTTTGTTACATTTAATACTAATGGTTCTTCTAATAATATTTTATATGGTTCTGGAGCTTTTGTTTCTTTAATTGTAATCGTGTCTACTCCAGGGTTAGTTATTTCGATATCTGCTATGTTGATTTCTCCGTTTTCATCTGTTGTATAGTTCTGAGTTCCTGTAGGCGTTGTAATTTCGAATTCTACACCTTGTAATTTTTTAGTGGCATCATTTGAATCTACTTTTACTAATTTAAAACTATATTTTCCACTTACTGTAAAGAATACTTCGTTATTATCTGTAAACTCTTGTGGTGTTCTTTCTATTACTACTATTGGTTGTACAGTATTATTTGTAGAGCTTGTCCAATATGTAGCAGTTGTTGTTGTATAAGTTCCGCTCATACTAAATTTAATTCCATCAATACTATCTACCACTACTGTATCTGCTGAAACTTTTAAGTAGAATGTTTGTCCTACTATATCTGTAATAGTTTTATCTGTTATATCTGCTTTATTTGAATCTAATAATGTATACTTTCCTGTTAAATCGTTTCCGTTTCTATCTGTTACTTTTACATTTAATGTATATGGAGTGTCATTATTCTTGTTTATTTTATATGGTCCTATAATATAACTTTCGCCTTCTGCTGTAACAGCTGGTGTTGTCTTATCTAAACTTAATGGTGCTTCGTTTGCGTTTGAAGCTTCTGTTGCTGATTTAGCATTTGTTACTAGATATTTAAATAGTTTTTCCATTTGGTCCCATCTATCTCTATTTTTATCTTCTACAGCCTTATAATCTTCTGTTCCACCATCACTTGCTTTTTTAGCTTCTAATACAACTTGTAAAGAAGGTTCTCCAGCAAAATCTGTATGATATACAGAATCTTCTTTATTTGTAAAATACCATATTGCTAATTGTTGTATTACATCTAAATCATCGTCTGTTAATTCTATATTTCCTGTTATACCTGCATTAGCTAGTAATGTTTCTTTATCTTGCGTAGCTGTTTCTGCAGATTGGATATATGCATGATTTAATAACCAGATGATTGAATTATAATCTTCTTCCGCAACTGGTAATGTTGGCATAGATGATTTATTTTTAAAATCGTATGATGTATCATACTCTTGTCTAAATACACCCGGACTTGATGTATAAAATCCTTGTTCTGCTTTTAAGCAGTATATTGCTTTATCATAATCTATAGTTTGTCCATTATATGTAACAATTTTCCATACATATTTGTCTGAAACTTTATATGCATATTGTGCTCCATCTTCTCTTGCTTTTCTATATTCTTGCAATCCAAATTCCATTGTTGTTGCTTTAACACTTGTTGCGAAAAGACTTAAAGCCATAGCACATATTAAACAAAAAACAGCTAATATCGTTAATCTACTTTTTTTCATACTCCATATCCTTTCTATCTTTAGTTTCCCTAGTTTTTATTATACTAATTATAAAATTTATAGTCAACAAAATTCACATAATTATTTTGTCTTTTTTTATTTAGTTCCGTTAGTTTTTCTCGCTTCTTCTCTTTTCTTTGATAATTCTGCCATTTTTTCTTTTAATTCTTGTTGCTTTGCTAACGCTTCTCTTAACTCGCGTCTTTCTTTAGCAACTTTAATTAATACATCCTTTCTAAAGTTTTCATATTCTATACTCTTATCTACTTCTCTTTTATATATTCTTAATTGGATAATTATAGCTATAAACTCAACGGCTACTACTCCTCCAAGAATTCCCAATATTAATCTTATGTTCATTTAGTACCTCTCTTTTTTTCATTTGATACTATTATAATTATTTTTGATAAATGTATCAATATATTTCTATATTTTTATATTACTAAATTTATATTTACTACTATTCCGTTAGGTTTTGCACTTATCTATTGTTTAGAAAATTTGAAGTTGTTATACATAGTTATGAAAAAACTGTACTACTGTAAATTTTATTTTTTATAATACTTTACATTTAGTACAGTTTTTGAAATATTAAATTTTTCTTTTAATTCTTCCAATTTTCTTTTTTTAGTTTCTCTAATTCTTCTTTATTTATATCTGTTATCTTTATTATAATCTCATCTTCATAATTTTCTTTAAGCATTTTTATTACAATTTGCCTCTTTTCCTGAAGTCGTCCCATTTCTTCTCCAAGCTTTTTACCTCTTATTTCTCCTCGTTTTTCTCCTCGCTTCTCTGCCTCTCTTTTCTCCCAATTTAGTTCTGACTTATGGTCACTTTCCCATTTATCTCTTAAAAATGCTAATCTTTGTACCTTCTCATCTCCTGTGAGATATTTGTATTCTACTTGTGCTTTTGCTATCTTTTCATTTTCTTTTACTGCCATTTCTATCTCCCCCTTCCTTTTATTATATATAAATTCTAACCATTGCCTTAATCTCTTATTTCCTTCTTCTTTGTTTTCTATTAGCTTTGGCAATTCTAAAAAGTGTAGCTCTAATTTATCTGTCATTACTTCATTTAATTCACTTTCTTTTAGCACTCCTTTTGAATGGATTTTTTTCCATTCAAATACATTAAACATTAGTATATTTATTCCTATTACTTTATTATTTTCTTCATATGCTTCCCCTCGTTTTAATCCCGTATGATATAATCCTGCTATGTAAAATGTACTTCTCTCTATCATATTATGATAATCTCTTACTTGTATTTCTATGTCCACTGTTGTTTCTTTATTTATTGTTGCTTTTAAATCTATTATTCCCAATTTATCTTCTATATTCTCTTTTTCTATTTCTGCTCCTATTATTACTTCTATTTCTTCTATTTTTATTTCTAATATACTTTCTAGTAAATCTTTTAGTATATCCTCGTTCCCTTTTTTACCAAATACTCGCTTAAATATGTAATCTTCTGTTAGCTCGCGTACTTTCTTACTGTCCATTCTTCTCCTTCTATTTTACTAAATATTTAACTTCTGTTCAACCTTTTAGTAAAATTTAATTTATTCCTTAGGATATTACTTTTATCTTTTACTTTTAAATAGTCTCTTTTATCTTTTTATTTACTCATATTTTTTGGAATTACTTTAGACATTAAAATCTTTATTTTTAGATACTTAAATCTTTGATTCAAACTAATTAAATTTAATTATTGGGGGACTTTAATTTAATTTTTTGATTTTGTATCAGACTATACAAATTTTAGATAAAAACAATTTATTTTTGATATTGTAACTTAGTATTTTTTTAAATATTTATAGAATTTAATCCTCTTAGGTAATATCCTAAGGTACTTCTATTTAATCACCTTTTTTATATATTTTCAACTATTTTTCATCTTTCTTTTTCGACATTATTCTTAATATTATGAAAAAGTCAGCAAGCACATTTTACATACTTACTGACTTTTCTACACACACTTAATTTAATTATTTTTATTTGCCTCTTAAGTAATTTTATTAAAGTCGGTTTTTATTATTACTTAAGCTTTATGCTTTTAGGTACACACACTTTTACCTTTTAAGCATTTTTCTTTTTTAAGTTTTTTCTTAATACAAATAATATTATTCCTACTCCTATTATGCTTATCACTATCCATACTATTCCCATTTTTGTATTTTTAGTTTCTCCTTCGCTCGCATAATATTCGCTTAAATTATTTGCTTCTATTTTTTCGTTCTCACTTACCACCTCCTCTTGGCTTGTATCTAACAACTCTTCTTCGCTATATATTTCATATTGTCCTGTCTCTTCGTTGTACATACTTATATATTTATTCTCTTTTAAAGAGTTATTAGTTACATTATTTTCGGTGGCTGTGACACCTTCTGTTCCTTGTTCTGAATTAGCAATATTTTGTTTTTCTATTGCCTCTTCTACTGATGTTTCTTCTAATTTTGTTTGTAATTCTTTACTTTCTTCATATTTATTTGTTATTTCTTGTGGCACACCAGAATTAGAATTTCCTATTTCTGATATTTTTTCTTTTAAATAATCGAATAACCCTGTCTTTTCTGTATCTTCAGCTTCTGAAGAAGATATTACTTCTCCTGTCTGATAATTAAATTTAATTTTATCTCCATTTTTGTAAATAACTTCTACTTCGTGCAAATCATTATTTAAATTATTCCCTATACTTTCTATATCCGAGTTCACAAAGTTTTCTGGATATTCTATTGGTTCTTTTAAATCATATAACTTTCCATCTGAACCTAGTACTGTTTCATATTCTTTTCCATTATAGCTATCCAATATTAGATTGTCTGCTACTGGTACTATAATTTCATCGCTATTTGCTGAGTCACTTAATACACTTGGTATTGCATATAAAGTATTATTTTTTACATACAATTTAGCATTTCTTGTAGCTTTAATTCCATCTGAAGAAGTTATTACAGAATACGTGCTATATGTTTCTATAGTTTTATCTGAGTATTCAAAGGTTTGCTCTAGAGTTTCTTGTGCTTCTATACTTTGCATTTCTGCAGAATTTTCTGCACTTCCAATTATATGTTCAGAATCGATTGGTAAATCTATTCCTGTTTGTTCTGATAAATTATTATCATTTATCGTTGGATATTTATTATTTTTAAGCATTGTATAATTCCAATCATTTGCACTCCAATTTAATTTTGATGTATACGTTGTTTGCTGCTTTAAATCATTTTCATCTAAATAGTTTTCTACAGAAATAAAAACTTCATTTTCTTCATTTGGATTTTCTCCATTTATACTAGAGTATTTATAATAATATGAATTCTTTAGTTTTACATTTTGATTTTGCATTCCTCCGATTCCCAATGAACTTGTATCTATATTATTACTTACCAAATCGACTTGTGCATAATTACTATAGTAATCTTCTACCGAATATAATTCTTTATATAAGTTTCCTATCAAGCCACCAACATTTGTGTCTGCATTAATCGTACTATTTGCAATATAATTATAAAATACTTTTATTATATATATTTGGTCTGTCATTTTAGAATTATCTAGATATCCAATTATTCCTCCTGCATTTTCTTTTGCAATTATAGTATTATTTGTATAGTTTTTATAAACCTCTCCTTTTTCTATTCCACCAATTAATCCTCCAACTGATTTTTGACCTGTTACTGTGCAATTAATACTATAATTAAAATTAATGTTAGCAGCAGTATATCCGACTATACCTCCTATAAAAGTTTCACTTCCTGATATTTCTGTATTTTCCACTCTATTATATTTAATTTGAGTTTTACTTTCATCATAATATCCTGTAATTCCTCCTACATAGTTTCTTCCTTTTATACTGCTATTTAATACAATATCATTCATTGTATCATTATCATTACTTCTTCCAGCAATTCCGTCCTATATAATCATAAATTCCTTCTACTTTTACATTATCGATATAATTTACTTCATTATTTGAGTTTAATAAAATTCCTGCTACTCCTCCTACATAATTTTGGCCATATACATAGGAGTCCCTTACTGTTGAAGCGTATACGCTACATTGCCCAGCTATTCCTCCTACATAGCTAGTTCCTTTTATCTCACCATTTTTTATATTACAGTTGTATATTCTATCTGCTGAAGATGACTCTGAATATCCTATAATTCCACCTACATACTTATTTCCCTGTACTTTTATTTCAGTAGCTTCTGAATTTGTGACCCTTGAATTACCATTACCTACTATTCCTGCCACATTATCCGATCCACTCACTTCCAAATTGCTTACTTTAATGTTAGTCATAGCATTTGAATAATATGGAATAATTCCTCCGACATAATTTTTCCCTTGTACTTTTATTTCATTGGCTGATAAATTACTTGAACTTGAAGTACTGTTAACAATACATCCTACATAATCACAGTTACTTGCATTTATATCAATATTATTAAAATTACAATTTGAAATTTGTTGATTAGCTACTATTATTCCTGTTCTGATATCTTTAGCCGAATTTGATATCTGTATATTTTCAAAGTTTATATTTTTTAAAATATTTACTTTTCTTATGAATCCGCTATTTCCCTCACTTAAATTTATTTTAATATTTTTTAATGTGTATGTTTCGTTATTATTTGTTAAAAGTTCCTGCATAGTAACATTGTATTTTATATTTGGTATATTATTAAAATCTATATCATTCATTAACATATAATTTTGGTATGTTCCATCCTCTATAGATTGCCAATCTGAAACATTATAAAGTTCTTTATAAAATTTTATATCTATTTTTGCACTTGTTGTTATGGTTTGCTTAGTTTCATTTTGAATAGTTTCAATGCTATCTATTTTATAACTGTTATAAAAACCTGTTGGTTTTGCTGTTAAGGTTATATATGTTTTTCCATTCCTATTTACAATATTTTTAGAAATAATTTCCATATTCTCTATACTTATATTCGTTATATTATCTTCATTTGGATTATTAATTGTGATTATTGCTTGCATTTCGTTTATACTGCTTTTTTCACTTTCAACTGCTTCAATATAAATTTCATCTCGTGTTGGCACATCAATTGGTTCTTGTCCTGCTAGTAATTCTGTTGTTCCTTCTTTATATAGCAATGGTAATTTTCCATTTTCTACTTCATCATAACAGAATTCTATCCCTAATCCAATTTTATTTAAATACATGTCTTCGCTTTTTAATTCTTCTTTAGTTACAATATTATAGCTGTTATCTACTAAATATCCATTTATTGTTACATATTCATATACATAATTGTTGCTTATATCTTTGTTTGGACATAATGCATTTGTTTGTCCACTTTTTCCACTTGAATAAATTGTTCCTAAAAACACATTTGAATTTGCTTCATCACTATTTGATTGACCAGCTATTCCTCCAACTCTTGTATCTTCTGTATAAATATTTACTGTGCTATAGCACTTTTCTATACTTCCAGAATTAAAATATCCCACTATACCTCCTACATCAGCATCTGTATTGATATTTCCTGTTACATAACAATTCTTTACTCTAGTTCTATCTGATTGAATATTTCCAATTAGACCTCCAATACCATCATATGAAATATTTTCTTTAACATCTATATCTATATTTTTTGCATAACAATTTGATACTTCCCCTCCAATTGCTATTCCGACTAATCCTCCTACTCTTGTAATTGTAGAATATGTATGATTTTTTATAACTAAATTACTTACAGATGAATTATATATAAATCCATATGAAACACTAACTAAACCTCCTGTATGATTATCAACCGTATTATTTGTTTTCTCTAAACTTTCATTTATAATATGTACATTATTAATTTCACCGTTTAATATACTAATTAATCCACAGGCAGCGTTACCAACAGATTGATAGTTTTGTATATTTAAATTTAATATTTTCCCTGTATTCGAAATCTTTTCAAATACAGTTCCTCCATTTATTATTATATTTTTAATAGTATGATTATTTCCATTTATTTTTCCGCTGTATGTACCGGATACTTGCGCCATATTCCCATTATTTATAAAATCCAAATCATTCATTAAAATATAGTTTTCAGTTAGAGAATTTTTTATATTATTCCATTCATCAATTGTTCTAATTTCTTTATACATATCTAGGTGTAGTATTCTTTCATTTTCTTGAAATGTTCTTGTATATTCTTGGTTATATGCCCCTTTTGTTGATATACTTATTACAGAATATTCTGAAACACAAATTATAGGATCATATAGTTCTGCAATTATTGTGCTTTGTCCTTCGTTATATTCTTGTTCTAAAATCTTGCAGCTCATGTTTTTTATTTTTATATCTGTTATTGTCTCTGCTGTTGGATTATTTACTTTAAATTCTACTTTTGCTGTTGAGCTAGTTTGCTCTATTATTTCTGAATCTATTATATCTGGCAAGTCTGCATCTTCTACCTTTGGTAAAGATATATATTCCTGAGATGGCATACATTCATTTAAAATTAATTGAGGATAGTAACCATTTTTTACATTCTCTTGTATTTCAAAACAATCTTCTTCGTTTAAAATTTTTTCTTGAAATTCCACATCATATAATGCTAATTTTGTAGTTTTCTTATCGTAGCTTGCTTTATATGTATCTTCTGACATATAATATGAATTTTCTATCTGATATCTACCATTTGATTCTACTCTCGATACATTTATACCATATGAACTAATAGCACTATTTATAATTTTTCCAGTAGAATATACGTTTTTTACTATTGAATTTTGATTCAAATCTAATATTGTAGATGCATTTTTATAATAATTTCCATTTGATAATTCTATATCTATTGTAGAATATATATTTTTTATTGTTCCATTAGAATTGTTGCTGTAACATACTACTCCTATATCTTTATATGCACTTTCTTCTATATCAAAATTTGAATTTATTTTTTCCCCATAAGCATATCCATTTTTTATTTCACCATAATTTGCACCAACTGTAGCAAATCTGTTAATTATACTTATTTCATTTTTTATATTTATTATAAACTTATTAAAAGTACCATAATTATATCTTATAAAAGCATATTTATCAGCACCTTTAACGCCTATAAAATCCTCATTAGAATATATATTTATTTGTACATTTGAGATATTACCATAGTTCATCTCAACAAATCCGTAAGAACCTGTATTATTAGTAGTATAATACAATTCATATACTAAATTTTTTATAATTCCTTTTTCTTCCATTCTATATATGCAACTATCATTTTTATTAGTATTTATAATTTTTTTACCATTAAAATCTATTACACCTTCAAATGGTAGATTAGTATTTCCAAATCTGTATTGATTTACCGTTCCATCTCTTAAGTCTATATCACCTAATACTATATAATGTCCTCTTGGCTGTATTTCTAAATAATCTTCTTTGTTATATATTCCCTTTATTTCTTCAGTATCTTGTGTATTGTATTCTAATTCAGAAATAACATATTCTCTGTCTTTTATTTTAATTACTAATTCTACTTTATATTGTTTTCCTGTTTGTGTTTCATATGTTTTTATTCCATTTGTTATTACATTTTCTTCTGGTATTTCTTCGTATCTATCTGTTTTTATTAAATTGCTATCTTCATAAACTTTTATATAGTAATCATTTGTTGTTATCTCATCTCTTCTATCCTCTAAATTTATGCTATAATTACTTGCAAGCACATATTTAAATTCTTCATAACTTGTTTTTCTATTTCCAAGTTCTATTTGAAGTTCTTTTATTTCTATTCCATTTCCACCATTTATATAAAATCCTAAATAGCCTGTACTATCAACTGTTAATGTATATTGGAAATCTTTCCACTCTGTTGTTAAGCCTTCTATTTTTGTTCTATTTGTATCTGTTTTACTATTCTGAATATATGCTGTTGAATAATTATTATCTACCTGTCTTGCTTTAAAACTCATTGTTACTTCTTGTCCTGCATATTCTCTTAAATCGTATACTGCTCTTCTATAATTTCCATGTCCACCTAATGTTAATATCTTGGTTTCTTTATTATACTCTTTTCCATAATAATCACTTGTATTAAAATTTGGATATACATACCATTTAGTTTCTGAACTCATATCTACTAAATTTTTTCCTGTTGCTTTTCTACTTAATTCCATTAATCCAATTTCTCCACTTATTCCTGGTTCTGTTACTATCTCTAGTTCATATATTAAATAATTTACTTGATATGTACTGTCAGTATTTCCTTCATTATATTGGTCTGCATAAAAGCTTAATTTATATGTTTGATTCTCTTCTAACTTTTCATATGTTTTTCTAATAAAGTCTTCATTTGTTGTAAGCTCTTGCAAATCTATCAAATCATTGCTGCTATTTCTTAATTCCATTCTGACTGTATTATTTAATACAGAATTATCTAAATCTTCTATTCTCACATCAAAATCTATTAAGTTTCCTGTTACAAACTGATTTCTTATCTCTACTTTTGCTGGTATTTTTAAAGTAGTAAATTCTTTGTAATTATATGTTACTTGTATATTTTCTTGCGTATTTCCAAGTTGTACATTACCTGTTATTTCTATTGTATATGTTGTGTTTGATTTTAAGTTTTCGTACTTTATCTCTTTTGTTCCCGCTTGTTGTAAATTACTAATTTCTTCTCCTGATAAAATATCTGTTTTTACTATATCTTCTCCATCTTTTATGTTTATTGTTAATTCATTTAATATTTGAATTAATCTTTTATCTGTTCTGTCTTCATCTATTTTGTAACTTATTATGCTTGTTGTACTTGTTAGCTCTTTATTCTCTACTGTTAACTCTAATGAGCCTAATGTTGATATTGGTTGTGTCGCAAATACTAAATTTCCTATTTCTACATTTTCTTGTTTTTCTTTATTATCATTTAAATCATAATCTGCATATATTCCTATTTTGTAATATTGGTTTTGATCTAAATCATTTAATAAGATTTCTTTCTCATTTTCTGCTAATCTTTCTTCCTTTACTTTCTCTCCATTTGGTCTTGTAACTACATACTTGTAATTTTCCAATTCTACATTATCTTTATTTGCTAAGTTTAATCTTACTGTTACACTTACTATATCTTGTTCTTTTATACTTACTCTTGCTATTGGTTTTTCTTTTGATGTTCTTGTTTCTCCGGTATTGTTGTTTACTTTTAATTCTATTCCGTTTTTATCATAAAATTTTATTACATAATTTATTTTTGAATCTGATTTTAAACCTTCTGAACTCTCTATTGTTATTTCTTCGCCTCTTAATAATTCGTTTACTTGGCTATTTTTTAATACTGTCCTTATCTCACCTGTTTCTATTTCTACTTGACTTATTCCTTTTATTACTTCTGCATTTAAATCTGATGTTATCTTTACTTTTGTTAACTGAATTTTATTACTGTATATTTCACCATTTTCTTTTGTAATTTCTATACTCCCTAACTCATCATATCCTTTTGTGGTAAATGTTCCTTCATAAAATGTATTTTCTACTTTTTGTCCGTTTTCATTTAAATAAACATATTTTCCTACTATTTTATATTCTGTCTCTGGCACTAATCCTGTTATTTGGATTTCTCCCGATTTATTAAATGTTCTTCTTAAGTATATTTTTCCATCTTTATATATTTCAAATGTAGGTGCTTCTACTATTCTTCCTGATGGGTCTTTTATTGTTAATATGCTTTTTGCTGTATACACTTCTCCTGTGAAGTCTTCTGCTGTTACTTCTGGTTTTATATATCCGTTTTGTGATTCTTCTTGTTCTGTTTCTTCTGTTTTGTCTTGCTCTACTTCATTTTGTTGATTTTCTTCTGCTTTTGTATTAGTACTGTCTTCTTTGATTATATTAGTTTGACTCTCATTGTTTTTATTATTAGTAGCTTCTTCTTGCAATATTCCTAAATTTGTTAATAACTCCTCATATGTATAACTGTTTTCCACCATTTGCACACTAGAATTACTATCCACATCATTTATCTCATTAAACACCAATACATTGTTATTTACTGTATAATATCTAAGTGAATTTTCGGTAAATGCTAATATACTATTTACTGGTATTGTGTATTCATTTGCTGTTGTTTTAATCTTAATCTCAGATAAATTGATATATATTTCATCAGTTGTTTTTACAAAGATATATTCTTTCGCATCTGCTCTTTCTAAATTATTTCCATCATATACTTTTCCTTCACTTATACTTAAGTTTGGATATCCTGTTACTTGTTCAAAATCTTTACTTATTAATGTGCTACTTTCTGCTAAATTATATATTGCACTATTTCCATTTATATATATTGGATAGTTTAAGTTTATTTCTGTTTTTTCTTTACTTCCTACAAAGTAATCATTTAATTTCTTAAATATCGTTCCTTGTTCTTCTATCTTTGTAAGTTCTATATTTTTATTAGTTGTAGAATCCTCAGATGAGCCCAATAAATTTTCTGTTATATCTTTTCCACTTATCGCATATCCCTCATATTTAAAGTTCATTATTGGACTATATTTTAAAAAGATAAAATATATTAATGCTATTACTAAAATTATTGCTATTAATCCTATTACTAAAAATACTGGATTTTTTATTATTTTTGAGTTACTTATTTTATTTGTTACTTTCTTAAATACTTTCATTATTCTACACCTCCTATTTCTGCTAAATTACTTATTGTCATTATTCTGGTGTAAAATTTTCGCATTAAGTTTAATTTTTTAGCACGCAAAAAACAGGCTATTTCTAGCACTTTATTTTTCTCTTCATATAGTGCTACAAACAACCTGTTTTCAACGCCAAATAGAGCAGCCTCATTTGCTACCCTTCTTATTTCTCTAAACGTACTTGTGTGTGTGTGTGTGTGTGTGTACAGCGCCAAGGCTTACACGGTTTGCTATTTTTTGCATTTCTTTGCCCTCGCTTTTCTTTTTTCTCGCTAAAATTAATCTTTCGAACAATTTTATTTCTACACTATTCGAACTTAATTTTTTTCTCTTTTAATTTATTTTATATTAATAAATTTTTTATTTTTTGTAAATAGCTATTATAAAGTAAAAAACTCTCTACCTTTTACGCACAGTCTTTTTTACATACTTTATTTACATTTTTATAACATTTTTTATATTCATGTTGTATTGTATCAATTTTTATAATACAATAGCTATACGGAGGGATTTTTTATGAAACTAAAAAAAGTATTTATCATTATAGTAATAATATTAATTTTAATACTACTAGGATTTGGAATATATTCACTATATAAATATTTAACTCCTGTAACTGTTACATCAAGTAATAATGAATTTAGCATACAAATACCTGGTAAAGTAGATTTTAAAGAAGCTGCATCAGGTTCTTCAGAATATGTACTAGACCTTTATTCTTTAAAAGATCAGATGATGTTATACAGCACAATTATTGATAATGTTGATAATAATATAAGTTTAGAAGAAGCTATTACTTCTGAAAAAGATAATGTTTCAAACGCAAGAGAAAATGCAAGAGATATATCAGATGTTATCAAAATGGACGTACCTAATTGTGAAGCATATAAATATACTTTCACATACTACGATTCAAGTTTAGAAACAGATCTTCATTCTAATGTAGTATGGATAAAAACAGATAAGCATATTTATATTTTAGATTTCGAAGTTATTTTAGAAAATAAAGATAAATATGAACCTATTTTTGATCAAATAACAACTTCTTTCAAAGAAAACAATTAATTATATAAAATAAACAGATATCGAATTGTATCTGTTTATTTTTTGCTTTCTAAATCCTTAAATTTGTAGGTCATGCTTCTCATCTTCTAATTAAGTAAATAATTATATACTTATAGCAATTATTCCCAAAATAAATCCTAAAATATTGCCTATAGCATTCATTCTTCCTTTATACATATTATTAGCTTCTGGTGTTAATTCGCCAGAAACTATATATAGCATTGCTCCTGCTGCAAAGCTTAATGATGCCGCTATTATACTTTCTGATATTCCACCAACTAAATGACCTACTAAAGCTCCTATTCCTGTACTTATTCCTGACATAATTACATAGAATATTACTTTTCCCTTGCTCATTCCTCCCTTTTTCATTGGTACTGCCATACTAA
>OGDF01005048.1_pt1 | contig 14341 bp, 11 predicted proteins | sample 1570141 | NCBI WGS metagenome assembly OGDF01 (sample SAMEA4370581, study PRJEB24528) | human gut metagenome | reverse complement strand
ACGAGGGCAAGATCTCGAATGAGTCCCCGCTCGGTCAGGCACTTCTCGGACAGAAGAGCGGCAGCGTCATCGACGTGCACGCTCCGGCCGGCATCATCAAGTACGAGATCCTCGCAATCAAGGGCTGAGAGCGCAGCGGATCGTTTAGATTGGAGTAATGGAAAGTATGGCAGATAAGAAGCAGAAGGGGCAGCAGGCTCCTGTGGAAGACCTCAATGAGATGATGAAGGTCCGCCGCGAAAAGATGGAAGAATTCCGCGCGATGGGCGTGCCGCCGTTTGGCCATCGTTACGAAGTCACGGATTATGCAGAGCCAATCAAGGAGAAATACGCACATCTTGAAGGCGATGAAGAGGGCGGCGAGGTCCGCATCGCCGGCCGTCTCATGGCCATCCGCGGCCATGGCAAGGCGTCGTTCTGCACGCTCAACGACCGCACGGGCAACATCCAGGTCTACTTCAAGATCGATGTGCTCGGCGAGGACAAGTACAAGAACCAGTTCAAGAAGCTCGATATCGGCCACATCGTCGGCATCCGCGGCATCGTCTTCAAGACGCACCGCGGCGAGGTGACGGTCCGCGTCGAGGACTTCGACCTGCTCTCGAAGTCGCTGCGCCCGCTGCCGGAGAAGTTCCACGGCCTGCAGGATGTCGACATCCGTTACCGCCAGCGCTACCTCGATCTCATCATGAACCCGGAGGTCCGCGACACCTTCCGCAAGCGCACGAAGATCATCCAGTCCATCCGCACGTACCTCGATGATCGCGATTACCTCGAGGTCGAGACGCCGGTACTCTCGACGATCGCCGGCGGCGCAGCAGCGCGCCCGTTCGTCACGCACCACAATGCACTCGACATCGACCTCTACCTGCGCATCGCGACGGAGCTCAACCTCAAGCGCCTCGTCATCGGCGGTTTCGACCGCGTCTACGAGATGGGCCGCGTCTTCCGCAACGAGGGCATGGATGTCCGCCACAACCCGGAGTTCACGACGATCGAGTTCTACCAGGCGTACGCTGACTACACGGACATGATGGACATCACGGAAGGCATTGTCGTCAATGCCGCCAAGAGCGTTCTCGGCACGCCGGTCATCAATTACCAGGGCGTCGAGATCGATCTCTCGAAGGTCAAGCGCATCAGCATGAACGATGCCGTCAAAGAGGCGACGGGCAAGGATTTCCTCTCTTGCAAGACCGTCGAAGAGGCCCGCAAGATGGCTGACGAGATCGGCGTCCCGTACGAGCCGCGCCACGGCATCGGCGGCATCCTCAACCAGGCCTTCGAGGAGAAGGTCGAGGAGACACTGATGCAGCCGACGTTCATCACGGGCCATCCGACGGAGATCTCGCCGCTCGCGAAGCGCAATCCGGAAGACCCGCGCATCACCGACCGCTTCGAGTTCTTCATCTACGGCCGCGAGCTGGCCAATGGCTTCACGGAGCTCAACGACCCGATCGACCAGGAAGGCCGCTTCCTCGATCAGCTCAAGCAGCGCGAAGCCGGCGACGATGAGGCTCACGTCATGGACCGCGACTACATCACGGCCATGGAGTACGGCCTGCCGCCGACGGGTGGTGTCGGCATCGGCATCGACCGCCTCGTCATGCTGCTGACGGACGCGCCGTCCATCCGTGACGTCTTGCTGTTCCCGACGATGAAGCCGATCGAGCAGTGATTTCCGCTTGATAAAACTTTACAAATGAGAAAGCCTGAAACTTCCCGCTGTGACGAGAAGTTTCAGGCTTTTTGCTTTGATGAATTTACGAGCTGAGTGCAACAAGGCCAGTATTTTCTCTTAGAGAATAGCTGATATAGCACTTCTGCTTAGAACAGAGCTGGATGCGAATGAAAAGTCCGGACGCCTTTTGGTGGTGTCCGGACTTTTTTTCTTTACTGTTTTGCTCTGCGATAAGACTGACACTCTGATGGCCCAGCTGGCTTTTGGGAGAGACCCCATCGATGCGCTGCCTGTACCGATTGTTTCAGTCAAAGCAGACAAAAGCGTTGTTGAATAGCTGTTCTTGTGCTTTTGGTAACAGAGCTTGTCAAGGATACATCTATCTGTCAAATTTTTGGCCGAGAGAGTGTGTGCCATGATTCTGAAGGCACTGCAGCAGGAGTCAATTTTCCTCGACGTCAATGGCATGATCATTCTCAAATAGGAGATGCCAAGCGTGAGTTGTTCTATAAGTGTACAATAATAAAAATATAAATGTCTTGCGGGGGGGGACAAATATTGTATACTAAAGATAAAGTTTTCTGATAGAGTGATTTGAAACATATTACAATTCTAAGAGGTGAAGATATGAATATTGAAGGGCTTAGCGAACAAGAAGTTGCTGAATCCAGACGTCTTCATGGAGACAATCGGTTGACTGAACACGCAACGGAGAGTTTCTGGGACAAGCTGTGGGATAATTTTAATGATCCAATCATCAAGATTCTCTGTGTGGCTTTGATTATCAATGTAGTGTTTGCATTCATGGGGCAGGCTAAATGGTATGAGTCAGTTGGCATAGCCATGGCAGTCTTGATTGCTACGCTGGTGTCGACATTTTCGGAATACCGCAATGAAAATGCTTTTCAGAGCCTTCAGGCCGATGCCTCGCGTATTTTATGCAAGGTATATCGCAGCGGTAATATCAGTGAGATTGCTATAGATGATATAGTCGTTGGCGATTGTGTACTACTTCAGACGGGAGATAAGATTCCAGCTGATGGTGTAATCATTCAAGGGCACATCCAGGTCGACCAGTCCGTACTGAATGGCGAGTCGGAGGAGATAGAGAAAACGGCACTATCGGATAGTGACGCAGATCAGCAGCGTAATCTACTGGATTCTCATAGCGTCTATCGTGGTGCTATCGTGGCAGCAGGTAATGCAGTCATGCGGGTCACAATCGTAGGCGATGAATCTGAGTATGGCCGTATTGCTGGTGAATTGCAGACAGATGAGGAACGCGATACGCCGTTGAAGTTGAAACTTGGAAAGCTGGCTGATGATATCAGCAAGTTCGGCTACTATGGCGGTACACTCATAGCCATTGCTTATATGTTCCAGCGCATCGTGATTCAGAATGGCTTTGATATTGCAGCTATTAATGCATATTGCTCGAACTGGATGATTGTAGGTCATGATCTTATAGAGGCAGTGATGCTAGCTGTCATCATAATAGTCGTGGCAGTGCCAGAGGGGTTGCCGCTGATGATTGCAATCGTATCCGCTCAGAACATGGGCAAGATGTTGAAAGAGAATGTTCTAGTTCGCAAGCTGAGTGGAATAGAAACGGCAGGCAGCCTTAATATACTTTTCAGCGATAAGACCGGTACAATCACTAAAGGGCAGCTCGAGGTAGTGACCTTCTTGGATGGACAGGGAAGGACCCATAAAGCGACGACTGATCTGTCGGCGGAACTGGGCAGACTGGTATCACTCAGCATACGCCAGAATACGGCCGCTGTTGTTACCGCAGACGGGCAGATCGTTGGCGGTAATGGTACTGACAGAGCTTTGTTGAGTTTTATTCGCGATTTGCCTGATGAGCCGGGTGATGAAGTGGTTGATACGGTTCTCTTCAATAGCACGAATAAATATTCAGCTGCACAGATACGAGGACGTGATAATCTGACTCTCATAAAGGGCGCACCTGAGCGTATTATAGATCGATGCACAACGTACTATGACGAGACAGGTCATGTCCAGCCGCTTATAACAGACATGCTTAATGCCAAGCTCGATGAGTTGGCCGGTAGGGCTATTCGTCTGCTGGCTGTGGCTACGACATCGGCTCCATTGGAAAAAGGTAGTCTGCCGGACGGTGAATGGACGCTGGTCGGTGTTGTTGGTATTCGCGATGAGGTTAGACCTGAGTCAATAACTGCGCTAGAGGAAGTACGACGGGCAGGTGTACAGGTTGTTATGATTACCGGTGATCGACGCGAGACTGCTGCAGCTATCGCCAAGGAGTGTGGTCTCGTAAAATCTGCAGATGATGTAGTTATAACCTCAGATGAGCTAGCGGCTAAGAGTGACGAGGAAATAGTGGGGATACTGCCGCGGTTACGCGTGGTCGCACGTGCCCTGCCGAGTGATAAGAGCCGTCTTGTGCGTATAGCTAAATCTCTGAATCTTGTTGTTGGCATGACGGGGGATGGAGTGAATGACTCGCCAGCTCTCAAGCAGGCTGATGTCGGCTTTGCAATGGGTGGTGGCACTGAAGTGGCGAAGGAAGCCAGCGAGATAGTCATCCTCGACGATAATTTTAAATCTATTGAAAGAGCGGTACTTTACGGACGCACCATATACAACAACATCCGTAAATTCGTAGTATTCCAGCTCACAATCAACGTTGCTGCGGTAGGTATTTCGTTTGTTGCCCCTTTACTTGGCTTCCAGCCACCGTTGACCATCACGCAGATGCTGTGGGTGAACCTCGTAATGGATACATTGGCGGCCTTAGCACTTGGTGGTGAGCCGGCTCTAGCCGAATACATGCGGGAGAAACCAAAACGTCGTGACGAAAATATTATAAGCAAGCCCATGTGGACGCAGATATTAACAGGTGCGACGTGGACATTTGCGCTAAGCCTTGTGTACATAATGACATCATTTGCATCTGGATTCTTCCGTCCTGACCCAGATGATATGTTTAATAAATATCTGTTGACAGGCTATTTTTCGTTCTTTATTCTGATTGCAGTATGCAATGCTTTCAATGTTCGAACAAATGGGTTGAATCTGCTGGCAAATGTAGGACGTAACCCTGGCTTCATTCAGGTCATGGGCCTTATCGTCATAGTGCAGGTGATAATGACTTATCTTGGCGGTGAGGTGTTGAGCTGCTATGGATTGGTTGCTTCAGAATGGGGATTTGTCATAGTGACAGCATTGACAATCATACCTGTAGACATGATTCGCAAGATTATTATACGTTAAATGAGTACAATATAACTGAGTAATAGGTGAAATACATAAGAGCAGCATATAGAATAATATCACCATATAATTCCATGACATACATGACATAAAGGAGGAGATTCCATGTCTGTTAATTTATCCAAGGGCCAGAAGATAGACCTGACTAAGGGCAATCCAGGGTTGACGAAAGTGCTCGTCGGACTTGGTTGGGACGTTAATAAGTATGATGGTGGAGCTGATTTCGATCTAGATGCAGCTGCTTTCATGCTGAAAGACGATGGTAAGGTAGCAAAAGACACAGACTTTGTCTTCTACAATAATACCAAGCACGAATCCGGTGCGGTAGAATATATGGGAGATAATAGAACTGGTGCTGGAGAAGGCGACGATGAACAAATCAAGATAGATCTGTCAAAAATGCCGACTGGAGTAACCAAGATTGGTTTCACAGTCACTATCGATCAGGCCGAGGAACGTCGTCAGAATTTCGGGCAGGTAAACAATGCTTATATACGCGTTGTAGATGAGGGATTAGGCAAAGAACTTATTCGCTATGATCTCGGCGAAGATTATTCACTAGAAACAGCAATAGTCGTCGGTGAGCTTTATCGCCATGGCTCGGAGTGGAAGTTCAATGCTATCGGCAGCGGCTTTGGTGGTGGCCTGGCAGCTTTGTGTCGCAATTTTGGAATCGATGCCTAAATTTCAAGAGGCAGCTAAGCTCTGCGGCATAAATCAGGCAGCAGAACTTTGGATATAGGTTCATAGTAGAAGGAGGAAACATAAAATGGCAGTAAGTCTATCAAAAGGTCAGAAAGTAGATCTGACGAAAGGCAATCCAGGGCTGACGAAGGTATTGGTAGGTCTTGGCTGGGATGTCAATAAGTATGATGGTGGCGCTGATTTCGATCTCGATGCAGCGGCGTTCCTGACGAAAGATAATGACAAAGTTGCCAGCGATGAAGATTTTGTTTTCTACAATAATCTGAAGCATAAATCTGGTGCTGTTGAGCATATGGGCGATAATCGTACTGGCGAAGGTGAGGGCGATGATGAGGAGATAAAGATAGATCTTGCTAAAGTACCTGCCTCGGTAGCGAAGATTGCCTTCACAGTAACCATCGATCAGGCACAGGAACGAGGACAGAACTTTGGGCAGATAAGTAATGCTTATATACGCGTTGTTGATGTTGCTACTAATCGAGAACTCATTCGCTATGATCTCGGTGAAGATTACTCCATTGAGACGGCCGTAGTTGTCGGTGAACTTTACCGTCATGGTTCTGATTGGAAATTCAATGCCATAGGCAGTGGCTTCCAAGGCGGCCTTGCTGCTTTGTGCCGCAATTTCGGTGTGAACGTATGAGGTAGGGGACATGAGTGTTAATCTACAAAAAGGTCAGAAAGTCAATCTGAAGAAATCGGATGGCGGGCGCCTGAAAAGGGTCATAGTCGGTCTAGGTTGGGATGAAGCTGAGCAAAAATCTGGTGGTTTATTTTCAAGCTTGTTTGGTAGTGGTAATCGAAATGCAGATATAGACTGTGATGCTTCGGCTATACTCTGTGTAGACGGTAAGCTTACCGACAAGGACGATGTAGTTTTTTTCGGCAATCTAAAACATAAGAGTGGCGCTGTAAAGCATATGGGTGATAATCTCACTGGTGCTGGAGAGGGCGACGATGAGCAGATTGTCGTTCAACTCGATTTGTTACCAAGTCGTTATGACAAGATTATATTCGTTGTGAATATCTATGAAGCTGATAAACGGAAACAAGATTTCGGTATGATTAAAAATGCTTTCATCCGTATTATTGATGCCGATAATGGACAGGAGTTAATGAAATATAATCTGTCTGAAAACTACGATGGTAAAACAGGTATGGTATTTGGCGAGGTCTACCGGCACAATGGAGAATGGAAATTCAATGCCATAGGACAGGGCGTCAATGCGTCTTATGTATTTGATCTTGCTGAGCACTTTATCTGAGCCGGCATAGTAGTTTATGAGGATAAAGGGGTTTGCAAAAATCCCTTTATTTTCATTTATGAGAAAATTGAAAGTTCGCTATATTGGGCTTGGATGAGATGGAATGGAGAGACGATATGTATGATTGACTTGAATGATCGTCGGCATAGACATAGTCCTACTGGAAATCGCGAGGAAGAAAAAAGGAATAATGGGCAACAAGCTCCTGAAGAGGATACGACCACACTTGAGGAGTTGCTGGCCGAGCTTGACAACTTGACTGGGCTGTCTGCTGTCAAGCATGAAGTCATGGAGAGTATAAATGTTGTGCGTGTTCAACAAGCCAGAGCTCAACTGGGACTGCGAAAGTCAAATATGTCTCTACATCTGGTTTTCTCAGGCAACCCTGGAACAGGTAAGACGACCGTAGCGCGTCTGCTTGCGCGTATATATCATAAGATTGGTATTCTGTCCAAAGGACAGCTTGTTGAAGTCGATCGCTCAGGACTTGTAGGCGGCTATGTGGGACAGACAGCATTGAAAGTGCAGGAAGTTATAAAAGAGGCGCTTGGAGGTGTACTTTTTGTTGATGAAGCATATACGCTGACTTCGAACCAAGGCGGCAATGATTTTGGTCAAGAAGCTGTAGATACTCTGCTTAAGGGTATGGAGGATCATCGTGATGATCTCATAGTCATAGTTGCAGGTTATCCTGACCTTATGGACAAATTCTTGGACTCTAATCCCGGTATGCGCTCCCGCTTTAATAAATATATTCATTTTGACGACTATAGCCCCGAGGAATTACAGGACATATTTGTCAAACTATGCAAGAAAGATGGTTATAAACTTTCCCGTAGTGCCAAACGCTATGCGGAGGATTATTTCTATGATGTCTATGAGAAACGTGATGAGCGATTTGGCAATGCTCGTGAGGTGCGCAATTTCTTCGAGCGAGCATTAGGAAATCAGGCGAATCGACTCGGGGCATCTTTTGGTGAAAATGGTCTGGCTCCCGGTATAGATCTGACGCAGCTACTGCTATGCGATCTTACTGGCAATCCGGATGATGTCGAAGGGGAGGTGCATGATGCGAACTGTCATGCACCGCAGGGACAATTGATGCACGCTGGTGAGCGCATAGATATTACATCATATTCACAAATGTCTCTGGCTATAGGGCTAGGCTATGCATCGATATCTGATGATATCGAGGTCGACTGCTATGTGTATTTGCTGCATGCTGATGGAAAGGCACATGGCGATAAAGACATGGTATATTTCGGCTTTCCTGCCTCATGCGATGGAGCGGTTGTGATAAATGCGGGAGAGTATACATCATCGGCATTGGTCAAACTTGCTAGCGTAGTCAGTGATACTGAAAAAATAGCGATTTGTTTCTCTGCTTATGGTGAAGATGAGGCGAAGAACCTTTCGGGGATGCGTAATGCTTTCGTACAGATTTCATGTGCGGGTAAAGGGATTTACTATTTGCCGCTTGATCGTATTTCTAGAGAAAAAACACTGGTAGGAATAGAGCTATATCGTCATCGGGGGGCATGGAAGATGAAAGGTGTCGGTTCAGGATATAACGATGGCCTCAGAAGACTATGTGAGAGCTATGGCATAGAGGTTCAGTGAGAATAAGGGGGAATAGAAATGAGAAGCATGGCGGCACAAACACAGATGGCACAGCAACTGCAGCGTGGTCAGAAAGTAGATATCGATAAAGCACGTCCAGAGATAAAACATCTGGAGGTTGAAGTGGGCTGGAATACCTCATCTAATCTCGATGTGGATGTGGCTGCATTCCTTCTTGATGGAAACGGAAAGGCAGCTGGCGATGACGATATGGTTTTTTATGGTCAACAGCGTCACCCTAGTGGCAGTGTCATCCATGAGGGTGGAGATGATGGGGAAGAAAGACTTCGCATAGACTTAGTCGCTATTCCCGAACGCGTAGAAAAAATAGATTTTACAGCGACTATATACGATGCTGATAAACGCGGTCAAAGTTTCCAGCAGGTACGAAACTTGCACGTCCAGGTCAGTGATAAGTCGAGTGGTAGCCGCATATGCCGTTATGATGCTGAACAGGGAGCGCTTCAAAAAGAGACAGCTGTTGTGATAGGTGAACTGTATCGTCACAATGGTAATTGGAAATTTCAAGCTATAGGTGCTGGATATAATGGCGGACTGGCGGCGCTTACTAAAAGCTATGGATTAGAAGTGACTGACAGCCAAATTTCCGCTACTAGGCATGAATCAAAGGTAAAATCAACACCAAAGATTGAGCCTAAATCTACTGTTTCATTAAAGAAAGTGGAATTGAAAAAAGGCCAGAAAGTAAGCCTTGTCAAAAAGAACAATGAGGCATTAGGCGAGATATCTATAAATCTCAACTGGCATCAGGGCAATCCTAACGGGAGCTCAGGTGGATTTTTCTCAGCTCTGTTCGGCAGTCGTAATAATGGAGCTATAGATTTGAATCTCGGCTGTCTATTCGAACTTTATGATGGACAAAAAGGAACAGTGCAGGCGCTTGGTAATGCATTCGGCTCATTGGAGCGTGCACCATATATAGCGCTCGATGGAGATGATAGAACTGGGGCATCGATAGGTGGTGAAACACTGCGCATAAATGGCAAGAAAGTCAATAAAATAAAGCGTGTCCTAGTTTATACCTTTATATATGATGGGATAGCGAATTGGCAGCAGGCAGATGGTGTGGTGACAATAAAATGTCCAGGAAGTCCTGATATTATCGTGAAAATGGATGAGTATGGATCTAATAAGATTATGTGTGGCATTGCTATGTTGGAAAATGATGGACATGGTAGCTTCACTATATCAAAAATCGTTCAATTCTATAATGGCCATAAATATTTGGATGAAGCTTTTGGCTGGGGATTGAGATGGGTCAGAGGAAGAAAGGATTAAATGAATGATAGATAGTGGAAAAGAAGATTTACAACAAGAAATAGAATTGCCATATCGTCTAGGAGGTCTTTTATATACTCCGGCTTTGAATGAAACTATTGCTCAGAAAATCATCGAACATAGGATACCATGTCTCACGTCGCTAGTATTTTGTCTAGAGGATTCAATAATGGATCATGCCCTAGACGAGGCAGAGAATCGCCTCAGGTGTACGTTGCAAAAAATAAGTGAATCAGGCAATAATTCTTTGCCACTGCTTTTTGTGCGTGTACGAACACCTAATCAATTAAGGCGGCTGCATAGGGAATTTGGAAGTTTGGCAAATCTGCTTACAGGCTATGTATTCCCAAAATTTGATACTACCAATGCAGCAGACTATCTAGACTTGCTGGCTGAAATCAATGCCGCATCAAGTCATAAGGTATATGGTATGCCGATTTTAGAAAGTAGAGCTATTGCCGATAGTAGGACAAGGGGGAAGGAACTCACTAATCTGCGTCAGGAATTGATGGCTATGAAAAATTGTATACTGAATGTTAGAGTAGGTGGTAATGATTTCTGCAATTTGTTTGGTTTGCGTCGTTCTTTTCGGCAGAATATCTACGAGATTGGAGTGGTTCGGGATATCTTGATTGACATAGTGAATCAGTTCAGCGATGTATTTGTCGTATCCGGACCGGTCTGGGAGTATTTCGGTGCTTCAGAAGATGAGAGATGGGAACCAGGGTTGCGGCGTGAGCTTGAACTCGATCGCTTGAATGGCTTCATTGGTAAGACCGTTATACATCCAAGCCAGCTGCCTGTAGTATACGAGAGTATGAAGCCGTCACAAGCTGACTATGAAGATGCTTGCAACATACTGGGCTGGAGAAGTGAGATGCTAGGCGTGGCTAAAAGCAGAGATACCGGTCGCATGAATGAAGTCAAATGTCATAAAAATTGGGCGAGAAAGATAAAAATTTTAGGTGATATATATGGAGCAAAGGCTGAGGCGTTTGGTGATGTGAAATGAAGAAATACGAAAAAGAAATATTCCGCTTGGCTAAGCGCTATGCGAATAAGAAGCGAAGCTATCTGCTGGTTAATCCATGGCAGGCCAAGCATATGCCAGTATCACCCACGGATGCTTTGCTGATGATGAATGATCTGGGGTGTCTTACAGCACAGAAATATCCGTCAGCACGGCTTGTCATCGGCTTTGCGGAGACAGCGACAGCTGTCGGAGCAATTGTTGCGGCCAATCTGGCAGATGATTGCTTTTATGTTCATACGACTCGTGAAAGTCTGGCAGGAGAATATATAGAATTCTCCGAGGAGCATAGTCATGCAGTGGAACAGAAACTGCCATCTGCGACATTATCACATATCACTGGTACACCGGTTGTGCTCGTCGATGATGAGATTTCGACAGGGAAAACCATGCGCAACATGGTTTCTGTCATGCGACAAGATGTGGCGGGACTGAGCAGGCAAGACTTTGCTGCGGTCTCCCTGATAAATCGTCTTGATTCGGATGATGAAATCAGGATGGAAGAAGCCCATATTGCTCATTGCGAACTATGTCGTTTGGAGAACATAGATTACGAGAGTCGAGTCAGAGGCATACCCATCGAAGCTGCACAAACTGCTACAGGAAATTTTGAACAGCGTAGCTACAGAAGGTATCGGGCGGCTACTCGGGTCAGTGATGTGCGCAAAGGCGAGTGGGCTGGCCTATATTACAAACAGTGCCGCGCACTGGCGGCAGAAGTACTCAGCTACCTCTCAAAGCAACTAGCTGGGCTCGATAGTGCGCTCATCATTGGTACGGAGGAATTCATGTATCCCGCACTCATTTGTGGGAAACTGCTAGAGGCGCGTGAGCAGTTTGAGCTGGTCCGTTGCCAGGCTACGACACGCAGTCCGATAGGGGTGTGCATCGATGGTGATTATCCTATCTATGAAGGACATTCGCTGCATAGTTTTTATGAAAACGAGCGGCAGACGTATATATATGATTTGGCCAATTACGATGCAGTCATTGTCGTGACTGATGCAGACGGTGATAAGGATTTGGCGATGCATGATATAATGGCGGCGTTCGGACAGCGGTGTGACAGATTTTGTTTAGTGGAGGTGGCGCATTGATGTGAAGTTCCTATAGAGGTGATGATGTCACAATCTTGCTTAAGGACATCACTGGGATGGTAGATCCGCTCGAGAACAAGGTTCGTGAGCGATATATTCAATCTGGCACGCCATACTCGGCCATGCTGCCGTTAGAACATTTGCCTTCGCCGAAATACATGCGGCTTTTCTATGATGCATTGACTAGATATTCGTCGGTCACGGCGACAGCTGTGGCCTCAGTGGCAACAAAGATATATCACGAAAAAGGCAGGAGCGTAGTGCTCGTATCCCTCGCGCGGGCTGGGACGTCGATAGGAATTCTCATAAAGCATTATATGGAAAAATATTTTGCTGTGAGTCCGGTTCACTACACGATATCGATAATCAGGGGACAAGGAATAGATCGCAATGCCATGCGCTATATACTGACTCGCCATGCTGCAGAGGAAATTCAGTTTGTTGACGGCTGGACTGGTAAGGGCGCTATACGAAATCAATTGAAAGAGGCCATGCATGATTATCCTGCTGTCGATTCTGGACTGGCCGTGCTCTCTGATCCAGCTTATGTGGCGGCTAAGTGCGGCACACATGATGATTTCCTCATTGCTAGTTCATGCCTGAATTCTACTGTGTCGGGGCTCATCAGTCGTACTTTTTACCGACCGGATATCATAGGGGCGGATGATTTTCATGGTGCTATGTATTACGAAAAATTCAAGCCAGAGGATTTGACATATAGATTTCTAGATGCTATCGAGGCCGAGTTCCAAGCTCCGGAGCGTGTGCCGAAATCCTCGGCTACAACTGCTGAGGTACATTTTGGTATCGAAGAAGTACGATCCATCATGGCACATTTTGACATAAATGACATCAATTTGATAAAGCCGAGCATTGGTGAGGCCACACGGGTTTGCTTGCGGCGCATTCCATGGAAGATACTCGTACATAGTTTGCATGATGATGAGCATCTGGGGCATCTTTATGAGCTAGCACGGGAAAAGGGCGTGCCGGTTGAAGTTTATCCATTGAAGAACTACAGAGCTTGTGGGCTCATAAAAGAGTTGAGGGATGTATAATTGATATGGAAAAGAGGAAGATACTCTTTGCCTGTGATCTCGACAATACGCTATTTCATTCATATAAGAATCGAGCAGAAGGAGATGTATGTGTCGAGTATATAAATGGCAATCCGCAGAGCTATATGTCGTCAGCCAGTATTCGTATGCTTCATACAATCTGTCAGTCAGATCGAGTGGAATTTATGCCGCTAACGACCAGATCTATAGAGCAGTATCGTCGAATCGATTTTCCTGATGGCTGTAATCCTGACTACGCCTTAGTCGGTAATGGGACGAATCTGCTCGTGCGAGATAAGATAGATGTAGCATGGCAACAGACATCAGCATGTATAGAGAAAAGATATCACGATATACTGATGGATATATATCAGCGCTGTGAAAAAGACTCACATTTTCATTTAGCCAAGATAGTCGACGGGATGTTTATAAATGCCATCTGTGAAACAGTGAGTAAGCTGATGGATTGTGCAAATGAATATAGTGTATTGGCAGTAAAGAATGGTCTTTGTGCGAATAGCAGCGGGCGAAAGCTCTATATCTACCCTGCAGATTTTGATAAAGGCGAGAGTCTTAGTCGGTTCTGTGATAAATTTAACTTTGATGGAGTACTGGCGGCTGGCGACAGTACGATGGATGCAGGTATGCTACGCTATGCTGATGCAGGCATTAGCATTAGCAGTGTTCTGCCGTACATGCAGTCTGTTCGATTAGAGGATACAGTTGATGGTTTCGGTGAAAAAGTACTAGAGTGGGTATGCGAGCAGACTGATTTAGCAATCTAACAGTATGTAGTAGTGTTAAGGTAATGGTAACGACTGCGGCACTGGTTGTGGTTTTTCTGTACTTGCAGGTAAGGTCCTTCTGATTCCGTTGTATGATTGTGGCTATTGTTGTGATTATCTTGGTCTTATTCCGCATCATGATGTGCACTCATCTTCCGCTTGGATGCGCGGCGCCGTACGAGGCTGGCGTCCTGTATCATCCGCCCCTGTTCATCTTCTCGACAGATGCGCAGGAGCTCTTTGTCCATGCCCTCTATTGCGTGGAGTGCCTTCGCATAAGCACCCATCGAGACAGAGGGGCTTCCTTTTTCGATCTGCCAGATTGTCGTCTGGCCAAGTCCTGAGCGTTCGGCAATCAAGCTCGCTGGGATATTCCTGCGAAGACGAGCTAACTTGATCTGTTCACCCATCTGTTGCAGGATGCGGCGGATGCTCGGTGTTAGAATGATCCGTTTTCCCATATAGCAAAACTTCATAACATTTGCATTTGCAAATATTATACAATATAACATGGGAAAAATCAATACACTTTTTTAGCGAGTA
>OGDF01005039.1_pt1 | contig 14369 bp, 11 predicted proteins | sample 1570141 | NCBI WGS metagenome assembly OGDF01 (sample SAMEA4370581, study PRJEB24528) | human gut metagenome | reverse complement strand
CCAAGTATGTGGATCAGGCTAATAGAGATTATCAGGGAGAAGATGGCGAACACGAGATTGTTGCCGGTACGAAGACGACCCGGGAAATCGTGTGGTATTATAACCGCGCCAGCAAGTCCTGGATCGTACTGGCTGAGAACGATCGGGCTCCTATTGTGATTCCTGTTACCTGCGAAAAGGCTCCCGATGCGGACATGCTGGAAACTGCCGTTGAAAACGCTAAACTGTATGTGGATTGCGAAACCGTGGACAGCCATAACCGGCAGGCGATTGCCCTCAACGGCTACGACAAGGCCACCGTTACGACGAAACCCTATATGGTTGTGTGCACGGACAAAACCGCAACCGTGACCATCACGGACCAGAAGGCTTATGCGGATCAGTACAAGCCCGGTGGAGCGGCCCATACCTATGACAGCGGGAACCAGAGCAACCGCAATACGTTCAACATGGAGTGGAAGAAGGGCGCGGACGGCTGGAACTGGTACTTGAAGGGTGAGCCTGCCCTGATTATGACCACGTGCACGCCGAAGCCTACTGATGACGATGTGAAGACGGCGCTGGACGGACTTGAAAAGGACGTTCGGGTTACCTGCGTGACGAAGAAGAACAACCACGGTTCTGAAACGTATGCCGTCAAGCTGGGCCTGCCGGAGAACTGGAGACTGGGCGAAGAAACTAACTGGAATGGCCATATCGGCTATGAGGTGGAGGCGCCCACCAGCAGCTTTGTGAAACTGTTCATCAGCAAACATGGTACGCACACCGTGAAGGACGGTATGCCCGAGACGCTGCGCTGGGTCATTTACTGGGACGGCAGCAGCTGGAAAGCCGCCGCACATGGCAACCCCGCAGAAATCGAAGTGGAGCATGTGAACGCGCCCGACACCTATCAGGTGACGGTTAAGAACAGCGCCGCCACGAATTCCGGCGCGGGTTTCTATGAAGCGGACAAAACCGTTACGATTCATGCCAGCAGCCGCAGCAACTACACCTTCATCGGCTGGACGACCAGCTCCGGCGTGACGTTTGCCGACGCCGCGAAGGCGGACACCACCTTTAAGATGCCCGCCAAGGCGGTGGAAGTGACCGCAAACTGGAAGTACACCGGCAGCGATTCCGATAACGACAAGGACGACGATTACACCCTGAAATATGTCACCAACGGCGGCAAGGTCATTTCCTCCGAGACCAAGTCCCGCAGCTGGGTCAAGGACTACGAGGATCTGCCTACTCCCATCCGCAGCGGCTACCGTTTCGAGGGCTGGTATTACGATACCCGTCTCACCGACAAGGTGACCGATGATGTGAAGGTCAACAAAACTGTGGTAACCCTGTACGCCCGTTGGTCTTCCTCCGAAACTCCCGGCATGCTGAACGATGAGGATCACTTTGCCTACGTTCAGGGCTACAGCGACGGCAATGTCCACCCCTACGGCCTGATTTCCCGTGCGGAGACCACCACCATCTTCTTCCGCCTGCTGACGGACGAGGTTCGGGACGACAATTTGTTGACCAGCAACACCTACACGGACGTGACCAATGACTACTGGGCCAATACCGCCATCTCCACCATGACGGGTCTGGGCATTGTGCAGGGCCGCAGCGCCACCACCTTCGATCCCAAGGCGCCTATCACCCGCGCCCAGTTTGCCGCCATCTGCGCCCGGTTTGACACCGGCAAGAGCAGCGGCGAGCAGACCTTCTCCGATATTCAGGGTCACTGGGCGGAGAAGTACATCGAGCGGGCTGCGGAGCTGGGCTGGATCAAGGGCTTCGAGGACGGCACTTTCCGTCCCGACACCTACATCACCCGCGCGCAGGCCATGACCATGATCAACCGGGTGCTGAACCGCATCCCCGAGGATGAAAGTGACCTGCTGCCCGGCATGAACGTCTGGCCGGACTGCAACCCCGGCGACTGGTTCTATCTGGCGGTGCAGGAGGCAACTAACTCCCACAACTACAAGCACAAGGCCGGTAACTACGAGACCTGGATCAGCATGAAGCAGGATCCCGATTGGACTCGCTACGAGAACTAATCTCAAAGTAAAAATCCATTCCAGCGGAATGGCGCACTTCTATACAGGGTAAACCCTGTATTGTGCGTCCTGCGGAGCGAACAGCCCGGACACCTGAATGTCCGGGCTGTGTTGCGTCTTAAAGAAAAATTACAAATGCTCAGAACCGTGCGTGTCCCGACCGCCGGGCTTCTGCGGCCACGGCGTTGGCCACGGCGTCCGCCGCCGCCCGGTTCAGGGGGGAGGGGAGGATGTTCGTGGGGGAAAGCTCGTCTTCGGGGACCATGTCGGCCAGGGCCTTGGCGGCGGCGTACTTCATCTCCTCGGTGATCTGCACGGCCCCGCAGGAGAGAGCACCCTTGAACAGGCCGGGGAAGACCAGCACGTTGTTGATCTGGTTGGGGAAGTCGGACCGGCCCGTGCCGACCACAGCGGCCCCGTGCGCCAGGGCCACGTCGGGCATGATCTCCGGCACGGGGTTGGCCATGGCCAGCAGGATGGGGTCCTTGGCCATGCGCTCGACCATCTCGCCCGTCACCAGGCCGGGGCGGGAGACGCCGATGAACACATCGGCCCCGACCAAGGCGTCGGCCAGGGTGCCGTGCTGGTGTTCCCGGTTGGTCCGGGCGGCCAGGGCGGCGTGATGGGGGGGCAGACCGGCGTCGCCCTCGCAGAGGATGCCGTCCTTGTCGCAGAGGATCATGTTGGAAAAGCCCTGGTCCAGCAGGAGCTTAGCGGCGGCGCCGCCCGCGGCCCCGATGCCGTTGAAGACGATCTTCACGTCCTCCTTCTTCTTTCCGACGACCTTCAGGGCGTTGGTCAGGGCGGCGGTGATGACCACGGCGGTGCCGTGCTGGTCGTCGTGGAAGACGGGGATGTCACAGACTTCCTTCAGCCGCCGCTCCACCTCGAAGCACCGGGGGGCGGAGATGTCCTCCAGGTTGATGCCGCCGAAGCTCTTGGAGATGAGGGCGATGGTCTTGACCATCTCGTCCACGTCCTGGGTGTCCACGCACAGGGGGAAGGCGTCGACGCCTGCAAATTCCTTGAAGAGGACGCACTTGCCCTCCATGACGGGCATCCCGGCCACGGGGCCGATGTTGCCCAGGCCCAGCACGGCGGAGCCGTCGGTGATGACGGCGACCATGTTCTGTCGCCGGGTGAGCTGGAAGGACTTGGCGGGGTCTTTTTGGATCTCCAGGCAGGGGGCGGCCACGCCGGGGGTGTAGGCCAGGGAGAGGTCCTTCTGGGTCTGGATGGGATAGCGGGAGACGACCTCCAGCTTGCCCTTGAGCTTGTAATGTAAGGCCAAAGATTCTGCGCTGATGTCCATGGGGATCAGGGTCCTTTCTATGATAGAGTGCCGAGGGGGGTGGTTTCGTTATGCCATTTCTTCGGGGTGGAAGGCCGCGTCGAAGTCCTCCGGGGTGAACAGCCCCAGGGCGACGGCGGCCTCTTTGAGGGAGATGTTTTCCTTGTGGGCCTTTTTGGCGATCTTGGCCCCGTTCTCATAGCCCACGATGGGGGTCAGGGCGGTGACGGTCATGAGGGAGCGGTGGAGATTGTCGGCCATCTTCTCCCGGTTGGCGGTCAGCCCCTTGAGGCACCGCTGGGTGAAGGACGTGATGCCGTCGGCCAGCAGGCGCACGGACTGCAAATAGTTGTAGGCCATGACGGGCATGTAGACGTTCAGCTCAAAGTTGCCCTGGGAGGCGGCGATGCCCATCACGGTATCGTTGCCCATGACCTGGACGGCCACCATGGTCAGCGCCTCGCACTGGGTGGGGTTGACCTTGCCGGGCATGATGGAGGAGCCGGGTTCGTTTTCCGGGATGAAAATTTCACCCAGCCCGCACCGGGGGCCGGAGGCCAGCCAGCGCACGTCGTTGGCGATCTTCATGAGGTTCGCCGCCAGGGCCTTCAAGGCCCCGTGGGAGAAGGTGAGGGCGTCCTTGGCGGTCAGCGCGTGGAACTTGTTGGGGGCCGTGCGGAAGGGCAGGCCGGTGAGTTCTGCGGCGGCAGCGGCGGCAGCCTCGCCAAACCCGGCGGGGGCGTTCAGCCCGGTGCCCACGGCGGTGCCGCCCAGGGCCAGCTCATACAGACCGTCCAGGGAGGCGCGGATCATGTCCCGCCCGTGCTCGATCATGGAGCGCCAGCCGCTGATCTCCTGCCCGAAGGTGATGGGCACGGCGTCCTGCAAATGGGTCCGGCCGGTCTTGACGATGCCGGCGTTCTCCTGCTCCAGCCGCTCCAGACAGACGAGCATGGCCTCGATGGCGGGGAAGAGCCGCTCATACAGCGCCGTCACCGCCGCGATATGCAGGGCGGTGGGGAAGGTGTCGTTGGAGCTTTGGGACATGTTCACGTGGTCGTTGGGGTGCAGTAAATTTTCTCCGGCCTTGCCGTTGCCGTAGCGGGCGATGACCTCGTTGCAGTTCATGTTGGTCTGGGTGCCGCTGCCGGTCTGCCACACGGCCAGGGGGAAGTGGTCCGCCAGCTCCCCGGCCCGGATGGCCTGGCAGGCGGACTGGATGAGGGCATAGCGCGTGTCATCCAGCTTGCCCAGCTTGTGGTTGGCGGCGGCGCAGGCCTCCTTGAGCACGCCGAAGGCGGTGATGAGGTCGGCGGGCATCTTCTCCTCCCCGATGGGGAAGTTCTCAAAGCTCCGCTGGGTCTGCGCCCCCCACAGCTTGTCTGCGGGGACGGCTACCTGGCCCATGGTGTCGTGTTCCATTCTGTATTCCAAGGGGATCCCTCCTTATAGGGTCATGTGAGCGTTGGGTTATATTGGATGATTTGAGGATTTGCTCATAGGTCCAGCTGGAGCTGCTGGAAGACGTCGGTGTAGGTGTGTCCCCGCACCACCAGCCCCGCCCTGGCGTCAAAGACCAGGGGGGCGGTGTTGAACAGCACCAGCTTGTGCCCCTGGTAGGCCTTCATCAGGTTGGGGACGGGGAACTCCGCCAGGGCCGAGCCGTCGATGAGCAGCATGTCCGCCGCTTTCACATAGTCCAGGGCCTTTTGCACCAGGTCCAGGTCATAGGGCTCCTCCTTCAGCACGATGGCCGGGCGGACGTAGTCGCCGCACATATCCACGTTGCAGTAGGGGATGGGCGTGGGGCTGTCGGCGATATAGAAAAAGTCCAAAAACTTTTCGCATTTCGCGCACCAGCTCCGCATCACGGAGCCGTGCAGCTCCACGACCTCCTTGCTCCCGGCCTCCTGGTGGATGCCGTCGATGTTCACGGTCAGGATGGCCTTGAGCTTGCCGGATTCCTCCAGCTTTGCCAGGGCCTCGTGGGCCGGGCTGGGCTGCGCGTTCAGGACGGGGGTGAGAATTTTGTCCCGGTAGTAGCGATAGAAAAACATGGGGCAGCGCTGTAAAAAGGTCAGGCAGAGAATGTCGTCCGGGGGATACTTGTACTTGTCCAAAAAGTCCTCGTCCATCGCCCGGTAGTCGGGAAAGCCGGCCTCCGCCGAGAAATCCTTGCCGGTGATGAAAACGATGTTGTCGCTGCCCTCGATCCAATTTTTCAGGATATTCAGCTCAATGTCCAAGCCCTGGGCACCTCCTTTCCATCCGTTTGATCATTTCACGGTGATCTGGGAGAAGACCTCTCCGATCGGGGCGCTGATGGCCAGGTCCGCCCGGTAGTCCATGCCGGTGGGGGATTTGTTGATGAGCACCAGCTTCTTCCCGGCGTAGTAGTTGATGAGACCGGCTGCCGGGTAGACCACCAGCGAGGTCCCGCCGATGATGAGCATATCCGCCCGCCGGATGGCGGCCACGGCCCCCTCGATCACGTCCTGGTCCAGCCCCTCTTCATACAGCACCACGTCCGGGCGGACGATGCCGCCGCAGTTGGGTTCCGTGCAGTGGGGGACGCCGGTGGACTCGGCGATGAAGGAGAGGGGATACTTCTTCCGGCAGCGGGTGCAGTAGTTGCGCAGGGTGGAGCCGTGCAGCTCGTAGACCGCCTTGCTCCCGGCGGCCTGATGCAGGCCGTCGATGTTCTGGGTGACCACGGCCTTGAGCTTGCCGGCCCGCTCCAGCTCGGCCAGCTTCAAGTGCGCAGCGTTGGGCTTGGCCCCCTGGACGATCATCTTGTCCCGGTAGAAGCGGTAGAACTCGGCGGGGTTTTTCTCAAAAAACGTGTGGCTCAAGATCGTCTCCGGGGGGTAGTCGTACTGCTGATGATACAGCCCGTCGGTGCTGCGGAAATCCGGGATGCCGGACTCGGTGGAGACACCGGCCCCGCCGAAGAACACGATGTTCTGGCTCTCGTCGATCCAGTCTTGCAGTTTACGGATGTTTTCGTCCATGGGATGACCTCCTTTGGAATTGGATGGGTGGGACTATGGGTGGGTACCTTAGTACACTGCGGCTCTGTTGCGGCAGGTTGCCCTCATTCGTCTGCTTCGCAGCCACCTTCCCCCCAGGGGAAGGCTTTTTTGGGGTGGTACCACCCTGTAAAGTTGTACTGCGTCAACAGAGCCTTCCCCGAGGGGGAAGGTGGCCCGGCTAGAGCCGGGTCGGATGAGGGCCACGCCGCAGATAGAAGGCGTATCGGTAAAAAGGTACCACAAAAAGGATTTCCTTACCGTCTCCGGTCCGAGCGGCCGGAATGGTCGTTTCTGCGATAGTCGTCGGGGTAGCGGTCATAGGAGGACCGTCTCTGCGGTCCGCTGCCGGAGCGCTGGCCGGACGAGCCGGAGCGCTGCTGGGGCCGGTTGCGGCGCTCCCATTCCTCCCAGCGGCGGCGCTCCCGGTCGGCCTGCTCCCGGCGGCGGCGTTCCTCGCGCTGGCGGGCCTCCCTGGCCGCCTGCTGCTGGCGGCGGCGTTCCTGTTCCTCCCGGCGGCGCTGGGCTTCGCGCTCCTGTTGGCGGCGCTCCTGCTCCTGGCGCTGGCGGCGCTCGGCGGCTTCTTTCTGGCGCTGGGCCTCCCGCTGGCGGTTGCGCTCGTCGCGCTCCTGCTGGCGCTGGAGGCGCTCCTTGGCCCGCTGCTCCTGCTCCTTGCGGCGCTGCTCCTCCCGGACCTGGCGCTCCTGTTCGCGGATCTTCCGCTCCTCTTCGTGGCGGGCCTGGCGTTCCAGCAGCTCCTGCTCCCGCTTGGCCTGGCGCTCCTGGTGCTCCTGCTGGCGGCGGAGCAGGTCCTCCTTCCGCAGGCGCTCACGCTCGGCCCGCTCCTGCTTGGCCAGCTCCTCGTCCTTCAGGCGGGCTTCGGCCTCTCGCTGGCGGAAGGCGATCTTCGCCTCCTGCTTCTCCTTGCGCTTCTGGTGGCGCTCCTCTTTGGTGCGCTGGCGGTAGCGGCGCACGAAGCCGATGGCGACCATCACCAAGGCGATCAGGATGAGCAGACGGACATAGATATTCTTCAGCACGGTGTTCACGCTGGAGACAAAGGCCAGGAACGGAGAGAAGGACACGCTGTTCACTGCGGCCAGGTCGACCGTCCCGTAATCCTCCCCGCCGTAGATCACGGTGATCGTCCCCAAGACATCCCCCTCTTCGATGGGGGCGGTGGCGGTGTCCTCCTTGAGCTTCACCCGCAGCTCCAGGCGGGTGGCGTCATACTCGCCGGGGACCATGGCCGTGACGGACTGGGTGGGCTGCACCAGCACATGGGTGCTCTCCGTGGAGAAGCGCACGGGGATCTCTTTCAGGTAGCTCTCTGCGTCCAGCAGGGTGGCGGGAGAAAAGCTCTCAAAGCCCCAGGTCATGAGGCGCTTGCTCTCGGCAAACTGCTTGCGCTGGACCTTGCCGTTGGCCCCGGTGGGGTTGTCGGCGCCCAGGACCACGGAGACGAGGGTGTGCCCCTTCTTCTTGGCGGCGGCGACGAGACAGTAGCCGGCCTCATCGGTGCTGCCGGTCTTGATGCCGATGGTCCCGCTGAAGGTATAGCCGGGGAACTTGGCGGAGGTGAGCAGGGCGTTGGTGTTCAGCAGCACGCGTTCACCAGACATATTTGTGGCGGGCACGACATAGCGGGCCGTGGAGACGATCTCCCGGAAGGCCGCGTGGGTCATGGCCTCCTTGGCCATGCGATAGATGTCCCAGGCCGTGGAGTAATGCTCGCTGTTGTGCAGGCCGTGGGGGTTCATAAAGTGGGTGCCGGTCATGCCCAGCTCCTGGGCACGCTGGTTCATCCGCTCGACAAAGGTCGGGATGTCCCCGCAGACGGTCATGGCCAGGATATTGGCCGCCTCGTTGGCGGAGGCCAGCATCAGGCAGTAGAGCAAGTCGTGGACGGTGATCTCTTCCCCGGCCTTCAGGTTCGCCGTGGAGGAATCGGAGGTCAGATCCTTCAGGGCGGCGGCGTCCACCGTCACCACGGTCGACAGGTCCAGCTCCCCGCGCCCCACAGCCTCCAGGGTGAGCAGGGCCGTCATGATCTTGGTGATGCTGGCGGGGTAGCGCTGCCCATCGGCGTTCTGCTCGTAGAGGACCTGGTCGGTGTCCAGGTCGATGAGCAGGCCGGCGGCGGCTTCGAGGGTGATCGGCTCGACGCCCTCATAGTCAATGGCGCTGGCAAAGGGGGCCATGAGGCCCGTGAGCAACGCCAGGATCATGCAAAAAGAAAGGGCGCGAATCAGCGTTTTTTTCATAGGAAAGAACCACATCCCGTGTTATAATAGTCTTGTATTCTGCATCCCGGCCGGTTTGCAGCCGAGCAGAGGGTTTCAAAAAACAGATACATAGACTATAATAACAAAGTGCGTCGAAAGACGCAATGGGGGAGGGGAGACAATGGCCGGAAAATTTGCGAAAATTTCGCGCCTGGAATGGGTTACCTTGCTTTTGACCGCCTGTTTTGCTGCCGGGACCCTCCTCTGGTTTCACTTCGGTCCCCCGCCGGGCGCGGTGACCTTCACCGGCACCGGCGAGCCTACCGCCGCCGAGCAGCAGGCGGAGCAGACCCCGGAGGCCCCTGGCCTGTTGGAGGGGGAGCGCATCGACCTGAACACGGCCACGCTCTCTGACCTGACCCGCCTGCCGGGGATCGGGGAGAAAAAGGGGCAGGCGATCTTAGACAAACGCACCGAGCTGGGCGGCTTTCAAAGCGTGGACCAGCTCTTAGAGGTCCGGGGCATCGGTGAGGGCATCCTGGCCCGCATCAGCCCCTATGTGACCGTCACACCGTAACCTGGAAAGGAGAGGACGCAATGGCGAAGATATTGGTCGTCGACGACGAAAAAGTCATGGTCAAGGGCATCCGTTTTAACCTGGAAAACGAGGGCTACACCGTCGACGTGGGCTATAACGGCCGTCAGGCCGTGGACCTGGCCAGGGCCAACGACTACGACCTCATTATCCTGGACCTGATGATGCCGGAGCTGGACGGCTTGGAGGCCTGTATGGAGATCCGGTCCTTTTCCTCCGTCCCCATCATCATGCTCACCGCCCGGAGCCAAGACACGGACAAGCTCTTGGGCTTTGAGTACGGGGCGGACGATTACATCACAAAGCCCTTTAACATTTTAGAGGTCAAGGCCAGGGTCAAGGCCCTGCTCCGCCGCTCCGCCGCCACGAAGCGCCAGCAGGAGCAGGACAAGCGCCTCACCAGCGGGGGCCTCACCATCGACCCGGACGCCCGCGCCGCCTGGAAAAACGACCAGCCCGTGGAGCTGACCGCCCGCGAATTTGACCTCCTGGAGCTTCTGATGAAGCACCCCAACCGGGTGTACAGCCGGGAGCAGCTGCTGAACCAGGTCTGGGGCTACGAGTACACCGGGGAGTACCGCACGGTGGACGTCCACATCCGCCGCCTGCGGGAAAAGGTGGAGGACGATCCGGCCAGCCCCACCCTGCTGTGTACCAAGTGGGGGGTCGGGTATTACTTCCATGGACAATAAAGCGCATCTCTGGCGGGCCTGGTGGAAGGAGCAGGTGGAGCCGAAGATCCCCGTCCTCCATTCGCTGCAAATGCGCCTGGCCCTGGGCTACTCGGCCCTCATCGCTGCCCTGCTGATCCTGATGAACACCTATCCGCTGCTCATGAGCCAAAACCTCATGTTCCGCTCCCAGCAGACGGCCCTGGCCAACCAGGCCGTGGTCATCACCAACGCCCTCACCACCGCGGATCAGCTCACCCCCGCCGGGGTGGAGCAATCCCTGAGCCAGGTGGAAGATCTGAACGTCCAGCGCATCTTAATTACGGATGGGGCGGGCCTGGTCCTGTATGACAGCCAGGAAAACGGCGTGGCGGGCAAATACGCCCTCACCGGGGAGGTCGTCGCCGCCCTGCGGGGGAACGACGCCTTTTCCAGCGCCTATCAGGACGGCCTCTTTTCCAGCCGGGGGGCCTGGCCGGTGATGAACCGGAACCGGGTCGTCGGGGCCGTCTGTCTCTATGAGACCGACGGGGACCAGGGGGCCTTGCTGGGAGAATTGCAGCGGAACCTGCGGCTCATCTCCGTGGTGGTCTGCCTGGCGGTGCTGGCCCTGTTCGGGGCCTTTTCGACGTTCCTCTCCCGCCGGGTGCGGACGCTCCTGGGCGGCATCCGGACCGTGCGGGAAGGGGAGTACACCCACCGCATCTCCATGTCCGGCCACGATGAGCTGGCCCAGCTGGCGGAGGAATTCAACCAGCTCACCGGCCGCCTGCAAGTGAACGAAGAGGAGCGCCGCCGCTTCGTCTCCGACGCCTCCCACGAGCTGAAAACGCCCCTGGCGTCCATCCGCCTCATGACAGACTCGATCTTACAGGATGCGTCCATCGACCGGGAGACGACGCGGGAATTTGTGGCCGACATCAGCGACGCCGCCGACCGCCTCATCCACATCAGCCAGGAGCTTCTGGAGCTGGACCGCCTGGACCAGGGCCGGGACCTGGACCGCCGGGCCATCGACCTGAACGAGCAGGCCGAGCAGATCGGCCGGATGCTGGCCCCCCTGGCCGAGTCGGCCCAGGTCACCATGACCTTGACCCTGGGGGAGGGCTGTCTGGTCCGCTGCAACGACAAGGATGCCGGGCAGATCCTGAAAAACCTGATGGAAAACGCCATCAAGTACAACGTCCTGCACGGGCAGGTAGACGTGACCACCCGCCGGGTGGGGGACCAGGTAATGCTGTCCGTGGCCGACACCGGCGTGGGCATCCCGGAGGCGGATATGCCCCGGATCTTCGAGCGGTTTTATCGCGTGGACAAGGCCCGCTCCCGCGCCGCCGGGGGGACGGGCCTGGGCCTGTCCATCGTCCGGGACGCCGTGAAGCGGCACGGGGGCGAGATCACCGTCCAGGCCGGACAGCCTGCCGGGACGATCTTTACCGTCACCCTGCCGGCCTGGACGGGAGAGGGGGAGACGACATGAGAAAAATATGGCTTTGTCTGCTCCTCTTGGCCCTGTTGGGCACGCTCCTCTCCGGCTGTATGCGCCGGGTAGAGGCCCAGGGCTACGATGTTTACTATGTGGAGCAGTCCGCCGGGGCCGCCAGCGCCTTGGTCCCGGAGAAACACCCGCTGCCGTCCGGCCGTCCCTCTGTGGAGGGGCTGGTGGATCTGCTCCTCTCCCGCCCCCAGCGGGAGGACCTGACCAGCGCCATCCCGGAGGGCGTGACCCTGCGGAAGTGGACGCTGTACAACGGCTTGCTCACCGTAGATTTCACCAGCGGCTATGGCACCCTCTCCGGCATCGACCTGACCCTGGCGGATTACAGCGTCGTCCTCACCCTGACCCAGCTAGAGGGGGTCGAGACCGTGATGATCACCGTAGACGGCGAAATGCTGGCCTACCGCGACCACCAGCGCCTGACGGCGGAAGACGCCTGGGTGCTGGCCGAAGCGTCCTGACGGCACAAACAAAAGACACGCACAGCCGAGAAAGCCGTGCGTGTCTTTTTGCGCCGTGAGCGCATGAAATTACTCGTTGTTTTGGAACCAGGTCCAAGGCTCGGTCTCCGGTGGGTCCAGCCGGAAATCCATCGCCTCGCCGGTGTCCGGGTGGGCAAAGGCCAGGTGGCTGGACCAGAGGGCGATCTGCCACTCTTTGGGGTCGGGGTACTTGCTGTACTTCCGGTCGCCCGCCAGGGGCATGTTGCGGGAAGAGAACTGGGCGCGAATTTGGTGGGTGCGCCCGGTCTCCAGGCGAATTTCGACCAGAGAGAAGCCGTTCTTGTTGTCCAGCAGCTTGTAGTGCAGGACGGCCTGCTGGATGCCCTTGCCGGGGTATTTGGCGACGTAGGTCTTGCGGGTCTTCTCGCTGCGGCCCAGCAGGTCGATGAACGTCCCCTCGTCATACTGGGGCCGCCAGTGGACGACGGCCTGATATTCCTTCAGAAACGTATCCTCCCGGATCTGCCGGGATAGCTCCGAGGCGGCGGGGCCGGTGAGACCGTAGACCATCAGGCCGCCCACCACCTGGTCCAGCCGGTGGACGGTGCGGACCTTGGCCTGGGGCTGGCCGATGGCCTCCCGGATGCGGTCAGGCATCCCGCCCGGCTCGTCCGTGGAGAGGACCCGGAAGGGCTTGACGCAGACAACGATGGACTCGTCCTGGTAAATGATGTCGAGCATAGTGATCTCCTCTGATTGGGGTCTGGGCATAGAGTCAGGCCGACCCGGATGAAACTGCGGCGGACTCTGCTTTGACGGTCAGTACATTATAGACCATCACGCTGAGAAAGACAATGGCCCCGCCCACAAAGGCCAGAGGCGTCAGCCGCTCCCCCAGCACCAGGGCGACGAGGACGGGGTTCAAAATGGGTTCGATGCCCGTGACCAGCGAGGCCGACACCGGCTGGGTGTACTGGATGCCAGTGGTCAGGCACACATAGGCCAGCCCCAGCTGAAACACGCCCAGGATCACGGCGAAGAGCAGCGCTGTGTGGTCCCCAAGCTGCGGCTCCCGCACCAGGGAGGGAAGGCCAATGACGGCCCCCAGACACTGCCCAAGGATGGTTGCCCACAGCGGGTCGCCGCCGGGGAACTTGTTCAGCAGAAAGACCCCGGCGTAGCACACCCCAGCCAGCACGGCCAGAATATCCCCGATGAGATGTCCGCTGCCCAGGCTATCCAGGAAGAAACACAGGATGCCGCAGAAAATGCAGAGACAGGCGATGATGTCCAGCCGTTTCGGCTTCTCATGGAAGAACAGGCAGAGGATGAGGATCACGAAAAGCGGGGCGGTGAACTGCAATAAGATGGTGTTGGCCGCCGTGGTGAGCTTGTTGGCGGCGGTGTACAGCGAGGTCGTACCGCACATGGCGATGGCCCCGATGAGCACCCCCTTGGTAAACTTCGGTTTGTGGTGGGTGAGCTTGGCAAACAGAAGCAGGATACATACGGAAATGATGCTGCGAAAGGAATTGATGGACAAGGGGTCCCATGGGATCATCTTGACGCACAGCCCGCCGATGCTGAACAGCAGGGCGGCGCAGAAAACCAACAGAAGCCCTTTTTTTGAGGACATGGGAAACGCGCTCCTCTCTTGCTTGGGGGATACGGGGGAAATTACACCTGTTCCAGCGCCTGCTCCAGGTCGGCCAGGATGTCCTTCACGTCCTCGATGCCCACGGACAGGCGGATGAGGTCGGGGGAGACCCCGGCGGCCATCAGCTCTGCGTCGGACATCTGCCGGTGGGTGGAGGAGGCGGGGTGGAGCACGCAGGTCTTGGCGTCAGCCACGTGGGTGGCGATGGAGGCCAGCTTCAGCCCGGCCATGAAGGTCTCGGCGGCCTTGCGCCCGCCCTGGACGCCGAAGGTCACCACGCCGCAGGTGCCGTTGGGCATGTACTTCTGGGCCAGCTTGTAATACTTGTCCCCCTCCAGGCTGGGGCAGTTGACCCAGGCGATCTTGGGGTGGTTCTTCAGGTACTTGGCGACCGTCAGGGCGTTGGCGCAGTGCTGGGGCATGCGCAGGTGCAGGGTCTCCAGGCCCACGTTGAGCAGATAGGAGTTCATGGGGGCGGGGGTGGCGCCGAAGTCCCGCATGAGCTGGACCGTTGCCTTGGTGATGAAGGCCCCGCCCAGGCCGAAGCGCTCGGTGTAGGTCACGCCGTGGTAGCTCTCGTCGGGGGTGCAGAGGCCGGGGTACTTGTCGGGATACTTGGTCCAGTCGAAGTTGCCGCTGTCCACAATGGCGCCGCCCACGCAGTTGGCGTGGCCGTCCATGTACTTGGTGGTGGAGTGGGTCACGATGTCCGCCCCCCACTCGAACGGCTTGCAGCCGATGGGGGTGGCGAAGGTGTTGTCCACGATGAGGGGCACGCCGTGGCTGTGGGCGGCCTTGGCAAACTTCTCCAGGTCCAGGACGATCAGGGCGGGGTTGGCGATGGTCTCGCCAAAGACGGCCTTGGTGTTGGGGCGGAAGGCGGCGTTCAGCTCCTCCTCGGAGCAGTTGGGGTCCACA
>OGDF01005036.1_pt1 | contig 14375 bp, 14 predicted proteins | sample 1570141 | NCBI WGS metagenome assembly OGDF01 (sample SAMEA4370581, study PRJEB24528) | human gut metagenome | reverse complement strand
GGGGCATAAAATCCATTCTATCTTCATGTTATCTTCCTCTGTGCTTGGCTTTCTTTTTTTCCTGCCGTATGGCAAACTGGCGGTCTTTCTCCGCATCTTTCTGCTCACGGCTCTTGGTTTGTCGTTCCAGCTTACATTGCTCATGCTGGAGTTTCAACGCCTGCTGCGCCTTTGTTCCAATGCCTTTATCCTGCAGTTGGCTTTGAATTTCACGCTGCATACGTTTGGGATTGATTTTTCGCTCCATGGCTACTTCGGCCTGGATTGGGGGACTAAATTTCAACTTGTGCCAATTCTTCAGCAGAAACTCATAGACCTCGTAATCTTTGGGCTCTGAGCCAAAAGTGATTTTGCATACCTCGTACTTACCGTTATCCATTCTTTCATATAGACCGATCCAAAACGGAGCTTCGAACAGGATGGTCAAACTGCTTTGGGGGCCTGTACTCATTCTTCTAAGAACTGCCCTTCAAAGTGATCCAGCCATTCCAGAAGGGCTCGATAGAGAAGCTGCTGCTGCTCAAAAATCGTTCTCCCAACCAAAGGAATGTCTGCAAATTCCCGCGCATAGCCCTCGTTCGATTCAGCCGAGGACTGTATGCTCCGGCGCAAAGTCGAAACCAGCTCCAACGCTTCGGCTTTGTCCATCTTGTTCAAATTGGTAATGACCACATTGAAATCGAATAGCAAGGGTACTGTGCCAGCGGCACAAGAGGCCATCAGCTCCTTGAAATACGCTCTGCCCTGATTGGTAATGGAATAAATGGCCTTATCCGCAAACTTATCGCCCTTGACAATATCGCTTTGAAGATAGCCCTTATCGCTCAGCTGGAGTACTTTTCTATAAATAGAAGGTACACTTATTTTTGTCCAGCGAGAAAGATGGTGGTACTCCACATCCTTTTGAATGTCATAGGCGCTTTGGGGTTTCTCCAAAACAATGCCAAGTATAACTAAATCGATTGATGACATAACGGCACCTCCACTTTTGCTATTACCAATAGTACTATTAATGATAGCAAAAGTCAAGGCAACTGACCAAAAATGAACTTCAAAACTTTTTTCGTTGGCCCTCTTATTAAGCCATCTACCCCGTAGCATTTTCCTTTTCTTCCACCGAGGGGATCACAGAAAAAGTGAAAACAGAGCCGATAACATCGGAGTTTTTTCTCTGTGTTATCGGCTCTGCGTCTTAGCGTCTGGCTCTTGCACGATGGATAGATTTAGTTGTCGAACTGCGATTAAAGTTTCATGCTTGCATTTGGGACAAAACAATGGGAAATTTTCAAGAATGGTATCGCTGCGGATTCTTAATCGTGTTTTACTGCCGCAGACAGGACATAATACCCACTCAATATGACTCATATCCTTATTGCCCGCAGCAAGTAACCCGATATTCCTTGATATGACCGGGGTAAGAATGTACTTTGTCCATAAGCGGTCCTCTTGCTCCCATTGTAAATGCGATGTCACTGCTTTTAATCGACATGAGAATATCCCCACAGGAAAGATTCAAATATCGCATCGTGTTTTCGGGCAGCCTCACAACACCGTTTTGAGAAATATGCAGCCAAGCATAGCCTCGTCCTTTATAGCGAACGAATTCTCCTTCATCAATCGTGTACTGTGACAATGCGGGACAATCATCTAATATATGCTTCAATTTTGATTGCCCAAGTAATTGTTTGCTGGTCACGCAAAATCCGCCCGTGATTTTGCTCCCCGTGAAAATAATAATGCGTCCTTCTTTTTGAACGGGATATTGTTCAAGAGTCTCTGACGGAAAAAGTATTTCTCGCCTATTGCTGATGGCGGAAAGTCCAAATACATATTTTCCACCCTTATTTAGTTGCGGCATTTTACTCCCCCTTGTATTTTGATTATATCTGTGGTACATTTATAATATAATATTATAGCACTCTATATATAGAGTACTATAACTTAAAACTAAAGTCAAGGGGTATGCGTTATGCTCTCGAAATCTGCTACTATGTTATTGGGTCTGATCAATCAAAGACCGCTTAATCCATATGAAATTATCAAGCAACTACAAATCATGAATGTTCATCGTTGGTACAACATCGCCAATTCGACAGTCTACGCTACACTAAAAGCCTTAGAGAAAAAAGAATATATTTATGGCAGCATTGAAAAGGATGGAAATATGCCCGATAAGACGATTTACTCGCTTACAGACAAAGGGAAACAAGAATTTGTGGCAACATTACAGCAATCAATTTTGTCCTTCGACTATGATACCAATATTTTCTCGATTGCCGCATTTTTTATTGATGCGTTAGATGATCCGCAAAGTCTGCTTTCACAGCGTTTGAAAATATTAAATAGCTATCTTGAGGGAATTGAGCAGCAGATAACAGTCATAAAAGACGACATACCTTCCATTGCAAAAGCTAATATTGAACGAACTAAATATATTGTTGAAGCAGAAATTGCAGGTACTGAGAGTTTGATTCATGCAATATTGTAATGACCAACTGTTGAAAGCTGCTTGGTATCTGATAAACTAGGTGCGCAACTCCAGATTATGAATTATAAAATGTAGATATATAGCATATAGCAACATTCCATGAGCAAAGTATGAAATATACAATGTAAGTGGGTGATGCTATATGGCGAACATTGAAGATTGCCCCGGTTTTGAAACTTTCGGCGCCGATGTAAAAGCCGCACGGAGCGCAAAGCATCTGTCGCGCAAGACATTGGCGGAGATCATCAACATCGACTCCCGGTATCTCGCAAATATCGAGAACGAGGGTACGATCCCCAGCTTGCCGGTTATCATACAGCTTATCAAAGTATGTGGACTTCCCGTGGAACGGTACTTCAATCCAGAGGTCATGCGGGAGGAAAGCGCACAGCGGCAGCGTATCAGTCACAAACTGAAGCTCTGTCCAGAGCAGTATTTGGCCGTCATCGAAGGCGCGCTTGACGGGGCGCTGAAAACTGAAAAATCAGCAGATGAAACGGAGGGTGTGTGAGCATCCTCCGTTTTCGTTTCTCCAGGGCGGCTCTGCTGCCCTTTTCTTTTTGAAAAATCCAGGATTTTGCGGGCAGATAAAGGTGTTTTCGGCATTGTATTTACGGGGGAAGAAGCGTAGAGCAAGCACAGCATGTGTGGCCACACTTGCGAATTTTGGCTTTAGGGAGTCCCTTGTCCCTAAACACAAAATTGCTTTTTGGGATACTCCCAACCCCTTATACAGAAAGGACGGTGCCACCCTATGGCAAAGCGCAAACGCCCCATCATCCTGCGCTGCCCGGTAACAGCGGAAGAACGCAACCTAATTGAGCAGAAGATGGCCCAGCTCCAGACAAAGCGGATCGGCGCCTACCTACGGAAGATGGCGATCGACGGATACATCATCTATGTGGACACCAGGGACATCAAGGAGATGAACAAGCTCCTGTCCGCCATTGGCCGGAATATCAACCAAATTGCCAAACGGATCAATGCCGGAGGTCCCACCTATCAGGCTGACATGGAGGAAATCCGGGAAAGGCTGGATCAGATATGGCAGTTACAAAGACGCATCCTATTAAGTCAACGCTGAAAGCGGCCATTGACTATATCTGCAATCCCGACAAGACGGACGGGAAGCTGCTGGTGTCCTCCTTCGGCTGCGCCGCCGAGACCGCCGACATTGAATTTGAATGGACGCGCCGCCATGCCATTGACAAGGGCACGCACCTGGGCCGCCACCTGATCCAAGCCTTTGAGCCTGGGGAGGTCTCCGCCGAGGAAGCCCACGAGATTGGGATGCAGTTGGCAAAAGAAATATTGGGTGGCAAGTACGAGTTTGTACTTACCACCCATATTGATAAGGGGCATATTCACAACCATCTGATTTTCAATGCGGTCAGCTTCACCGACCACAAGCACTACCACTCCAACAAGCGCAGCTACCATGAGATACGCCGGGTCAGTGATCGGCTGTGCAAAGAACACGGCTTGTCCGTCATCGTCCCCGGCCGGGACAAGGGCAAGAACTACATCGAGCATCAGGCTGCACAGAACGGCACCAGCTATAAGGCAAAGCTGAAAGACGCCATCGACCGACTGATCCCCGTATCCTCCAGCCTGGAAGATTTGCTTACCCGATTGCAGCGGGAAGGGTACGAAATCAAGCGGGGAAAGTATATCTCTGCCAGGGCGCCGGACCAGGAAAGGTTTACCCGGCTCAAAACCTTGGGCACCGATTACACGGAAGAAGTCGTTACCTCCCGGATTGCCGGAGGCCCCAGGCCCTCCAGACAGCCCCAGCAGCGCAGCGGAAAGGTGAGCCTGTTCATTGACATTCAGAACAATATCAAGGCCCAGCAGAGCGCTGGATACCAACGATGGGCGACCATTGAGAATTTGAAACGGGCGGCCGCCACCATGAACTTTCTCACCGAACACGGCATCGGCGGCTATGAGGAATTGGTGGAAAGGTGCGACGCCGTTGCCACCGCATCCATCCGCACCAGGGAGAGCTTGCGGGATACGGAACAGCGGATCGCCGACCTTGCCCTCCAGGGAAAGCAGATCGACACTTATCGCAAGCTGAAACCTGTCTATGACCGATACAAGGCATCAAAGGACAAGGAAAAATTCCTGCGCGGCTTTGAGAGCGAGATCATCTTGTTCGAGGCGGCAACGAGGGAAATCAAGAAAGCCGGACTCACCAAACTTCCTTCCGTCGAGAAACTGAAAGCGGAACTGGGTGGGCTCGCCGCCCGCAAGACCGCTCTGCAAGCGGAACTGCGGAAGATACAACGGGAGGAAAAGGAGTATGACACCCTCCGCCAGAATGTGGACTCCCTGCTGGAAAGGTCTGATGAGCAGAATCAAGAACATCGACGAGAGCACATAACCGGCCTAGAGTAGTTTTTATATCCTGCTGCATATATCTGCTTTATGTTGAGTATTTCTCCATAATATGATAGAATATCCATAATTAAAATCCTCTTACAATAGAAAATTGCTATTGTGTAGCAGCGTCAATTGCCAAAGGTAGCTGTACAATAATTAAATGTACCCTGCCAGGTTTTTGCAGGGCACATTTTTACATGGGGGAAAGAAAAATGAGCATTGAAAAAGAGATTGAGCGCGCTGTAAAAAGAACTATAGCCCTTGATAAAGACACCCCGTATAAATCTGCTGCGGAACAAGAAAAGATCATTTCGGATATAAAGAGCGCCTTTAATGACGCTACCTTCCATTTTGAAAACTCGAAGTCACTTATGTTAAATCAAAGCGGTAAAAAGCGGTTGGTTAAACAATATGATAATTTATATTCACCTGAAAATATCCTATGTCAAAGCATCAAACAAATTTTGGATAGAGCATTTAAAATAAAATATCCTAATCGAAACAAAACAACTCGGACGCTTTTCAGTGTTCTCTCTGCTGCAATTCAAATGTCGGATTTTACAATTGTAAAATTTGATTTTAAAGATTACTTCAATTCTGTTTCGTCTATTTATGTTTTTGAAAAATACTTAAAATATAATATTCTTGATCGGCACGAGATTGACCTGATAAAGGCTTTCGCTTATTCAACTAAATATGCGTATGCGGGACTTTGTACTTCAAATGCAATCGCGGAAATTATAGCTGGATACTTTGATGAAGCTGTCAAACAGATGTTCTTTTCTAACGGCATTATATATTATGAAAGGTATATAGATGATAGCATTCTGATTCTAAACGAGCACATGGAGGAAACTGAAGTTAAAGAGAAACTGGAAACCGTTCTTTTAAAAATATTTCATGATCAAACAATAAAAGCGCCCAAATGCCATATAAAATTTAACAAGAAAAAATTCAAGTATATTTCTCGCCGAAACATATTAAAAGGAAGTTGCTCTGTAGACTTTCTTGGCTATGAATTTTGGCTTTCAGCGAATGGTAAAGCCAAAATTGAAATTAAATATGGCATTACTGATGATAAGCGAAAAAAATATGAAGATCGCATTGATAAATTGATTGCTTCTTATACAGACCCGTCATCGCCTGATTATAATAAAATGGAGTTACTACGGCATAGAATAGCTGCATTCTCCTCACGCGAAGTTTATATGACAAAACATTTTCGTTCAAACATCTGGAGAGTAAAAGGATTTATTTCGAATTATGGCGAACTTCGATATTTTCTAGATACTGGGCTTGTCGAAACCAATACAGAACAGTATTTGAAGAATATGATTGACGATGCGTTTGACAGAGCAAAGATTGATAAACCTTATTTTTTGATGGGGGGCGCCCAATTAAATTGTGGCTATAATCTATATGGGAACATGAAAGCCAATAAAACGATTTTACTTGTTGATCGTATTGGGTATGACTATAAATCTCTCGTAGCTCTATGCAAGCAGGTTGGAATCAACAGCACTGATGCAAATGGCAAACGACGGGGCTATGGAACACTTGTAAGGGACTATTTAATAAAAATTCGGGTCGGATACTAAATGGCGAAACGGCAAGGTTGCCCTTGCCGTTCCGGAACATTTGCCGCAGCTATGTTCTAAACACAATGTCCTTCCTCAGCAAGGCTGATTTCAGCATTGTGCCGATGATGTGTGTGCATTTCTGCACTGCAAACAACTTGTCTGCTCTCTTATAATAAAAAAGATGGAGGAAAAAGTCAATGGGGTGGAGTGGCTTAGAAAGGAATAAGCTGGACTATATTCTGACAGATTTACTACCTGTTGAAATATCGGAATTATTTTCTTTTTCTCAACTTTACACATTTCTTTTAAAGAAAGAGAACCAAAAGATTTTAGACGCGCTTATCCAAGAAATCAAACAAAATAAAGCTCAGAGCAGTTCTAAAATGTTTGAAAATGGCTGGAGCACAAAACCTTTAAAATACAAAATTCTTAAGGGAACTGACACAATGAGAGAAATGAGTGTTATTCAACCATTTTCTGCCTTGAACTTGTTCCTTTTTATCGAATGCTACCAAAAGGAAATATTGAACTATTTTGAAAAGCATCATGACTATTCCATTCGTTATCACAAAAAAAGCACAGATTTATATTATAAGGCAAAGTCTGGACGAGTAACACAATACTTTCAAGACCAATCCTTTCGTGCAGGACGTGGGGCTATTCAACAAGCTGGAAATTATTTTAAAATAGGGCCCTTTGAATCAATAAATTCTTTTGCTGATTCACGGGTATGGCGAATGTGTAACTTTAAATACAAATATTATGCAAAACTCGACTATAAGGCTTGCTTTGACAGCATATATACACACGCATTTACATGGATTATAGAAAGAAATGTTGTTGATGCAAAAGATGCCGTTAACTCTCATTTACTTGTCACCATAGATCGAATACTCCAAAATATAAACGGGCGCTCATCAAATGGCATTGTTGTTGGCCCAGAGTTTTCTAGAATGATGGCTGAAGTTTTACTGCAGCATATTGATAATGTAATCTCCGTTTCCCTATCTAAAGAAAACATTATCTATAATGTCGATTATGTTGCATTTCGATATGTTGATGATATTTTTCTGTTTGCCAATCAACCACAGGTTCTTGAACAAATACTATCCAAATATAAAATGATTGGCGAACGATACCTGCTACGCTTAAATGAGTTGAAGTTGACAAAAGGAAGTACGCCTTGTGTCCCCAAAGAATGGCTTGAAAAAACCAGGCAATTGTCTGATATTATTGGAAACTTTTTCTATCAAGGGAAAAAATCTGATTACGATAAATTGCCTGAAGATGAGCAGTTCATAGTAAAGACAGAGTTTATTTCTGTAGATAGAATAAAAGATGAAATTGCTGTTCTGGTTAAAGAACATTCTGAAGATAGGAGAACTATTGTTTCGTTTCTTTTATCAACATTGCTAAACAATATCAGTAAAAAGAAAAATGGGTATACGCTCTTTGGCAAGCAGCGCTTAGGTAAGGCACTGCTCTTAATTGATATGGCCCTATATGTATACGCATTTTACCCTTCATTTGACCAAGCCCGAAAAATCATTTCCATTATTGCTTACATGAATAGTGAAATTGATTTTAAAGGTGACGATAAAGCTCACACAAAATTAAGTAGAACATTTAATAGGTATTCATTTGTTTTTTGCTCGGGAAATGTATTTGATTTATGTGATTGGTTTCCTTTTTTTTACGAATATAATATTGTGCTTGACACCAAAACAGAAAACCATTTAATTCAAGCCGCCGAAGAATGCAATGACCCAATTATTTGGGTAAATTTATTGCTCTATTCGCAGTATTATCAGCCCTTTTTTAATGAACTATCAAAAAAAGTTGAAAATATTGTCGAAAGGCAAATACTCAGAATATCAGATAAAGAACCGATGATGCAAGTAGAGTTCTGGTATGTCTTAATTTTTCATAATTGCCCATACATTTCTATAACGCTACGCCAGAAAATGAGCGACATTATTAATGATATAAAAACCAAAGCCGTCGGTGGTAAGGGGAAAAAACTATTCCCGTCTGCTGTAACGACTCAGTTAATATGTGATTTTTTAGAGCAGAGTTCTCCTGGTGGAAATAAACCCGAAGAAAGTCTTTTTAATTGGAAAGGTATTAAAAATTTTGCCGATCAAATTACTTATCGCACATATCAAAGGACTGTTTTCAAGCGTTATCGCAAAAACACATATGGGCTATATGCAAGTTTAGACTGAAATAACTCTCTAAACACAAAGAGCGCCGCCACCGGACAAATATCCGATGACGGCGCTCTTTTCTTGTTTACAAAAGGTACAAATCCAGCATTTTGCCTATGCAGAAACGCCCTGTCGCCCCACATAGGAAATCATACTGCCCCTACACGGAAAAGCCGCCACAGGCGGTTTCTTCGCCTATTTTGAACCCTAATTCCTGCGTTTTTTGGAACGGCGGGAAAGATAGTACGGGCAGGACAACACTACCGCCCGGAAACTCTGCTTGCAGGAATGAACACAACCTTTGCAGAGCTTGTTATACTGGCGCCTGCCATTCTCGCCCAGGAAGAACGCCCATTCCAGACGCCATTTCTTGCTCCGGCTCATAAGTCGCCCAGCTCCGGGGGCTTCTTCTGCGGGGCAGGCTTGTCCGGGCTTTTCCGTTCCGCGCACTCCCGTTTTGCGTCCTCCAGCCGCTCCCGGATGGAAGGCTTTTTCTCCGGCGTGGTCCTGCGCGCCTCGGTCTGGGCTTTCTCCAATTCCTCACCACGGCGGCCGTTGTTGATGATCCCGTCGATCATGCCGTAGTCATCCTCCAGGGTCATTTCTGCCGTGCGCAGCGGGTTTTCCGGCTCCACGGGGACAGACACAATCTGCCCGTTGATGCTGGCGAACAGTTCCGGCCGCTTGAATTGCTCGGTGTACTTCTGAATCATGTCCGGGGGCAGGGACGCAAAACTTTCCGGCCCCAGGCCCACCACCAGGAAGGTGCCCGCCACAATGTCGTAAATCTCACCTTGCTCGTCCCGGAGGGAACGGTTCAGGTCCAGACCGATGAGCTTGCCTTCGTCGTTCAGCACCAGCCCCACCGGATCGTCAAAGGGATAGGAGGCGGCAATGTCGCCGCCCACCTCCGCTTGCAGCGCATGGAGGCCGGGGTCGATCTCCTTCACATAGGGTTCCTTCATGGGCTCCACCACCAAGACGGTCAGCTTCTCCGGCGCGATATGTTCGGGGGCGGCTCCGCTGGGGATGGCAAAGGCGCGGTTGCCGTTGGCCATGATGAGATACTTTCCGTCCTCAGACTCGTGGTGGAAACCATATCCGGCCGCCTCCATCTGTTCCCGGCTCATATCCGTCACATGGAAGGTGCCCCTGGGGGTCCGCACTGTTTCGCCGGTCTCCCGGTCATCCGGGGTGGGCGCCGCTTGCTGGCCGTACAACTCCGCCTCATATTCCCGGTTTGCTTGTTTCGCAAAGGACAGCATCTCGTCAACATGGGACTGATCCGGGTTTTCGATGGCCTCCCGGATCACTTGCGGGTCCACATCCAAATATGCCTCGTAGCCCACAGCCTCCTTGAACTTCTCCAGCTCGGAGGGAAGGTAGTCCTCCGGGGTCTGGCCCAACGCCTTCAGCTTTTCTTCCAGAGAGGCGATGCGGCAATCGGAAAGGTTCTCGTAGATTTCTTCCTTTGCCGCGTGTTCCTCCGGGTGCTCGGCGGCATACTGCGGATCGTGCTGCCGGAAGAACTCGTCCATATCGTAGGCAAGGTCCATGGCCCATTCTGAAATTTCTTCTGCGGGAATGTCGTCCTGGAAGGTCATCACCCGGTATTCCTCCGGGATGCTGCCGCGCTCGCCATCGTAATACTCATGGAAGCTGTCCCCGGTATCCCGCACATAGCCCAGGTCGGTGAACCGGCCGCTTTCCTCCAGGGCGATGTCCCGCCCATAGGCCTCATAGTCGATGTAGTTGCGCAGATGCTCCGGCACCTGCATGGCGTCCAGTTCCTCGATGTAATACCGGCCCAGATCGTCGTGGTCGTGGATGTCAGGGTAGATGTCGTAACAGTCCAGGTTCTCCGTCAGATTGATAAGCTCCTGGATGCTGCCCGTGTGGTCGCCGATCTCCATGGCCGCCTGGAACCGCTCATATTCATCCTGGCTCATGTCGTCCAGTTTGGAGGCCAGGTAGTTCAGCTCGTCCAGGTTGGCATACTCGCCCAGCAGGTCATAGAGGCCGTCCACATAGCAGTCGTAGTCCGTGATGAACCATTCCTCATAGGTCTGCCCGAAGTCGTCCTTCGCACCGATCCCGATGCGCTCAAAGACCTTTTTCAGTTCCTCCGCCGTGGTGGGGAACTTCACCCATTCGCCCACAAGGGCGCCCTCGTTGTACTTGCCCAGGTTGGTGATGAAGACGGCAAAGGGATAATCTTTGTCATAGTCATAATGGGGCATAGTGCACCTCCTTATCGCTCCGGCGCAGGCTTTTCCCGATGGGGCTGCGCCTTGCTCTGATTGGCACGTTCCTTCCGGCTCTGTTCCAGCCGCTCCTTGATGGAGGGCTTTTTCTCTGTCTGCATCTCCCTGGGGCGCTCACGCTCCCACTCGTCGCCGGAGAGGGTGAGATAGCCTCGGCTCGTAAAACAGCCCTGTTCCTCCCGCATGGCGTGATTGCCGAAGGGAACGGGATCAATGGCGTCCAGCAGCTCCGGGGGCAGAAGGATGTCCAAATGCTGCGCCAGCCAACATCCTCCACCTTGCATATGTTGGGCTCCAGAATGAAATACTCGGTATTTGCGGGAAACTCCCGGAACTGTTCCAGGGTGGTCAGGCGATAAGGCGACTCCTGGACAGCGGCCAGAAGATCACGGTCCTCCGGGGAAAGTCCGGCAAGCGCCTGGGCCGCTGCCTCCAGTTCGCTTGCGTCACCGCCTGCGGGATGCAGCGGTTTCAAATTCTCCATGAAATTGGGTTCGGTTTTACTTTTTGCCATGCACACCATCCTTTCGTTTGGAAAACTCCAGCTTGAAATTGACATACTTGCCGCCGGTATCGTCCAGGATCACCACCGCGTCATAGGTGGAACCTTTCTTCTCCGACCATATCCCTTTGACGGAAGTACAGCCCTTTTTCAGAAGATCGGCCGCCATTTTCCGGGTCATTTCCTTGCGGCGGCTGGTCCAGAAACGGTCATTCTTCCACATGACAAACTGACAGGCCCGGTCCGAACAGGCGAAGTTCTTCTTGCCCTCATAGACCGGCTTGCCGCAGCGGGGGCAGAGGCCCACCGTCTCCCTCTCCGGCTGGAACAGCTTTTGCTCATCCTCGGAAATGTGGGAGTATTTCCGTACCAGCTCCGCCGCCATCGCCTCGATCCCGTCCATAAAGTCCTCCGGCGACGCCTGGCTCTTTGCCACCTCGTTTAACCGCTGCTCCCAATCCGCTGTGAGCTTGGGAGAGGTCAGCAATTCCGGCAGTACCGTGACCAGATTGACACCTGCCTTTGTGGGGATCAGGTTCTTGCCCTTGCGCTCCACGAATCCGCCGGACACCAGCTTTTCGATAATGGCCGCCCTGGTTGCCGGGGTGCCCAGGCCCTTGCGTTCTGCCTCGTCCGGCATATCTTCTTTGCCCGCATTCTCCATGGCCGACAGAAGGGTGTCCTCGGTGTAGGGCTTGGGAGGTGAAGTGAAGTGCTCGGTGACAGAGGCGGAGACCGGCTCAAAGACCTGCCCCTCGGTCAAGGCGGGAAGAACACCCTCGGCATCTTCATCCTCCGGCTTCTCCTTCAGGGAGGAACGGAACACCTCCTGGATGGCGCGCCAGCCCTGGGAAAGCACCTGCTTTCCTTTTGCCGTGAAAGTGTGGCCGCCGCAATCAAAGGCGGCTGTGACCGCCTCATACACGAAAGGCTCCGCCGCCGCACACAGCAGCTTGCAGCAGACCAGCAGAAGAATATTGCGCTCGCCCACAGGTAACGCAGGAATATCCGCCTTTTCCAGCTCCAGGGTTGGAATCAGGGCGTGGTGGTCAGATACCTCCTTGTCATTCACCAGCGCCAGAACATCGGGAAAAAACTCCGGGCAGGCGTCGAAGGGCGGCACCCGCGCCGCCAGATGCAGGACCACGGAGGCGGTTTCCGCCATGTCAACCGTCAGATACCGGCTGTCCGTGCGGGGATAGGTCAGCAGCTTCTTTTCATAGAGTGATTGGGCGTAGTCCAGAGTTTGCTTGGCCGTGTAGCCGAACACCCGGTTCGCCTCCCGCTGCAAGGTGGTCAGGTCGTACAGCTTGGGGGGCTTCTCCGTCTTTTTCTCCCGCACCACGGATACACAGGTTGCTTTTTTACCATCACAGGCGTCCCGCATGGTCTGGGCGTCCTCCATAGCCGGGATTTTTTCAGAAACCGCCTCGGTTTCCTCCAGCGCCAGCCGCACATGATGGTATTTCTCCTTGTGGAACAGAACGATCTTGCTGTCCCGGTCGGCTAGCATCGCCAGAGTGGGCGTCTGCACCCGCCCCACATTCAGGGTGCGGTGGTAGAGGACGGAGAACAGGCGGCTCGCGTTGATACCGATCAGCCAGTCCGCCTTTTGGCGGCAAAGCGCCGATTGGTACAGCGGGTCATAGTCCCCGCCGGGGCGCAGATCGGCAAAACCTTCCCGGATCGCCGCGTCCTCCATCGAAGAAATCCAGAGTCGGGAGAAGGGTTTGGTGCATCCGGCGGCCTCATAGACCAGCCGGAAGATCAGCTCACCCTCGCGCCCCGCGTCGCAGGCGTTGACCAGCTCCGTCACATCGGGGCGTTCCATCAGGGAACAGAGAATGTGGAACTGGGCGGCCTTTTCCTCGGACGCCACATAGCGGAAGGGGTCGGGCAGGATGGGAAGGTCCTCATACCGCCACTTCTTGTAGCGGTCATCGTAGGCGGCCGCATCTGCCAGCCCCACCAGATGCCCAATGCACCAGGAAATGAGATACCCATTTCCTTCAAAATAGCCATCGGCCCTGGATGTGACACCCAGGGCCGATGCGATACTCTTTGCTACACTCGGTTTTTCAGTTATGATAAGTCTCACGGAATATTACTCCTTAATTGTTTTGTATTCCCATATGGTGTATAATTCAATAAAAAGGGGGAAAGCAATCATGCAGCGTGATATGGAATTAATTCGGAAAATATTGATTACTATTGAAGATAAATATGTGGATGTGGCTTTAAACTCCAGCGAAATTTGCATAGATGGCTACGACATGAAAACTATCGGCTATCACTGCTCAATTTTGCATGATGCAGGTTTACTTGATTACTTCAAAGGTCAGTATGGCGGTAATGAGTTGCTATTCTTCTTTGTAGGACGCTTAACTTGGGATGGCCATGAGTTTCTCGATAAAATTAAAAATGATACTGTTTGGAATAGAACAACGACTACCATCAAAGAAAAGGGTGTGCCCTTTGTGTTAGATGCAGTAAAGGAAATTGCCACTGCAATTACAACCTCAATGATACAAGCAGCCATTAAAGGGATGTAAAAGGAGAGATTGCATTGACTCAAAGTTGCAAATTTTGTGGCTCGGATATGCTTGGAGAATTTGAAACGCTCAGCAATTCTAAGCACTATCGATTTCTCTATGCTTGCCCTAAGTGTAAGGCGGTCTACGAAGGTGAGCGAAAAGAGCAACAAGGGAAAGTATTAATAGATAAATCGCGGTGGTTTAATCCGAACACAGGAAAATTTGAAGAATAAAAAGGTGCGTCTACAAAAGTAGGCGCACCTTTTGCATTATCCTGAACATGAAAAATTAAGTTTGCCATTTAGGTTTATTGTTTATTCAGGAACATCCTCGTTTTTGTATTCCTCGTCCTCAAACTCGTAGTCGTCCGGGTCGGCGCTGACCTTTGCGCCCTGCTTGGGCTTGATGAACTTGA
>OGDF01005034.1_pt1 | contig 14377 bp, 15 predicted proteins | sample 1570141 | NCBI WGS metagenome assembly OGDF01 (sample SAMEA4370581, study PRJEB24528) | human gut metagenome | reverse complement strand
GCCTTGCAGAATGAAAAATTCATTCTGCGTCATTTGGCTAAATAGCAACATGCCAGCACACTAGTGGAGTTACTTGTGACAATCAGAATTACACGGAGGAGTATGTTAGGAAGTATGAGATGGAGCCGGAATTAAACAAGTTACTTGATTTCAGTTTCTGTGGTGATTGATAGCAGCTGGCTATAGAACTTTTACAGATGGGTGTATTTCGCCCTTGCAGGGGGCTATTACGCTGGAAAGGTTGGTGCGTTCGTAAACGGATGCCTATGCATCCACTCACATTATGCAATAGAATGGAGATGATTAGATTGCCAAGAAATTAATTTGTACAAATGAATAAGCTGACCAATGTGTCAGGCAGAATTACTTATATATTAAGTAAGGAAAAGTAGGAAAATCTGTATGCTACCTATACTACAGTTCCGGATCGGAGCTTTTGGAGAGAGTTGGCTAAGTGTAATCAGGAATGTTTCCGGAAAAAAGGAACCGAGGGAAAGTGTATTGAGGCGAGGGAGCTAATTATAGCTTTGCCGGAGTCCTTTGTGCATTATGAGCCGGCGTATTTGTTGAAGCGATTTACAGACCATTTTAAGCAGAAATATAAGGTGGAGTGTATCTCAGCATTGCATCATAACAAGCGTAAGACCAATTATCACATTCATCTGATATTTGCAGAGCGTCAGCTTCTGGATAAGCCAATCGAGAAAATCGCGACCAGAAATATGTTTTATGACGAAAAGGGTAAGCACCGGCGTACCAAGAAGGAAATCTTGGATGAAGCTGGGAACATCCGTAAAAAGTGCAAGGTTATCAAGAAGGGGGAAGTGTATGAGCGGAATCTGTTTACTACGAAAAACGAGCTGTTTAAGGCTGATGGATTTTTAGACGAGGTAAAGCGTTTATACACGGATCTGATTAATGTCTGTGCCATAAATGAAGAAGATAAGCTCCATGTATTTGACAGGAACGGATTGTATCTTGCTACCAAGAAGATTGGTAAAAACAATCCTAAGGCAGCAGAGATAGAAGCCGACAATATGGAGCGTGTAAGATGGAATCAGACAGTGGACAGAGCATTGATTTCAGGTGTTGCCGAGGAGGATATCCTAGGCGTGAAGCGAGAAAAGATATCGGAGGAAGTTAAGCGCTCCATTGAATTATTCGGGAATAATCCGTCTTTTCTGGCTGAAATTATCAGACTTGCAATTAAGACATTGGAATTGCTGATATCCAAGGTATTACTTGCAGCGGCTAAAATGGCTGAAAAGATTGTGGATGTGGTTTATGAGAAAGTTGTAGAGAAAGAGGTTCCAGTGTTGGTGGAAGAGCCAGAGCAGGCGGTTGAGATTCAGGAAAAGGTACAGCTTCCTAAGAAGCCGGAGGAACCGTTATTGCTGTCTAAGTATCCGGTGATTATGGAACTGGATGCAGAATTGAAGCGTAGGAATAAGGAAATCTTTGCGTTTGAACAGGAGCGGGGCAATCTGGAGATTGAGCTGTCTGAATGTTCCGGAGTATTTAAACAAAAGAAGAGGAAGGAATTGCAGGAGAGGATTACTCTTTTGGATAAAAAGGTGGAGAAGATGAAGGCTGAGCTTTCAAAAGTGCTTCGGGACGCCGGATATGCAAATGCTGCGGAATTCTTTACAGAGCTTTTTGCGGTGCGTGAGGAGAAGCGGAAGTATGAAGAGGCTTGTAAGGTATGGCGAGAAGAATGTGTTAGGGCGGAGATTGAAGCGACGAAGGATGGTCAGTATTATGGAAATGTTTCATCGCTTGAAAGAGGAAGAACACGTTAGTTTTTGGGGGATTACTAAGTTTGGTAATCCTCTTCTTTTTTATAGCAAAAATAACTGTAATAGTAAGAGAAAAAACAGAGGAAATAAGGTGGATAATATGCTATGATATATAATGTAGGTATATTGGCTTTATCAAACCAAAGAATAGAGAAAACAATTATGAATATAGCAGTATTTGCATCCCATGGTGGAAGTGATTTACAAGCGATTATGGATGGGTGTAAGAATAATCAAATTAATGCAAAGGTGGCAGTTGTTATTAGTAACAATGGAAGTTCAATGGCTTTACAAAGAGCTGCCGACGAAGGTATCCCCAACTATCACCTTAGTGCTAAGAAATCAGGAAGTGAAGAGAGTTTGGCAACAGAGATTTTAGATGTATTGTCAAAATATAATGTTGATATGATCTTTTTGGCAGGATATATGAGGATGTTACATATATCAGTTCTTGAAAGATATAACAATAAAATTTTTAATATTCATCCGGCATTACTACCTAAATTTGGCGGTAAAGGTATGTTTGGAATGAATGTGCATACGGCTGTTATTGAAGCAAAAGAAAGTGAAACAGGAGTAACAATTCATAGAGTAAATTCAGAATATGATAGCGGCGAAATCGTAGCTCAAACAACAGTACCCGTGTTGGAAGGAGACACACCGGAAACGTTAGCAGCGAGGGTGTTGGAGAGAGAACATGAATTTTTGGTGGAAGTAATAGCTGACATTGTGAACGGTAAAATTCCTTTAGGAGAATAATGGGACACGATATGGAGAATCTATGAAAAAATTAGTTATACTTAGAGGTAATTCAGGTAGCGGAAAAACAACAGTAGCAAGAGTGTTACAAAGAAAAATAGGATTTAATACAATGCTTATTTCACAGGATGAAATTAGAAGAAATATGCTTTGGGTTAAAGATGGCATAGATACGAAAGCATTGCCGCTTATGATAGAACTTTTGAAATATGGAAATGAACATAGTGACATTGTTATTTTAGAAGGAATTATGTATGACGAGTGGTATAGTCCATTATTTAATCTGGCCAATGAATTATATGGTGCAAATGTGTATTCCTATTATTTTGATATACCATTTGAGGAAACAGTAAGACGTCACCAAACAAGAAGTAAAAGCCAAGAATTTGGCGAAGAACATATGCGCCAATGGTGGCGTGAAAAAGATTTTTCATCTGTTCTTAAGGAAGAAATTATTTCTTGTGAAATGGATGCGGATGGTATCGTTGAAAAGGTATATGCGGATTTGTTAGAGGAAGAATAGAAAATGAGACAGGATATTATTGAATATTTGCAAAACGAAATAAAAAGAAGGTGTGAACTGCCAAGTAATTTGTTTGGAATGGGCTGTTTTTACCACATAAAAGCTGTGGTAGATAATGCAGTAATCATTGCAAAACAGTTTGGCGCTGACGAAGAGATTGTAATCATTGCTGCTTGGTTACATGATGTAGCCTCTATAACAGATTATAGTTCTATGAAGAACATCACATACACGGTGCTGAAATGGCGAAGGAAATACTGGAGAAGTTTGATTATGATAAAGAGAAGATTGCACAAGTACAGTCGTGCGTGTTAAATCACAGAGGAAGTATATCGGGAGAACGATTATCGTTAGAAGAATTGTGTGTGGCAGATGCCGATGCAATTTCACATTTTGATAGCGTCCCAAGTCTTCTTTACTTAACTTATGTTGAAAGAAAAATGAATATTGAAGAAGGTACTGCCTTTGTTAGGAAAAAGTTAGAGAGGAGCTATAATAAGTTATCAGACAGAAGTAAGGAGGTTTACAGAACAAAGTATCAGCAAGTGATGAGTGTTCTGGATTAAGGAGACCAGTTATGAAACACACGATGAAATTACGTCCCAGTCCATTTCGTATGATTCAATGTGGAGAAAAGACATATGAACTTAGATTATATGATGAAAAACGTCAATGTATTAAACTAGGTGATGTATAGTATTTGTTAATACTAAGACTGACGAATCGCTTGTAGTAAGTGTTAAAAGCATACATATATTTAAGAATTTTAACGAATTATAGCAAGCGTTACCATTGCTAAAATGTGGTTATACTGAGAAAAATCTAGCAACTGCTAATCCAACAGATATGGAAAATTATTATTCAAAAGAACAACAGATGCAGTATGGGGTTGTGGCGTTCGAAATAGAGAAAATAACAAAATGATAGTTTGTTAACTGAAGAATTAGATAGACGGAAAACGGATTCCGGAGAACTGTTTGAGTTGAAGAAGTTAATTGATAAAAAATATATGATTTTGATACAGAGGAAAAGGTATGGATGTATTATTTGAATTATTAATAAAATTGATGTCATTAATAGTAATAATGATATATTTGGTTGGTTTATTATTTGTTATGTTAATTTCAGTAGTATACATAGTAGGATATGTCTGCGATAGTATATTTGGAAATTTGTTTATAAGTCTGGGGCATTTTATAAGTGGAAAATGTCCTAAAATCAAGAATATTTCGATAGTTAAAAAACTGTGGGAAAAAATACAACCAAAAGAATTATACTTACGATATGAAACGCCGTTATTTACATATTGTTTTTCGTATACGGCAATTTCGTTGTTGGCATTAGTATTACCGAATGAGAATGGTATGGGCATTATTGTAGCATCGGCTTTATATCTATTGTTTTATTTTGTTGGAATGGCTAGGAAATGTGGAGGAAATGAGCAATATTATGAAAAAATATTGGACAACAATATTGAATTTCTTAAATTATCGTTTTTACCACTAGGTTTTATTATCACAGTGTTGGGATTTTGTTTTACTATTACAGGGATGAAAGTGCAAGAACTTCCTCTGGACTTTGCTTTAATAGAAAATACATACACGAGATTAATGAATTATAGCGACGAGACAAATACATTAATGCTCTTTCTGAAATTGCTTATATCTGGGGTACTTATATTGATTTTGTTTTATGTTATAAGTTTACCTATTCAAGTGATATCTTATTTTGTCATTTCGGTTATCAATTATTTCAGAAAACATAAAGCGGGATACATAGGATTATTTAGGAAATACCTTGGCATTATAGTTTATTTGTTGAAAAGTATACGGTAGGATGATGTGAAATGAAAACAGATAGACTATATGCATTAACTTTATATTTGCTAAATCACGGAAAATCTTCCGCATCAGTGCTGGCAAAGCATTTTGAAGTATATATTAGGACAATTCAGAGGGATATCAATGCTTTGTGCCAGGCAGGCAAATTGTTAGATTCTTATCCACAGGCGGAAAGACTTCATGAGCCGAAGACTTTTCCTTGGCTTCAGAGAGGAATCCATATCTTTGATCCGGATGGACATTTAATAGAGGTTTCGGAGAGTATGTATTCGGTTGCCTGTAAGCAGTTTAAAGAAGGTAAAGCTATAGAAGAAACTGCGAAGCTGGTTCAACATCCCGTTGATGTGGTGAAGGGGTGGTATGAGGAGTATCAAAAAGAACTGATAAGTGTCTGCGGCACGGATTGTAGTGCGTGTTATTGTTTTGGCAAGATGTGCAATGGCTGTAATTCCTGTAAGGGAAAAGTTTTTCATGCACCGGAAGGAAAAACTTGTCTGATTTATGACTGTGTCAGAAATAATAAGTGCATGCAAAATTGTGGAAAATGTGGTGAAGTGCCTTGTAAGATATGGTTTGATACCAGAGATGCGAAGTTTTCAGATGAAGAATTTAACGAAAATATAGCAAAGAGGGTTCAAACATTGAAAAAAGAATAGGGGTATTTATGTCAAAGAATAAAGAGCTTGCAGAATATATAATGGACCAACTATCTGATTTAGGAAATGTACGAAACATTCCTATGATGGGTGGATATATTTTTTACTATAAAGAACGGATATTTGGTGGGATTTATGGCAATGGTTTTCTTGTAAAGATTACAGAGGCCGGTAAGAAGTTTATGCCGGACAGTGAACCGGAACCACCGTATGAAGGTGCAAAACCTATGTTGCCGGTAACCATTTTAGAGGATAGAACTGCGTTGCAAAATATGGTGGAAGAAATGTATCCGGAATTACCGGAGAGAAAACCCAAAAAGAAAAAAGAATAAATTGTGGAAAATCAATCTATTTATCGTGTTGTAAATTGTATATTATACGTTCTATGAATACCCTGCTAATGGTAATGGTTAGCGGGGTGTTTTTTTAATAGCCATACTATTTTATCATTTTCTGTATGTGATGGAAAAAATATATGATAAAATAAAAGTTAACAATGAACAGAAATAATCTAGGAGGAGAAAAATGCTGTACGATGTTAGAACAAGTGAAAAGGCTGCTGTCACACTTGAAAATTTAACGGGTGTAAATAGGGCAATTTGGTTAGCAGAACGATATAAAAATCATGATAGAATAGATTATACATATGCAGATGACGATGTAAAGAAGATTATCATTAACAATAGAGGTCATTATCCAGATATTAATGAATTAGAGATGGTGGTAACGCACATTACCACAAGTAGTGAAAAATGCAGTCAGATACGTCAACATGGAATTGTTGGCTTGGTAAAAGCATATGAATTTCAAAACAGTGAATTGAGACAATTTTTGAAAAAGCATGAGATAAATATAGATATTGAAGAATGTTGCCTCACATACAAAAAAAGAGCTTATGATATATCTTATGGAAAGTGTCCACCAGATTATGACAGCGAAGCACATGCTGCATGGTCCATAGGAAGAAAATTCTACTATGATTTTACGGTATGTGGTTTTTTATCAATAAGTGAAAATGATGTATATGGTGGCTGGGTTCATTGTAGACCAGAGATATTAAGTGATATTGATGCACTGCTTGGTACAAGGTTAGCAGATGAGTGGGAGGCATTTAAAGAAGCATATGCCATAGTTTTTAAGGTTCCTGTAAATGATACTATTTATAATGGTTGGGATTCTGATACAGAATCAGAGATGGTAAAGAGTTATTTGCATGATGCGTATATGTGTACCTGTATAGGACCAGATACAAAGGAAATTTTGTGTAAAAATCATGTTGAGATTTCGCCCAATCAGATTCTTGAGTGTTATAGGTTTCAAGAGTGGGATAGGTGATTTTAAATGTAAAAGTATATTTAATGTAAGGGAAGGTGATTGTGAATGGATGAAGCTGTTTTTATAAAATCGGATATAGGAGCACAGGCAGCATGGAAAGGATTTTCGTCACAGACGCTCTATATTGCATATAGACTTGTTACAGATATTCAAGGTTGCGAATATTATCCGGAAGATATTGAAGATTTGGTAGTTAAGTATAATGGGGAAGTTATAGAAGCGGTGCAAGTAAAAAATATTACAGCCGATCTTACAGTTTCACATTTATCATCAACAAAAACATCAAAAGGTGGAGAAGGTTTTTTCAAACGGATGCGTAGTCTGCATTATAAGTATCCCAATTTCAAGACTATAAAAGTTGTATATTTTAGAGATTTAGGGGTCGAATTACAGGACTTAGAAAAAGGCGACGAAAAAACCATAGAAAGTATAAGAGCAAAACTTGTTGATAATCATGGTCTATTGGATGCTGATGCAGAATGGTTATTAGATTCGTTAAAATTTGAAAAAGTAGAAGAAAAACAATTAACTGATGGCATTCACCAGCAGATAAAGAGTTATATGCCTGTTATGGCGGCACCTTATCTTGCACAGTCGTTGCTAGTTCAATACATTTCAAAGCTTTCCAAGGAAAAAGGATATACTTGTTTGAATAGCTGGAAGGAAGAAATACATAAAATAGGTACAAGCATAGCAGGTATTGATGGTTATTTTAAAGAATATGATAAGTCTTTAATTCGTTTAAGTGAGTTAACAATAAACAAGGATTATAGCGAATTAAAAGATGAATTTTTGCAAGGTGTTTCAGCACATCCTATGCATATTAGGTCTAATCTGGATTTGTTAAGAACTACTTGGATTGAAGAGATAAAAAATTCTGTGGTTAACTATGATGCAACAATTGTTAAAGGAGTTTCGGGACAAGGAAAATCAACATTATGTTACAGATATTTGTTAGATACGTATCCAGAAGAATTCGTGTTTTGCATTCGATCCATTATTTCTGAGGGACAAGCGCAAAATCTTGCTTCGGCTTTAGTAGCACTTTCAAAGTATTTAGATGATTTTGTTGTTTATATTGATGTTCAACCAGGGGAAAATAGATGGGCGTATTTACTTCAGGAATTACAAATGAGGGGAATTAATATTCCTATTTTGATTTCTATTCGAGATGAAGATTATAATATTACCTCGTTTAACGGAAAAGAGGTTAAGTATAATGTGATTGAATTAGAGTTAACAGAAGATGAAGCTCATAGGATATATGATTTTTACACAGAGAATAAACCACATGCAACATTTAGAACCTTTGAAGATGCGTGGAATGTGTATGGCGGAAAAGGTCCATTCATTGAATTTGTATATTTACTTACAAACAATCAGACATTAACTCAACGTATTGAACAACAAATAGATGCAATGATGTTAGAAAGAATTCCAGATTCATGGTTAGAGCTTTTGCATCTGGTATGTTTTACAGGTAGTTTGGGGTGTTCAGTAGACTTTAGCGATGTTAAGGGTGTTTTAAAATGCGATAGTATGAATGCAGCAGTTAAAAGATTTGCAGATGAGTATTTGCTTCGAATTACTACTGATGGAAATAGATTGGATGCTTTACATCCTGTACGTGCAAACATAATTTATAATGTTTTACGGACAAAGATTGTTATAAACGTAAGGGATGTGCTTATGAAAGCCCTAAAATGCGTTGAATCAAAATATGTGGGCATTATCTTAATAGAATACTTTACAAATTACGAGTATTCATGGGATGACATTCAAATGATTGCGAAAAATGACTATAGCGATTGGATTGCATTTGGAAAAGTCATTAGAGCAATTTTGTGGTTAGAAGTTAAACGATATGTTGAAAGCAATATCCATTGTTTTAAGAAAATTATTAAGGAAAAAGGAAAGGGGTAGTTGTGTTTTATACCGTTGGATCCTACAGGAATAGACAGAACAAATGAAATCATTGCGGAAAGAATGCTGGAACATATGCAAGGAAACAAAGAAAGCATCAGTGCTACAATCCAAGAGGTAAGAGATACATTATCCTCGTTATCTCTTGAATATAAATTACTGGATTGCTTTTTTAGAGAAAGTAAACATCCGATAGATATGCCTAAGTCAGATGATGAAAAAACAATGTTCGGGTATTCGTTGTTTTGGATGGGAAAACGTAATTATAGCGTTGCGTTACAGATGAACAAAGAAGATATATCTAACATTATATGCTTGGGTGATATACAGGTATGTGCTGATACTATACGTGGTTTGAATGAACAATCAACATTACAGGAAGCTTGTGACATTGCGATAGAACAATTTGTAGAACGCATAATAAGAGAGTATCAAATTGTTTCTTATGTGGTGACGAATGAGGAAGTAAGTTGTAAATTTGTACCTCCAATATTAAATGAGAATGCTACACCTAAAGATGAAAAGAACATAAATCAATATTGGAGAATAAAAATGCTAAATATCTTGCAGCAAATATATCCTAATAAAGAATATATTGATATCGAGTTGCTGGGAGTTAATCTTCTCACAGATGTTGGGATACAAGCTTTGGATTATAAATTACATATGCATAAAAGTAATAGGCACATTCGCTGGATTTCAGAAGTAAATGGATGGGTAAAAATTCGGATAGAATATGGATTAAGACCGGTTTCGTGGATGGAATATGTGAAAGAAATAGATTTGGTACGAATTAGTGTAAACACCTTACTTATAGATACAATGAAATTAATTGATGATATATACAAGAAGGGACGTTATACGAAGGAACGATGGACTCATGTTGAATCACATATGTTGGTTTTTCGTGAGCATACTTTTTATGAAAATATGTTACCCAAAACAATAATGGATCCCTATTGTTTATATTCGGAAGGAACTGCCCAGTATATAGGGGATGATAACTATCCTGTACAACAATTGTTATCAGTAGAAAAATATAAGATATTTAGAAAAGTTTTTGGGGATGTGTATACATCACTTGACAATTTCTATAATCAGTTTACAGATATGCTATTGGTAAGATTAAACAGGAAAAGTATAAAAGACATAAAAAATATGCGATTGTCGATGTATAATCTGTTTTGTGCAGCAAGAGATATATCTAAGTTACAGCAAGAATACAATACACTTTTTTTACAATATAGTACCCTTGATAAGGATTTTTGTCAGCAAGAGACGGAAAGTTTTTTGACAATGGTTAATGTTTGGCGAATTGTGTTGGATAGTGTTCCAAGGGGGCAAGCAATAGCATACAATGCAAAACAAACTTTTCGAAAGGGAGTATTGTATCCGGATGATATTAAAGAAAAAATAACAACTTTCATTGAGGGTTCAGTGTATGAAACAAAGGGGAAAATATATGTTTTATCCAAATGTGAAATGACAGAAGAAAATTCTCTGGAAGAAGCGTATACTCAATTTGTTCTTAAGCTAAGAGAGATATATAAGGATGCTATTGAATTTTCAAGCAATAGGTGGCATGTTGAGATGAAAGAAAAAACCATAGTATATATTCCGGTTTTATTCAATGCAGTTAATATTATAGGGTTTGAAGTTCCGCTATATAAGATTTTGGATACTGACAAATTTTTAATTTCCAAACCTATGATTCCATGTGAACTTGAAGAAGAAATCAAGGATACAATATTTAAGAATAGTATGGCAAATGAAAATTGGTGCAATACTATTGCAAAAGTCAGTACATTAAAAACAAATTTACAACGATATAAGCAAGTGTTTTCAGTTGATATATGTGAAAAATGTGTAGATGGCGTCGAGTCTTTTAGAGATTCATTTTATCGAGACCTTTTAATATTACTTCATGAAATTGTAGAAAGTGAGGATTTGGTGGAATATGTTGCAGGAAGGGTTTCGGGAGAATTACAAGAGGCGGCTAATGCATTAAATGATTTTTGGGAATATGTTAAAGAATTTAGTGAAAAAACTTTCAATGAAGGAGCGGTAGATGAAATTTTAAGTGTAATTGATTCGATTGTAGGTATAATGATGATGATACATAAATACGTATTGAACTTGAATGAATAATGTAATCGAGTAGCCATAACACTAATTGGGATTATAGTTAAAAGAGGTTTGCCACACGATTTGGGGCAAACCTCAACTTTTACAAATTCTATAATAGAGTGGAGTTCACGCATGAAGCTCCACCGGCCGTGCGCCTCGCAAGCAACACAGCACAACCATACATACCATAAATCATAAATAACACAAAAACAACTATTTTTTAAAGCACACAATTTTTTCCCAGTTTTCAGGAAAACCCATTTTGGAAAATAGCAGCTCCTGGCTGATGTGTGGGCAGTTCTTGAGAACGGAATGAATCAATCGTTTGAGCTCAGCTTTAAATTGTTTAAATTCCTGATTGTCAATAAGATAACGCAAAGCAATCACTACTGCGAATAGATCCTTCTTTCCAATAGCATATTGTCCTTTTTTCCGTGGTAGTTGTAATTTGCTATGTAAAACAGTATCAGGGATTGCTTCATTTACTTGAAATGAATAAAGTCTCTCGTTGTGAGCACATACATTCCTACAGCTTGCAAGGATACGGATGAGCTGATGCAACTGAACCTCTGACATATTGGCAAAATTCAGACTAACCTTGGTGCGGATATCCGAAGTCGTATATTGATACATTTTTGAAATTTGTCCAAACGTAAGCGCATTGGTTGCTACCCATAAAGGGACATTTCCATACACTGTTGCATGATGAGTGATATAACTATAGTTGCTTGGCAAGGCGATAGTTTTACTTAAGGTAGTAATCAGGCGATTTATTTTGGTTTGATTTCTGCGAGTATAGTTATAATTACCTGCAGTTAAATATGACGTCTGTTGTTCTCCATATTTTTCGCAAAAGTAGTAGGAAAGCATGGATTTCAACTGTCTTTCCACATGTAAGATATATTTTAGAAAGAGCGTTCTTAATTCTTCGTCAAAGTAATAGAAAGCGGTAATTTCTTCAAAAGTAACACCATGTAGATAATTACCGGATGGTTTATGTTTAAATAAATCCTTATAACCGCCGATTAATGAAAAATAGCCTAACTTTTGTAAAGTGGTTTTGGCAAATTCAGGATCGGAAATAGCAAGCTGTTTTTCTTTTTCCAGCTTTTCGATTTGCTCATCATATGTGAAAAATGTTTTATTAGCCATCTCTGAATCCTCCTTTATTTTGGCATAAAAAAAGTGGAGCCCACGCATGGAACTCCACCGGCTGCGGGCATCGCAAGTTTCCGCAGCGCAACCACTAAAGATACTATACCATTGATATCTGGCGATGTCAAACAGTTTTTCCTAGTGGCATTAATAGTTTATGCGTTTCTGTGTGTGATATTCTTATTTTGTTCATTCCTGGCATTCAGCCATTTTTCTTTATATTCCAGTGCTTTCTCAGGCTTGTGCCATCTGGCATATAGATTATTCAGATATCCGTATACAGATTTTAGATAGTTGTTCTTAGAAACATAATTATCATATGCTGAAACAGCAGTATCAGATGAAGCTGAATCAGAATCCCCGGTATCCATAGCAGCACCGATAATACTCTCTGCATCCAGCAGATTCTTTTCGGCTTCTACTGGTTTACCTTCTTTTAATGCAATTATTCCGGCGGAAAGCCGGCAGCAGCCATAATCCAAAGTATTGTTGCCTTCGTTATCTGTTACAAGAGTATCATATTGATTAAGGACAAGCCGTGCAAGCTCTAAATCACCAGCAAGTATTAGCATATTTACAAGGTTAAGCATCTGTTGAAGCATATCGTGCGTTTCAATTATGCCGGTGTCAGCATATGAAATTCTTATTTCAAATGCCTTGTGTAAGGCTTCGGTCGCTTTATCAGCTTTTTTAAGTGCAAGATATACATTGGACAGATTGTTGTAAAGATTTGAGAGTAGATTGATATAGCGTTTCTGATTCATGGTGTTCATAGTGTCATCTTCATTTTCAAGCAGGTGTATAGCTTTTTCACGTTTCTTTACAGCCACATCATAATCCTTTCTCATGTATGCAAGCTCTGCTTTATAGTCTAAAAGTAATGCTCTGTCACAGACAGAATCGATATGCTCCTGTTCCATAAGGCATGATATCCGGTCAGCCAGTTTTGACATATAATCCCTGACAGAGTATTTTTCAAGATATGGAAACATATCCTGAAGGAATAACAGATAACAGGCAGAATTATCATTGATGATGTTTTCTACAACACTTATCATAGCCTGTATCGTATTATCGGGCTTTCGGACTTCTAAGCCATGCATCAAGCAGATTGAGTGAAGACTGTTTACAAGTGTCTGACAATTGGAAATGCAAGGATTTAATTCCTCATATATGATTTCCTGTATCAGAGGATGCAGGTTTATTTTCTTATTCTCTATGTCATCCGTTATAAAACCATATTTGGGGAGGAAAAGAGAAAGATACTCTGAAAGATCTGGCAGAAATCCTTGGAAAAGAAACGATTGACCTTTACAATACCTCAGATACAAGAGGTACGAGCCAGTCCTACGGTCTGAACTACCAAAAGACCGGAAAGGAACTGATGAGCCAGGATGAGATTGCAGTCATGGATGGCAGCAAGTGTATCATGCAGCTTAGGGGCGTGAGACCTTTTTTCTCAGATAAGTTTGATATAACGAAGCATAAGCAGTACATCCTACGGTGCAGGATGCTCTGAAAAAACTGATTGCAGCATATCCGGATAAAGAGGTCAATGAACGGGAGACAAAAGAAATGAAGATACAGACGCTTGCGGCAGAACTTGATCAGTTATCCTATGATATGGACACTTTTGAATACAGAGATTCGGTGCCGGACAGGGAAGCACAGGTTCAGATGATTGCAAATGATATAAGAAGCGGTAATGTGAAGCCATTACAGATTTTTTTGCAGACATCTATTGATGAAGGAATTGACGAGGACAGCGAAAGACAGGCAAAAGAGCTGATTGCTAAGCTGGCAGAATATAAGCCGCTTACCAAGATCGAGGAGCTGGAGGAGCAGAATTATAACATGATTGATGACAGGCTCAACAATGGCGTGGAGAAATTCAATCGTGAGGAAGAAAAGAAAGAACAGGCGGAAAAGCCGCAGGCTCGTTCTTCCTTAAAGGAGCGTCTGGCAGCCAAGCAGACGGAAGTGGCACAGGGCAAGAAAGATTCCAAAGAGCAGGAAAAATCAAAGAATACACACAGGGAGATGTAAGAATATGAATAATCCATTTACAGTTGAAGAAACAAATTTGATATGTATTTTCCAGAGTGACAGCAGGACAAAGGTTATAGAGGATATTCATAAGGCTATGAAGCATATCGACGATGATGAGCTTGTGGAATTGTCGGTGCGTGTGGCAGGAAAACTGGAAAGCATAAGTGATGAAGAATATGCCAGATTAGTGTTGGAAGCGGCAGAATAAAAATA
>OGDF01005027.1_pt1 | contig 14392 bp, 7 predicted proteins | sample 1570141 | NCBI WGS metagenome assembly OGDF01 (sample SAMEA4370581, study PRJEB24528) | human gut metagenome | reverse complement strand
TTTTAGACTATTATACACAGATCAGTTCCTTCGGGGAAGATGCCAGATTCTGATATCCATCTTCCGTCACCACGATCATATCCTCAATCCGTACACCAAATCTGCCCGGCAGATAAATACCCGGTTCCACTGTGATCACAACACCCGGCTTCAACACAGCATCACATTTCATGGAAAAACGAGGTTCCTCGTGAATAAAAAGTCCCACACTATGTCCGAGTCCATGTCCGAAATAATCTCCATAACCGGCGTCTGCGATGATGTCACGTGCACATTTATCGACATCCGAACATACCATGCCCGGTTTCACAACGGAAAGTGCTGCAAGCTGTGCCTGAAGCACGGTATCATACACCTTCTTCTGCTCTGATTCTACCACTTCTCCAATATGAATCGTCCGCGTCATATCCGAACAATATCCCTGATACATACAGCCAAAATCCATCGTCAGGAAATCACCTTCCGTAAGCAGCTTCGGCTGTGGCATCGCATGTGGCAGACTGCTGTTTGAACCACTTGCCGCAATCGTATCAAAACTCGTTCCCTCGGCACCACGCAGCCGCATCTCATATTCTAACTGCAAGGCAACTCGCTGTTCCGTCAATCCATCCTTCCAGTTCTCGTGGATAAACTTTACAATCTCTGTAAACGCCTCATCGCCAATCTGCTCTGCACGTGCCAGCTTCGCAATCTCGTCCTCTGTCTTTACTTCCCGATACACATTAACTGCATCTTCCAGTGGCACAAACTCCACCTGCATTCCCGTCAATTCTTTTGCAAATGTATATACGAAATCTCTTTATTCTCAAATCCGATTCGAAGTGTGGATCTGCCCTCTTTTGCAAATGCCTTCTGCACCATCGCCGCGATCGTCTTGGAATATCCTTCCCGTCCAATATCCACACAGGTAAATTCCGGTGCTTCCAGGTCTACCTGCTCTGTATACCGGCTGTCTGTCAAAATATACTGTTCTCCCTGAAACGCCACAAGCATTCCTGTATGTCCCCGATACCCAGACAGATGATGGATGTTATATCCATCCGTCAGGATCAGTACCTGTAAATCCTTTTTATCAATAACTTGTACCAGTTGTTCCTTCATGTCTATCAAGCCTCCTACTGTAGTAGTATACAATCATAGATTTGGAAATACAACGCAAAAATGCAACAAATAAAAAAGTATGCTCTGTAGAGCGCCAATTGTGCCAGCCCCCTTGATTTTTATCAATTATATGTTACGATAATCTTGTTCGAGGATCCGTCCTTGGACATCTTGGGGAGAGCGAGTTGTTGATGTTCGGACGCAACAACTCAAACTATGTTTTACATAGGGAGACCATATATATTGGGGAATCTATATGGTCTCTTCTATTTTTTGTTTATCTAATGAATTTTATATAACATATTTATTACATACAAAAATCCATGAGCAACTCCGATATTATCGAAGTCACTCATGGATTTTATTTTTACATATCTAACTTACTTACGTTAAGTCGAAGAGATGTGGAACTGCTTTTATCTTAATTCTCTGATATACTACCTGTCCCTTTGAATCCGTTGCCTGAATAACAATATATGTATATTCATTATTATACGGTGCAAAGTATTCCGGTAACAACTTCAAAGTTGTCGCTGCAACCTTAACTGTTTTTCCATCGGCATCTACATAGGTTTCTGCGATTTGTTTTCCATCGGCATCTGCCAACTTTTCAAGATTTGCATCATATCTGAATACATGCTTATTCTGTCCCTTAACAACCTGTGACGAATCCCAGTCAGCAATAAGAATATGTTTGTCATTCTTTACATACGCATTGTCTGTATTTCCATCCTTATAGTCAAGATCATAGAAGATCTTTACATTGCTGAGAGTTGTCTCTGTGTCTGTTGATACCTTGAAGTTGAATTCTGGATATGAATCATCTTCCTGAATCTTCATCACATATCCATTATTGCCATCCTTCTTTATGATATCATTATTCTCCTTCGATTCTGTATCATCGTAATCAAATACGTTAATCTTCGGCTGTGCAACACTTAAACGAACAGAATTACACATAATATTGATGAACAAGTATCGCTCATCATTATTATTCTTATGAATACCAAGGATGTCACCATGTCCAGCACCACAATAGAATACATTCTTATATGAATACAAGAAGTAATTATCCATTGCATCTCTTGGTGATGCAGCAAACATAGATGATACTGTCGGACCACTGTCTCCACCAGCCAATGAATACCATACTGTCATGTCATCATCTTCCAGATCCACTGCATAAGACTGTCCATGTGTTGGTCCAATATTCAACTCAGAAGCAATCGTAAATGGGAATGTTGTAACTAATCCCTGATTATTCTGGCTTGCCTTATTTGTACCGTATCTGCCATGGAATGTATCAATATCAAACTTAGCGTCTTGAATATGAACTGTCTGATCTGAATACTTTAACTGCGCATATTTGTATGGCATTGCATAAAACGCCTTATCACTATCATCACCAAGATTAAAGCTATCTGTATATGCAACATCTGTCAAGTAAGCTGATGTACCAATTCTAACATCTGAATTCCAGCTTCCATAGCGTGATTCATCATCCCTTGCCTTATATGACAAATTCGTCATAAAGTATTTATCTGAATCCTCACTTGTGTATTTAACATACGAAGAATCTGCATCTGTAAGCTTTGGGTTTGAGCTACTTGTCTTAGCATCGGTATCCTGTGCTTCCGCTGTTGTCTGCATATGATAACGATCCATACCAAAGTAAGAACGAAGTCTATCTGTCAACTTCACTGCACCTTTATCTGCATATGGTGTCAATGTATCATGGAACAGTACAACCTGATGTCCTCCGCTTACATATGTCTCCAAATCATCCAAAGCAATCTCAGATGTAATATCTTTTCCGTTGAAACTCTCAGATGGACCAAGTAAAACAGAACTATAACATTCTGAAATCCAATCTGTACCACCAGAAAATCTTGTAAATGTCTTGTATGCATTCTTATATCCAAGCAATACATCTGTCGCATGATAATAATCAGAAATCAAATCATCAATATTCTTGCCATCAGACAAGTAAGAGGATGAAATATTATCATACATTGGTCTTCTGTTTGCTAATGCATACAAGTCAAAATAATACCCTGTCTTCAAGATATCTTCTAATTCTTTTCTTGTAATCTGACCTGCCAATGGACCTTTACCTGTATCCTGATCCGCTGCTTTTTTCATGTCTGAACTGAAGTTTGTAATTAATTCTTCAAAAGCCTCATCAAGTGCTTCCTTTTTCTCATCAACATTCTCCTGCTCTTCATCAATCAACAGCTTATATCCATTTGCATCCTGTTCAAAATCACATTTCTTCTTAGCAACGTACAATACATTGATAGAATCCATGTCCAATTCTCCAATTAACTTTGTACGTAAAATGCTCAGAATCTCATCTTCTGTGAGTCTTGCATACTTATCTGCAATCTGTGCATCTGTCAGTGTTGGATTATCCGCTTTCAACTTATCTAGGACAATTCTCTCATCATCTGCAATCTCGTCAGCACTATGTTTCGCACGCTGCACCTTCAAGATTGGAGTCTCAATATCTGCATAATCCTCATACTTTGATGTTGATGTACTAGGTCCCTGCTCTACTTCATTTCGCTTTGTCTGATCTGATACAACCGTACCTGTAATCGTTCCATCCTCTGCTACTACATAAGTATACGCATCACGAACCTGTTGTGACAACTTCTGGAAATCACTGCTTCGAATAATATCAATATCGAAGCTAAACCAATCCGTTGCTTCATCCGCAAGATTTTTGTAGAAATCATCCACTCCAAGATAGCCTTCCAATCTCAGATTACTATCATAAGCATTCACACCAAAAATATGCTGATGCTTGCCAATATAGATTTTCTTTCCATCTCGCTTTGTAAGATAACCACCTGTTCCTACAGAATCCTTATAACCACCTTCGTATTCTACTACATGACGATGACGTGAAGCATCTTCATTATAGCTTGGGTTATAATTCAAAATCTGTGTAGAACGCTGGCACACTGTACAGAAGTACAGAGAATCATTTCCCATTGATCCGCCACCATCATCTGGCATAATCTGAAGAACTGATACTTCCTGTTTCTTATCCTCACTATTCTTGATATATGAGAATCCTGTTTGATTAACAGCTACTCCAGTGTCATTATCAACAACCTCCAACATCCAATATACTGGTCCAAAGAATGACGATGGGCATTCATACGACAATGTATTGGAAGTACTCGTTGTCAATAATTCTTTTCCACTTTCACTACGATCAAACTTACTGTTTCCATCATCATCCACATACAATGTAGCCGTGAAATTCGAGCTATTAATTACATCATATTTGAATGTCAATGTTCGATTTGTCAAAATTGTCGACTTATCGTATCGATTGTATGTTGCAGGCATACTCTTCACAATCAGCTTCGGTTTCTTCTTTGCACTGTTATATACCTGTGCCAGAAGCTCCTTGCTTCCTGTTACAGTTGCTTTTGGTGTTGTCTCATCACTATCACTTTCTGATCCTTTCTGGGATGCAAATACTGATACATAACCAGTCATAGAATCTCCAAGCGAACCGTCTGCAAATACATCAACAACCTTACTCTGTTCAAATCCAAATACAACCGTCGGATTCGACTCTGTCTTTTTTGCCTGTGTAGTACAAGCATCTAACACCTTTCGCATATTAGAATCTGGATCAATAGAATTCTGTAAATATCCATAATCCGTTACCATCTTATATGCCTGTGTCAACTGCTCACTTACAACAACCGGCATTCCCTTCTCAATATAATCTTTCAAAGCTAAGTAGCGATTATATGTAATATCATTACCATTCATATAAGTAAATGTACTCTGAAGGTTACCGTTCTTACTTACCTGAGCAGTTAACTTATCACCACTCAAATTCTGATTTCGTGCTGACGTTACATATACCAAGTCTCCATTATGAGTATACGTTGTGTAAAATGGCATCTTGGTAAGCTCTGTCGTCAAATCATACTGATTATTCCAGTTATGCTTCAAATACTGGCTCTGTAATGCCTTAAAGTTTTCTGCATTATCTTTCAACGCGGAAGTATTTCCACCAAGATAAATCATATCATAAGTTCCAAGAATTTCTGTCTTGTCACCTGCAAATTCCTCTGTAGACATCTGAACCAGATTAATTTTGTCATATGGAATTCCAAGTGCATCAGAAAGCTTTGCCTTAGAAAGTTCCCATGCATAATACTCTGTATCTTCTGGAATCTGCTCTTTTGTCTTACCATCTACCATACTTGACGGATCAGTATAGTAATTGCCACTATAGATTCTTCCGTCTCCCTTTTCCGACTGTGCAAGCTGCAAGTCAATAGGATAACATGGTTGCAACTCTAATACCGTGAACATAGAAGATGATGAACTATTTCCACCAATTCCACGATATCTGGATGCATTGATCAAATCAGCGATTACCTTTGCTGTCTTTGCACTTGTCGTCGTTGTAATCATACTGAAATCACTTCTGGTTGTTACCAGAATATTATCATACTTTGCAATATAATCTGTGGTTGCTACCATAAGAACAAGCTTCATATAGTTTGTCTCTCGCTTATCTTTATCACTCAGATTTCCACCTGAAGATGCAGAACCTGTCCCCATCGCTTCACTATATACGATATGAAGTTTACCATACATAGCAGATGCAAACTTTCTGTACATATCCTTTGTAATTGTCAAACCATTACAGTTATCTTCAATCACGATCATGTCGTATGCATCAAAGTCAACATTTGCAGCCTCAGCCATTGTCACTACATCATTTTCAATGTAATTTGGTCGTGTCTGCACACGGTTATTATAACCATTCAGATACATGATCGAATCTGTTGACAATGCATATATCTTTCCATTTGCAGCTACATTATACTGTTCTGAAACCGGAGTACCATTTGCATCCGTTTTAACAGTGTACAATGCATCTGTAACTTCTGGATTCTTACCATCACTCTTCTGCATCAGCAAATCTGTCCGTGCTGTACTTCCATCTTCACTTATTGTTAATATTTTAGCCAGATTTGCCGGATTTGGATCTGTTACCTTGCCTGTTTCATCAATCACAGGCTGTGACGCATATACCGTCGTCCATACTCCATTGTCCTGCTGTGTCTTACCATTGATACCTAAGTAAAGAGAGCCTGCTGCATGTCCCAGATACTGTTCTGCACTCATGCCATCTTTCCATTTGAATGTATAGTAATACTTTTCATTTGGTCCAAATACTTTCGATGCAAGATCTTTCATAGTCTTACTATCATCATTATCAATTGTAGATGATGCTGGACTATCAATAATCAACGGTTTGAAACTACCAACTGCATACTCGTGCAATGCAGAGTAAAGATCTTCACAAATATCATTGTTCTGAGAGAACTTATTTGTGCTGTCATTACTTACATAAATCAAATCTGCTTTTGAAATATATTCCAAAGCCTGCGTATATGCTTCAGAATTTTTGTCTGCTGCTAACGCACCATTAAAGGACTTATATTCCACACAGTTTTCTGCCATAAGCTGTTCAATTGTCTTATTTCCATCAATTACATAATCCTTAAATCCATTTGAACTAACAAATGATTCCAATGTAGATGGTGTTGATGAAGATGTAATCTCCGCGATATGATAAATCTTATCTACATCGGGATCCGCAGAATTAGAATTCTCGATTATATAATCAATAATCGTTTTCTCACTTACAGCACCTGACGCATCTGCTACATACATGCCGTCCTGTAACACATCGTCTTTGTCACCATTACCAGCAAAGGAGAACGAAGCAATCGCAACGGCAATCGCTGCAACGAACATAACTGCTAATGCTGATATCGTGATCTTCATTTTACGTTTCATGTTCCTTTTTCCTCCTCTACTTTCTTGGTTTTAATACATATGAATTTCTTGTATTGATTCGACCGAGTGTTGTATATTTCATACTCGACTGATTATAATACAAATCAATTCCTATCGTTCCATCTTTTGCATTGATTGTTGCTACACATCCAGATACCCCCGTGCTTGTTGCCCCAAGTGTTCCTACATTATATGAGAAATACTTATTATACACATGTGCGTTTTTTGAATCTGTATCCAGCATATCAATTGCATCATCCATACGTGTCATATATGTATATTTGCGTCCATAATACATGATATTGTCTTCAAAATAATAGGAAGAAATCAATGTATCGTTAATGCTATATACTCTCTTTGAATTTTGTTCTGTACAACTAACAACTGTTCCCTCACCTGTTATGGAGTTCACAATAGTTTGATCTGTTATAACACTTGGGTTTGCTCCAGGTACCTGATTCATATCCAACGGTACAGAAGATGTAACACGCATATACGATATATATATATTCGTTGTGGCAGAAAGATCTGTAAAATATACTATATCCGATGCTGAAACTGATCCAGAAATTCCATATGTTGCCGGATCTTTCATCAATGCTTCTGCTGTTTTCTTATCTCTCACATAATATTTTTTCGTGAGTGTCGCGGTTGTAGTTTCTCCTGGCTTAGCGAAATCAATATCGTCATCATCCGACGCTGTATAACCAACGATCAATATATCATTTGCCTGCATAATGGAATCTGTAAGCAGATTGTAAGCTTCTTGTGACTGCGTTTGCATTTTAACATCCGCTCGTGCTTTTTTTGACTGCATTACACTTGATCCCATAAAAGAAGATACCGCTAACATCAAGAACGCTAACACTGCCAATGCAATAATCAGCTCTATCAGGGAGAATCCGCTATTTTGTTGTTTTCTTCTCATTTTCACGCCTCCCCCTTAATTCGATGTGTGGCTTCCATTTTTATTTAAAACCACTGTATTGAGCAAACTATCTTTTTTGTCTCGATAAAAATTAAATTTACCGTTTCCATAAATGCACATACCCTGACGATCATAGATAATGTAAACTGGCTTATCATCCATTTCCGTTATATCCCGTTCTACACCAGATTCGTCTACATATTTGACTTTTATATAAGCTGAAAAGCTTTCTCCTTTTCCGCCATTTCCATTTTCTGAATCGACAAACAGATAGCTTGTTGACTTGCTCATATCCAAGTTGTTACCTAAATAATAGCCTCGCTTCATATAATATTTTGAATTGTCCTTATATATTGCTAACGCAAAACGATAATCAGGTTCATTTGTATCCGATACCACACACATCTTACCCTTTGCGTTCTGTTGCAATTCCGATAAGGCATTTTCAAACTTTGTAGATGCTTCTCTTGCCCTTGCATTATGAATGATCGTAATCGTAACCATAGAAACACCCGTCATAACTACTATAATTGCAAGCACAATTATCAACTCGATTAGTGAGTAGCCCTTGTTCTCTTTCATAAATCGTCTCTTCTCCATAGGCCACCTCTCTATTCTACATTCTTCATCCAGTTTGCAAAGCTGACAACGTCAGTATAATCAATCTTATCAATTGACTTTGCCTCTGTGGACGCATCGGATGAAGTTGCATCATCTTCTGCCGGCTCATATCCCCGGAACAAATTTAACAGGAGTTTTGAATTATCATCACCTGTCAGAAGGCACTCTCGAAGAACTGCTCGACAAATCTCTGCTGATGCAGCGATTGTCTTTACATTTCCATTCACATAAACCTTTCCACCGGCAATAATAACACCCTCAAAATCGGTAACTCCATTTTCTGAAGATGAATCAAAATACACATCACCCTTTGTGATTACAACACCTCGAACTTCTCCCTTATCTTCCTTCTTAGCCTTAACAACTATGTCATCATTGCTAACCCATACAGAATATCCAGAAGCAAGATCTAATACACTCTTTCCTGCATCACTACCTGAAATATTTGGTGTAATATTAGTGTCTTTTGTAATCAATGACATATCGAGGAATTTATTCAACGGTGTAATACTTGCATCGCCAAAATCCTCATCATTTACAAGTGCCTTAATGTAATTCTTCTCTACCTCATTGTTAGATAATGTTGTAGAATCCAAAGCTGGATCCTTGCTATAATGTCCAAGATTCCACTTTACATAATCATATTCCATTTCCAAATCATTGGATAACTGATATGCGTCTGTGTACTTTGTTTCTTTTCCATTTGCATCAACAGATCCTACCCACTGATTGCCTGCATCCATGTCTTTCAGGCTATCCGATGTCAACAAGCTTGTCAACGCATCGGTATTATCACCTCTTACAATACTAAATGTTGTATCCTTCTTTGTTGTAATAGCTCCGCTTGAATAAATACTAACTGTTTTATCCAAATCTGCATCTGGAAGTACGATATTTCCTGCATCGAAATCTTCGTAATCTCCAATATCTACAAGATACTCTGCAATTACACTGTCCTCAAGTCCACGCTTATCTTCTGCATTTACATATTTTCTATGTTTTTCCAATTCTGCAGAATAATCCTCAATAAAACCAGCCGCAAAATACTGTGCAGACGGGAACTCGTCCAGCCATGCATTATACTGTGCACTTGTCATCTTTCCTGCCAGCACTCTTGCACGATACAACAACGACGTCTGATCGTATGCCGTCTGGAAATCATAATAATAATATTTCTTACCAGATACTTCCTGAAGAACACATGGAACATTGCCATCAAACTGAGCTTCTGGGAAATACTTTTCAAACAAAACGCTTCCCTTTAATGCAGGTGGAAGCTCTGCCAGATAGTAGCCTAAAGACTCGCCATTATCATTTTTTGCAAGTGTCGGTATACCATTGCTAGTTACCGGGATATATGCCTGCTGGTTACTCTTTACAGAAATACTCTCACCCATCTTATAATCCCGGATCGTCGTTGTCTTGTTATCCTCTGTACGAAGTTCTTTTGGCATCTCCGGATTATAATCAGTCGGATGATATGCATATGTATCCTTTACTGTGTTAACCACTTCATCGCCATCACGAACTGTATCTTCCACTGTGTTGACATCTTTTGACAACTCAATATAGGTACGTCCCGCAAGGAACAATGTCTTTGTCTGTGCCAGATTTAAAGTCGACTGTTCACCATTTACAATAATCGCACTACTGTTATAATGTCCACGATTCTCTGTTTTTGTCTTTCCATTAGATGTTACTTCTATCTGGAAGTTTTTCGCATCAACAACCGGTGTGAATTTACGATCATCTTTTTCTGTACTGTCACCATATCCAAAATAGTCACCTGAAAGCTGGAATGTAGATCCGGATGCATTCAGTTCCGTATCATCTTTCACGTATAAATCCGCTTTCATAATAGCATCTGCTCCCTTATAGGTTACCTTCTTTGTAGTAGTATCCTTGGTTACTTTGCTATATCCATCAAGAACAATGTTATCAGTCCATACCTCTGACTTTGCTGTCTGGCTTCCGTTCTTTCCATAAATCGAAAGAGAACCATTATCCATAACTGCCATTGTACCAGGTACAATAACTGTATCTGCCATAATAGATACCTGAGATCCATTTACATAGAATCCTGAGTATCGACTCTTCATTGTTACACCATCATAATAATCATTTCGTCCAGCAACCTCATTCTTACCTGTCTGGGTTGCATTCTTATTATAATATGTATAATCAACGGATGTCTTTTCACCCTTTGCACTCTTAGAAGTAACACTTCCATGTGTATAAAGTTTTGCAATATCTACAACTTCTCCATCCTTCTGTTCAACATTGTATGTTCCAGAAGAAAGTGTTTTCTTTGAGTCATCAACATCATCACTCCATGTACTCTCATTGTACTGTTTATTGTAATAATCTGATGCTGCATATACATTACCTGCAATCGTAAGAGGAACTGTTGGCTGATTTACCTCAATTCCCATATCTGCAACCATTGCATACTTGAAAATGTTTGGATCATCATTTTCCATAGAATCAAATAATACAGAAAAATCTGGATCACCAACAACAATGTCTGTTGTAATACTCTGAGTATATACGCCATTCGCAGAAGAACGATTGTATTCCTGTGTACGACTCAACTTCAGATTCTTTATAATCTTACCAACTTTATTATTGTCATCATCCAGATAATCTACTACCTGAATCCGGCTTGCATCCAAAACAACTGAATCGTTTGAAATGTAGGATGCCAGCTTGCTTGATAATTCATCTAAGCTTACCTTGAAAAATGGATTGTTCTGCAACTGATGATAGAACTCTTTTGAGAACATCTTCTGTGCTTCATCCTGTGATTTTGTTACATAACGACCTTTCACAAGATCATACTCTACCATATTTTCTACTGTATACACATATGCTGTTTTCAAGTCCTCTACTGTCTGTGAACCAACGCCTGCATAAATCTCATTCAGTGCCTGCTCCACATAATAAAAGTTATCTCTTGAATTCAGTTCTTCCAGCTTCAAGCGATATGACTGTACCGCTGCTGCAAGCAATGCTCCTACTATTATACCGATAAACGCTACCGATACAACAACCATTACAATACTGGAGCCTGCGTTACTTTTTAGCTTTTTTAAAATTTGTTTGATTTTCTTCAACTAATTAGCCCCCTTTGCTCCAGATAACCGAACTGTATTCAAATTCTCCTTGTCCGGTGTTAATTTAACTGTTACTGTATACAAACGCTCTGCCTCTCTTGTATCTTCACTCAATGTATACAGAACTTTCATACTGCCATTTGTTACACTTCCATCGCTCTGCTTTGTATTCGTTATATATTTCTGTCCTAATTCATACTTCAAATACTTTGCAGCCATAGCATCTTCTACTGAACTTCTTGATTCCTTCTCGCCCTTTACATAATCAAAGGTTCCGCCGAATGCGTCTGATACAAACTGTGCATCTGCACTTCCTTCTTCATATCCATTTACATCCAGATTCGTAAATACATAAACACGATCCATCGCATCTGTATCTAATACATTACCGTCACTATCCAGAGAAAGTGCTGTATTTGAGTTCTTGCTTGCAAGATGAATCTTTACTTTCTGTGTCTTTGCCTTATCTGTATAATATGTATAATACTCTTCCTTAGAATCTGGTGTACCATCGCCATCAGTATCTACCATCTTATAGTAGTTATCAATATTAGCATCATAATTCTGCTGGTCTTTATACGGCTTATACAAATAAACCTTACATTCATCTACATAATTGTCAAACAAAATATAATCATTTGTCTGATAAATTGCATTCTTAGAATTTGCTCCCGAAATACAATATGGCTGATACTCAAAATAAATTTCTGGTGGTTCTTTGGTAAAGAATTTCTGACTAAATACAGTAAAGCTTACCATATCGTGGAAATCACTTTTTTTCTCACCCTTTACAACCAGGCTGTAATTATAATCATAATAAACATCTACCTTTACGATATAACAATCCTTACCGGTTGTACTGTCAACTGCCTTATCTGCATAGATCTTAATCAGTCTCTTTGAATTATTCATACTGTCCTGTGAAAGAATGGACTCATTATCAACATTCAGCAATGCCTGTTGCCAAGATTCATAGTCAAGCTCTCGCAGATGATCCATTGCCTTTGAAAACAATGCCGAAAACGCTTCCGAGTCAAAACTTGATGTACCACCCATAACTAGTGCAACTGCATTTTTGTCGAGATTATGCATGTTACCAAGATTGACTTCATTCGGGTTCTCTACATAACTTACCGGTGTTCCGTTTGCATTTTTATCTGTACAAACAATTGCTGTAACAAATCCTGCATCATTATACTCTACAATAGAGCCCTCGTTTGTAAGTGTAAATCCTGTTCCAAACTTTCCCAGATCAGCATCCGTCAGATTGTATGCCACCTTGTAATGCTTTGTTGCACTCTCTCCACCATATGCACGTATTTTATTCGACAAGTCATCAAGAACTACAACATTGGAATATACATCCTGTTTTGCTCCAATTTTACGATCATCCAACTTATATTCATATGCTGAATACTTAAGTGTTGAAGTGATTTCCGTTCCGTCTGTATCCAAAAGTCTTACCACCATATCTGTATGAACCGTCGGATCTCCATATTTATCATCCAGTTCTTCTTTCGTTACTGTCTGGAACTCTTCCATTTCATACACGGCTGTCTCATTTGCCTGCTGGAGTGCTTTCGCCTTACGGCTCGTCTCCAGCGTATTGGCAAACTGTTTCAAAATTGGGGTTAACAGGATTGACAATATGGCAACAGCTATGACGATTTCAATTAATGTGAAACCTTTATTATTTGTTTTTGCCATAAACCTCACCCTCTCTTAGTATACCTTAACAGTACCTGTCTTGCTGCCTAAGGCAAATCTAGGAGCGTCATTATCGTCGTCTGCAACCTTCACATATACAGGAACGCTTGTATCATTTGTTACATTCAACTTAATACCATTCTTGTCATCATTATCCACTCTCTTTGAAGATTCAACATAAATTGTAAGTTCTGTATCTGTTAACTCAAATGAATAAGACTCATCACCGAGCTTTACTTCTACCATGTTCTTTCCATCTTCATCTGTAATTGACAGTGCAACTGTCTCAATAGAATTTGCAGTAGAGCTTACCTTGTTGCTGCCTGCACTTACAATAATACCATCTGAGCTATCACCATTTGCATTGTTCAATCCAATCAAAATATCATGATCATCCTTGATGTCCTGTCCCTGACCACTATCATGTGAAGATGTAGTAACACTCGGTGCTCCTGCGCCACCCTGAAAGATGTTAGATACACCTTCTGGAACATCTACATCCACTGTATCTGCTTCTCTTCCTTCTCCAGATACACAATATGCATTCAGATTTACAGTTCCTGAATACGTCTCGTCCTGTGAATTGTATGTAATATCAATGGCTGAAATATTCATACGATACTTATATCCCATAACATAATCAATGAAGTCCTTAATTCCCTCATAAGAGCCAGTATACTGGATTGGGAATGCAGCTGTCAGGCACTGATAGTCTCCTGCAACCGCTGTTTCTGCATCATCTCCTGTGGTCTCTTCAGCAGAATCACCTGTGTTAGCTGCTGCTGCAGCACTTAAGCTGTAATAAGACTCCGGCTCGCCAAGGCCTACGGAATCAACACCAAACTGTAAATTACCCTGATCTTTCTCTACGCCCTTGATGAACATAACTGAGATTTCCTGATCCAATGTCGCTGGGAAATAAGCCAGTCTCTCATCGAATTTCTCATTGAATTCCTTCGTCTTCTCCTCATACATCTCACGATCCTGCTGTTTTGCCATCAGCTCGTCATATCTTGTCTGTAATGTATCAACCTCTGACTGAATAGAATCCGCGCTATCCATATTATCTTTAAAT
>OGDF01005025.1_pt1 | contig 14394 bp, 10 predicted proteins | sample 1570141 | NCBI WGS metagenome assembly OGDF01 (sample SAMEA4370581, study PRJEB24528) | human gut metagenome | reverse complement strand
CTTCACGCGGCGAAGTTCAACGAGGGAGGCAGGCAGGAAGCCGCGAAGGCCGATGTCGAGGATAAGACCGCCCTTGACGACCTCGATAACCTCGCCCTCGACGTTCTCGCCGGCGTTGAACTTCTCCTCGATGCGGTTCCAGGCACGCTCGTACTCGGCGCGCTTCTTGGAAAGCACCAGGCGACCGTCCTTGTCCTCCTTCTGAAGAACGAGAGCCTCGATGGGATCGCCAAGCTTGACGATGTCAGCAGGGTTAGCGTCCTTACGGATGGAAAGCTCGCGGACAGGGATAACTCCCTCGGACTTGAATCCGATGTCAACGAGCACCTCGTCGTGCTCAATCTTAACGACAGTGCCGTTAACGAGATCGCCCTCATCAAAGTCGGTGATGGTACCGTCGATGAGATTGTTCATCTCCTCTTCATTGACGTCATCTAGAGAGAAGATGGACGAGTTCTGAATCTCACTCAAAGGTGGACCCCTTTCGAACAGTGGGGCCCCGATTGCTAGGACCTGCAGATAGACACGCCAAAATGACGTAAACCTTTAGGAACACTCGGGAGCCAACAGATACGGATGTGAAGCTTTTTGCATTCACGAACCACAAGGATACGGGGCAAAACCGCTGTTTGCAAGCACGATTCGCAAATTTCTGAATCTACCCGAGCAAATCCACGAAGGAATCGGGCGGGCGGTGCGAATCGGCGGACAAACGGCTCTGTAGTCGCAGCCTGCGTAATCAACGTGCAACAAACGAAGATGCCCAGAGCTGCCCGCCGTGACTGCACGTTCATCCGTTTCTCCCGAGCACGCAACGCAAACGATTACAAAACCGTAACCGTCATGTGTGCGGGCGTTGTCGCATAATAACAGGCAGCCAACCTAGTCAGATCGGAGCCATTTTGCTCAAAGCCGTCGTTTTCGACATGGACGATACCCTGCTCAGCATCAATCTCACGCCGTTTTGCGCGCTGTGGGCGGCAGATGTCACGAACATCATGTGCCGCATCAGCCGCAAGCGCGCCCTCGATGTCGGACACGGGCTCGCGAGCGCCATGTACGCACTCAACAGCAATGTGCGCCCCGGAACCGACAACCGCACCAATCGTGAGTTCTTCAACGAGCGCATCCTGCGCGATTGCGGCGTCGACCTCAACGATCCCGTTGTTTTCGAGGCGCTCGATTACTACGAGCGCGAGGTCCTGCCGCTCAAAAACGGTCCCGTCATAAGCGCGCGCCCGCGCAAAGGCGCCCATGAGGCGCTCGAGACGGTCATCGATCGCGGCCTGCGTATCGCGCTCTTCACCAACCCGAGCTTTTCTGCCACCGGTATCAAATGCCGCATGGGCTGGGGCGGACTCGACGACATCCCGTTCGAGCGCATCACCACCATGGAGAACTCGACGCGCTGCAAACCCGATGCGGTCTACTATCTCGAGAACCTGCAGGAGATAGGGCTCGAGCCGCAGGAAGTGCTCATGGTCGGCAACGACCCCAAACGCGACTTCCCCACCCTCGATTGCGGCATCCAAACCGCATATGTGGGGCACGGCCGTCCGGGACGCGCTACCTGGTCGGGAAGCATGGAGCGTTTCGCTGCCGATTTCGATTCCGTTGTCGACGCGTTCGAGCGCAAGGGCGAACAGGGTACCGTGCTTTAAGCGCCACGGGTTCGGCAGACAACACGACATGCCGCCGAGACAGGTGGAGAAGACGTCGCATTCGATCGGTCACGCCAATCACCGCTAAAAGCTGCGGCGATGCTTGCCGCGTGAGCGTCCGCCTGAGAAACTATCAGACAGATGGGGCGAGCTAAAAATAGGGCGAACTAAAGCCGAGCTTAAACCGAAGCAAAACAAAAGCACCCGAGTTCGAACTCGGGTGCTTTTGGACGTTTGCATATACATTGAGCTGCACGCGTTTGGATCTTGGTTGCGCGCAAGCGATTGCTTAGCCGAAGAAGCGCTCGATCTCGAGCTTGGCCGTGTCGGGACCATCGGAGCCGTGGATGACGTTGGAGTTGACGTCAACGGCGTAATCGCCGCGAATGGTACCGGGAGCCGCCTCCACGGGATCGGTCGCGCCCATGAGCATGCGCATCTTCTTGATGGCGCTCGGACCGGAAACGATCATCTTGACCACGGGGCCGCTCGTCATAAACGCAACGAGACTCGGAAAGAACGGCTTGTCGGCGAGGTGAGCGTAATGCTCCTTGACGACATCATCGGTGAGCTCGATGCGCGTGATGATCTCACCGGATTTACGCGCACGAACGGCATCGGGTTTGATCATGATAAAGGTCTCTTCGACGTTCATATGTGAACCTTTCTATATATCTCGTCTGCGTTAAAAGTCCCCTTCACAGACGTTGGAACGTATCGTACCAGACAACCTGCCTGAACCGAATATTTGCAGGATATATTTGAGAGATATAGCTCGTTGAAACGTTTAAATATGTATGGAATAAGCGGCGACGCTTTTAGACACGTCCTCATGCAGCAGATTGCTGAAATCGCGCACACACGGCAACGCCCGAATCCAGCAATCAGCATGGATTTGAATCGATTCAAAAAAGCCGCCTCCCTAGCAGGAGACGGCTTAACGATGCGATGACCCGGCAGCGCACGGAGCGTGATGCGCAGACGCGTGCGCATTGTCCGTGGTGACACGGACGCGTGCGCATTGTCCGCAGCGGCACAAACGCATCCAAAGACAAAGCCCGCAACGGCAAAACCTACAGCACGCCCATCTCGACCACAGGGGTCAGTCCGGCAAGAACCGCCTCGTCCGCAGCGAGTTTTGCCTCCGCTTTCCTCATCTGATCGGCGACGACGCTCGGAGCCGTGCCTCCCTCAGTCGTACGTGCGGCGACGATCGAGGGGATATCGAGCGCCTCGGTGATGTCGCGCTCAAAGAGCGGGCTCGCCTCGGCAAAGACCTCAAACGGCAGGTCCTCGAGATTGCAGCCGCGCTTTTCGCAGGTGAGAACGAGATGGCCCACCACGGCGTGCGCCTCACGGAACGGCAGCCCGCGTTTTGCCAGGTAGTCGGCAACATCGGTCGCGGCAAGATGGCCAACGGCGCACTCGCGGCGCATGGCGTCCTCGTTGACGGTCCACGTGTCGATCATACCCGCCATGACTGAGAGGCACTGCATGAGCGTGTGCGCGGTATCGAGCGCGCCCTCCTTGTCCTCCTGCAGATCCTTGTTGTATGCAAGCGGCAGACCCTTCATGGTTACGAGCAGCTGCACGAGGTTGCCGTAAACGCGTCCGCTCTTACCGCGGATGAGCTCGGCGAAGTCGGGGTTCTTCTTCTGCGGCATGATGGACGAACCGGTCGAATAGCTGTCGGAAAGCGTGATGAAACCGAACTCAGAGCTCGACCAGAGCACGATCTCCTCGGCAAGGCGCGAAAGGTGCATGGCCATGACGGAGGAGGCGTAATGCAGGTCGAGCAGGAAATCGCGATCGGAGACGGCATCAAGCGAGTTGGGGATGACGCCGGCGAACCCGAGCTCGGACGCCGTCATCTGACGGTCGAGCGGATAGCTCGTGCCCGCAAGCGCGGCAGCTCCCAGGGGGCACATATCGGCTGCATCGAACGCCGCGCTCAAACGACCGAAGTCGCGCGCGAACATCCAAGAGTACGCGAGCAGATGGTGCGCAAAGAGCACCGGTTGCGCGTGCTGAAGATGCGTATAGCCCGGAAGAATCACGCCTTCGTTGGCCTTGGCAGTGCCGATGAGCACGTGACGAAGGTGGAGGTTCGCCTCCATAAGCTGCTTGGCGAGCGCTTTGACGCCCAGACGCGTATCGGTCGCAACCTGATCGTTACGCGAACGACCCGTATGCAGGCGCTTGCCCGCCTCGCCGATACGACGCGTGAGCTCGCTCTCGATGGACATGTGGATGTCCTCGTCGTTGATGTCGAACGTGAAATTGCCCGCATCGATATCAGCCTGGATGCCATCGAGTCCGTGCGCGATCGCCTCCTCGTCCTCATGGCTGATGATGCCCTGCGCTGCAAGCATCTTGGCGTGCGCCTTGGACCCCGCGATATCCTGACGGTACAGGTGCTTATCGACCGGCAGCGACGCTCCGAACTCCTGCGTGACCTCGGCCACGCCTGCCTCAAAACGGCCTCCCCACAATGCCATGGGAAACCTCCAAACTCTCAAAACTTCAATGTGACAAGTGTACACAAAAGCGGCGCTGCAGCCCAAAAGCCAACAGCGCCGCCAGATCGATGCGCAAATGCGAAGGATTATGCCTGCTTGGAACCAGGACCCTGGACCTTGGACCAGGTCTTGAGCGAAAGCGTGTCGAGGTAGATGAAGCCCGCAGCGCTCTTCTCGTCGAACGTGGTGTCACGGTCGTAGGTTGCCAGACCGTAGTCGTAGAGCGAGTACGGCGATTTGCGGCCAACAACGGTAAGGTTGCCCTTGAAGAACTTGAGGCGAACGGTGCCGGTCACGAACTTCTGCGTCTCGGCCATGAAGGCGTCGAGCGCGTTCTTGAGCGGGCTGAACCATTTGCCGTTGTAGACGGTTGTCGCCCACTCGTGCTCGAGATTGAGCTTTGCCTTGAGCACATCCCCCTCGATGGTGAGATCCTCGAGCGCCTTATGGGCGGTGAGGATGGTGAGGGCTGCAGGAACCTCGTAGCACTCGCGGCTCTTGAGGCCGACGAGACGGTCCTCGACGAGGTCGAGGCGGCCGAAGCCGTTCTCGCCCGAGATTTTGTTGAGGGCGATGATGAGCTCGGACAGCTTCATCTTCTTGCCGTTGATGGCGACAGGAACGCCTGCCTCGAAATCGATCTCGACATAGGTCGGGGTGTCGGGCGTGTCCTCGGGATTCTTGGTCATCGTCCAAGCATCGTCGAGCGGCTCGTTGTACGGATCCTCCATGTGTCCGCACTCGATAGCGCGACCCCACAGGTTGTCATCGATGGAGTACGGGTTGTCGTTGGCGCCCTCGGGAACGGGGATACCGTGCTCGTGAGCGTATGCGACCTCGTCCGGGCGGCACTTGAGGTCCCACTCGCGCACGGGAGCGATGACCTGAAGGTCGGGGTCGAGCGCGAGCACACCCGCCTCGAAGCGAACCTGGTCGTTACCCTTGCCGGTGCAGCCGTGGGCAACGTACTTGGCGCCATACTCATGGGCGACCTCAACGAGCTTGGAGGCAAGCAGCGGACGGCTCAGTGCCGAGAGCAGCGGGTATTTGTTTTCGTACATGGAGTTGGCGGCGATTGCCTTGGTGAGGAACTTGTCGGAGAACTCGTCGCGCAGGTCGAGCACCTTGCAATCGACGACGCCGAGCGCGAGGGCCTTTTGGCGCTTTGCCTCGAGGTCGGTCTCCTCCTGGCCGACGTTGCCGCAGACGCAGACGACGTCGAGGTTCTTCTCGGTCTGCAGCCACTTGACGCAGACGGAGGTGTCGAGACCACCGGAATAGGCTAGAACGACTTTTTCCTTGCTCATGTTTGTGCTTCCTTTCACCCTTGATAGCTATTGGAGCATCTGTTATGTCGCTGCGAGAGACGTTTACTCGCAGTAATTCGCTATATTACGCTAAAGCGAAAAAGGCTCAACCCCCAATTGACAATTTGGAAATGTTTCCATGGCTTGAGAGGTTTCCATGGCTTGAGAGGTTTCCATGGCTTGAAAGGTTTCCTGGCTTGAGAGGTTTCCATGGCTTGAAAGGTTTCCATGGCTTGAAAGCTGCTCGAGCGCGACGATGCGACGGTCGTGGCGATGGTGTTGCGGAGCGGCCCGGGCGACGCCGTTTTCGGCAGCGGCGCGGGTGCGGCCCGGGCGACGCCATTTTTCGGCAGCGGCGCGAATATGGTCCGGGCGGTGCGGAGTTCCGGTCATAAGCGTGGTCCTGGGGCGAACTTGGCTGCGCGGGTGCGGTCCGTACGGTGCAGGTACGGACCGGGAAGTAGGGGCGTTTTTTGGGTTGCTAGGTTTCACAGTCAAGGCGCTCAGAACACCGACGGGTCGCTGTTGTGGCATGATGGGGTCCGTGATTTTTCACCGGTCAATCCCGGTGCAGATTTGGACACGGCCCGAGGAGCACACGCATGCAACCCTTCACCGAAGATGCCTCCATGGCAAACATCAAGCTCATCGCCTGCGACATGGACAAGACCCTGCTTGCGGACGACGGCACGCAACCCGAAAACATGGTTGAGCTCGTGGAGCGCATGACGCAAGCAGGTATCGTGTTCTGCCCGGCGAGCGGACGCCCCGCGCCTAAGCTCATGGAGATGTTTGCCGACCATGCCGATGCGCTCGCTTTTTGCCCCGACAACGGCGGAAGCATCATGTATCGGGGAAAACGCATCTACGAGAGCGTGCTCGACCGCGACCTCTGCCGCAAGACGCTCTCCGAGCTCGCCTCCATCGAGGGAGTCGTGCCGATTCTCGGCGCGTTCGACAAAACGTATCTGCTCAAGCGCGACCGTCCGCACGAATCGACCGTCAGCTATTTTTACGGTCCCATCAACTTTGTGGACGACATCTGCACCCTCGACGTTGATTCGAACAAAATCGCACTGTATCTACCCGGCGGTTCGAGCAAGAAATTTTTCGACGAAGTTGTCGAGCCGCGCTACGGAAAGCAGTTCTACGCCGCCAGCACCAACGACCAGTGGATCGACATGATGAACCTCGGTGTCGACAAGGGCCGCGGTGTGCTGCATCTCTGCGAGAAACTCGGTATCGACCCCGCGGACGCCGCGGCGTTCGGCGACACCTACAACGATGCGCCCATGCTCGAAGCGGTCGGTCACAGCTACCTTGTGGCGAACGCCGGAGAGCATATGCGCACGCATGCACGTTTTTGCGCGCCGAGCAATAACGACCGCGGCGTTGCCACCGTCATCGAAGCGATTCTCGCCGCCCACGGAGCCTAGCGCTCACTGCACCCACCCCATCCTCCCTACCGTTTCCCTGACTTAATAAGATTATGTACCTTGCCCCAAAGCGGCAGAAAACAAAAAATAATGAACGTTCCAATAGGTTTTACCTGCAGAAACGTTCATTATTTTCGATACGCTCATCACATGATCGAACGCACGCAATCTTAGAAACTCAGGGAAACGGTAGGGAGGATGGAGATACCGTGGGATTAGACAGGGTGCTCGACTAGGCTTCGCCGTTGTCGACGATCGCCAGATGGCCCGTCTCGTCGATCTCCTTAAGCATGTTGACGCGGCGCTCGTGACGGCCGCCCTCGAACTCGGCATCGAGCCACTCGTCGACGATCATCTTGGCGAGCTCGGAACCCACGACGCGTGCACCGAACGCAAGCACGTTGGTGTTGTTGTGCATACGGCTGAGCTTTGCGGAAAACGGCTCGGAGCACACGACTGCGCGCACGCCCTCGACCTTGTTGGCGGCAAGGCTGATGCCGACGCCGGTACCGCAGATGAGCACGCCGAGGTCGCACTCCCCGCTTGCCACGGCACGACCGACCTTATAACCGGCGATAGGATAATCGAAGCTCTCAGTGCTGTCGGTACCGAAGTTGACGACCTCAAAGCCGCGCTCCTTCAGGTGGTCGGAAATGATGTTCTTGAGCTCGACGGCTGCATGGTCGTTACCGATTGCGATCTTCATGGGATGTTGCCCTTTCTGTCCGCCGCTACCGCGGCACCATAGCCCCTGTGCTCGTTTTAGATTAGCGCAAGTTAGTCCGCGTAAAGCCAAGTGATTTCCCAAGTCATCTTATTTATTGAAGATGCCGCAACGGAGTGCCGACATCTCGAGGAAATCGACACTCCGATGCCCACATGCTCCCGGCATCTGCCAAAGTCGCTACTTGACATCAGTCAAAGTCGCTACTTGGCATCGGCCCAGGTCGTACCCGTCGACGCCTCCGCGATAAGCGGGACCCTGAGCTTGACCACGTGCTCCATCTCATCGCGCACCATCGCAGTCAGGCGCTCGACCTCCTCGACGGGGCACTCGAAATCGAGTTCGTCGTGCACCTGCAGGACCATACGGGCGGCAAAGCCCTCGGCACGCAGGCGCGCCGCAACGCGCACCATCGCGATCTTGATGATGTCCGCCGCCGTACCCTGCATCGGGTGATTCATTGCCGTGCGCTCGCCAAAACCCCTGAGCTGCGGATTCTTGCTCTTGAGCTCGGGGATATGGCGACGGCGGCCAAACATCGTCTCGGCATACCCGACCTGCTTCGCCTGCGCCACCACTCGATCAAGGAAGGCGCGCACGCCCGGATACGCCTCGAAGTAACGGTCGATCATCTCGCGCGCCTCGGCCATGGGAATGTGCAGCGACTGCGAGAGCCCATATGCCTGCTGCCCATACACGATGCCGAAGTTGACCGCCTTGGCGCGGCTCCTGAGCTCGGGCGTGACCTGCTCCACCGGCACGCCGAACACGCGCGCGGCGGTCTCAGCATGGAAATCCTCGCCCTCGTTGAACGCTGCGACCAGATGCTCATCGGCAGAGAGATGCGCAAGCAGCCTCAGCTCGATCTGACTGTAGTCGACCGCAAGGAAGACCGCCCCCTCACCTGCCGAAAACGCCGTCTTGACCGTATGACCGAGCTCGGAGCGCGTCGGGATGTTCTGCAGGTTGGGGTCGCTCGACGAAAGACGGCCCGTAGCGGTGATGGTCTGGTTGTACGTGGTGTGCACGCGTCCGTCTCCGCGACGCAGCGGCCCTAAGGTATCGAGGTAGGTCGACTTGATCTTGGCCTTCTCGCGCCAATCGAGAATGAGCCGCACGATCTCGTGGTCGCGCGCAAGCTCACCGAGCACCTTGGCGTTGGTCGAATAGTAGCCGCGCTTGGTCTTCTTGAGTCCGCGCGTGGGAAGACCCATCACATCGAAAAGCACGTGGCTGAGCTGCATGGGGCTGCCGATCTTGAACGTCTCGTCACCCGCGAGCTCGCGGATTTTCGCCTCGAGGTCGGAAATCTGCCCCGCAAGGCCGCCCGACAGCTCTGTCAGACGGTCGGGGTCGACGAGCATGCCCGCACGCTCCATCTTGGCGAGCACGGGCACGAGCGGCATCTCGATTCCGTCGAACACATTGGCCGCGTTCTCGCGCATCATGGCCGCACGCAGCGGCTCCACGAGCGCGAGCGCAAGCGCCGCCGCCCGCGCGGCAGCAGTAACGGCATCGGCTGGAGCACCGTCCTCACCCTTGGCAGGCGGTAACGTGCGCTGCAGATACGCGTCGGCAAGATGGGCGTCATCGAATTCGGAGCGATCGGAATCGAGCAGATACGCAGCGACGACGGTATCGAAAATGCGCGTCGAATCGACATCGAGCGGCTCCATGAGCTCGGGCTCGGACGAATCGACCGGAGACAGCACGTGCACGAGCCCTTTGATGTCCGGGCTCGCCACGCGACCCGCGGCGAAGGGCCTGATCAGCACGCCGTTGACGACGCCGTGTGCGAGATCGAATCCCGCGGACTCGCCCACCGCCGTGGCAGACCCGTCTGCATCCTCAAACCGATAGAGGCCTTTGGAAGTCGTCACCCACAGAGGGTGGGACTCGGCGAAAAGCGTCCCCGCGTTCTCGTCCTCATCGAGCGCCGCCGAAACCCATTCCCCCGCGTCAACCGCACGCACGACCTCGCCAAGCGCGGACGCGAGCGCCTCGCCATCACCCGGCGCGACCTCGATCACCCGGGGAAGCTCGAGCACGTGAGCGCCCGCCGCCTCGACGCCATCGCCGAGCAGCGCGAGAAATCGTCCCTGCATGGCGGTGATGCCGAGCGGGGCGAGCGCCGCCTTCACGTCCTCGGGCGTATACGCCGGGAATTTCGCCTCGTCGAAATCGATCTCCACGGGAGCATCCGTGCGAATCGTCGCGATCTTGCGGCTGAGCAGCGCGTCGTCGATATGCGCGCGCAGGTTCTCGCCCATCTTGCCGCGAACCTCGTCGGCATGGGCGATGACCTCGTCCAAGCTGCCGTACTGGCAGATGAGCGCGCTCGCCTTTTTGGGACCGATGCCGGGAACGCCGGGGATGTTGTCGGACGTGTCGCCCTTGAGTCCGTAGAAATCGGGCACGAGCTCGGGTGTGACTCCGTGGTAGAGGTCGTCGACGCTCTCGGGCGTCATGATCGCCACGTCGGACAGGCCCTTGCGTGTGGACACGACGTTGACGTGTTCGGTCACGAGCTGGTACATGTCGCGGTCGCCCGTCACGAGGTACATGTCGAAGCCGGCCTCATCTCCCAGGCGCGCGCACGTGCCCAGAATGTCGTCGCCTTCCCAGCCCTCAGATTCGAGAATCGGCACGTTAAGGCTACAGAGCAGCTCTTTGATCATGGGGAACTGCGCGTGCAGTTCGGGATCCATCGGCGGGCGCTGCGCCTTGTACTGCGGCAGCATCTCCATGCGAACGCGCGGCTTGCCCTTATCGAACGCCACGACCACGGCATCCGGGTCGAACGTATCGATCATTTTGAGGAACATGTTGAGGAAACCGAAGATTGCGTTGGTGGGGCGCCCGTCCGGCGCGTTCATGCTCGGCGGAACCGCATGGAACGCGCGGTGCATGAGCGAGTTGCCGTCGACGACGGCTACGGTTCGGCGCTTTTCTGACATATCCAACCTCATTCGGAGTAGGTTTCGTTGCTCTCCCAAGTGTACACGCTTACGTCTGCGCACGTGCTACGATGGCTTGCGGCATACCGATCGAATCGACAGATTCGAACACACGAAAGGAGCATCCATGGAGCGTCCCTGCGCATGGAAGAAGTACACGCCCGAGCAGGTCGCGGAGCTCGAGCAGCTCTGCGAGGGCTACAAGGCGTTTATCAGCAAGAACAAGACCGAGCGCCTGTGCTGCCGCAGCGGTGTGGAGATGGCGAAGGCCGCAGGCTACGTCGACCTCGCGAGCGCCATCGAGGAGGGTCGCGCGCTCAAGGCGGGCGACAAGATCTACGCCGTCAACCACAGCAAGACGCTCATGCTCGTCGAGCTCGGCCGCGCCCCGCTCGAGCAGGGCTTCAACATCCTGGGAGCCCATTGCGACTCGCCGCGCCTCGACCTCAAGCAGAACCCCGCGTTCGAGGCGGGCGACATGGCGTACCTCGACACGCACTACTACGGCGGCGTCAAGAGCTACCACTGGGTGGCGTCACCGCTCGCGCTCGTGGGAGTTATCGCCAAGAAAGATGGCAGCGTCGTCGACATCAACATCGGCGATAAGCCGGGCGATCCGGTCTTCACGATCTCCGACCTGCTGATTCACCTTTCGAGCGAGCAGATGGCCAAGACCGCCAAGGAGGCAGTCGACGCCGAGGTGCTCGACGTTATCGTGGGCGGCAAGCCCGTCAAATTCGACGGCGACGACAAGGACGCTCCCAAGGAGCCCGTCAAGCAGCTCTTCCTCGACATCCTGCACGAGCAGTACGGTGTCGACGAGGAGGACTTCCTCTCCGCGGAGATCGAGGTCGTACCTGCAGGCACTGCGCGCGACATGGGTCTCGACCGTTCGATGATCCTCGGCTATGGGCAGGACGACCGTGTGTGCGCCTACCCGTCGCTTCTTGCTCAGCTCGAGGTCGAGGCGCCCGAGCGCACGAGCGTCACGCTCATCGTGGACAAGGAGGAAATCGGTTCGGTCGGTGCAACAGGTATGACCAGCCGTTTCTTTGAGAACACCGTTGCCGAGATCATGGCACTCGCCGGCGAGGGCAGCCCGCTTGCGCTCCGTCGCGCGCTCGCCAACTCGCGCATGCTCAGCTCCGACGTCTCCGCCGGTTTCGACCCGGGCTACGCCAACAAGTTCGAGACCAAGAACGCCGCCTTCATGGGTCGCGGCCTTTGCTTCAACAAGTACACGGGCAGCCGCGGCAAGAGCGGCTCCAACGATGCCGACGCCGAGTACATGGCACTCGTGCGCGACATCATGGACGAGGCGGGCGTCGACTTCCAGACGTGTGAGCTGGGACGCGTCAACGCCGGAGGCGGCGGAACCATCGCCTACATCATGGCGAAGTTCGACATGAACGTCATCGACTCCGGTGTGCCCGTGCTCAGCATGCACGCACTTTGGGAGGTCGCCAACAAGGCCGACATCTACGAGGCATATCGTGGTTACAAGGCGTTCCTCGCCCGTCCGTAGCCGCTCAACGTACCCGATCGACTAAGAGCCCCCTCCATTTCCGCTCGTGAAAGGAGGGGGCTTGTTCTCCGTGGCTCCGCTTTCGCACCTGAAATGTACCTACGCAGCGCTTTCGTACATATGGAGGTTTTTATGGAGGGGATGTGTTTCCCCTTCTGTACGCGAGCGGAGGGAAATGCCCACCGTTTTCGAAGGAGAACCGAGAAAATCTGTCCCGTTACCGAAAACAAGCTTCCCCACTATCGAAATAGCTGCTCCGCTATCGAAAAAGGCAACGGGAATCGCACCGCAATTCGAAGGAGAACCGCCTCGTACGGCTCTCCTTTTTGCCTCTCGAGATATTTTTTAATGTATTCGAGTTTCGATTCGCTTCTAGCGACTCCTCTTAGGCACGTTCGGGCTTCGATTCGCCTCTTGCGAGTCCTCTTAGGCACGTTCGGGCTTCACTTTGCCTCTTGGCATTCTTCTCGACCTCGTTCGGACCTGCTTTGTCTCAAAGGGCGAACCCATTCAATTCGCCCCTCTCGCCCACGCGGTTCTCTTCTGTCTACTTTATTTTCGTTCGTAAGTTATCGACATTACGAACGATTATCTGTGCTACGCTGAATCCACCTTGAATGCAGATGAAAGGCAGAGCGCGCATGGCTCCAACGGGCACGGTATTCAACATCCAAAAATTCAGTGTCAACGACGGCCCCGGAATCCGCACCGTCGTCTTTCTCAAGGGGTGCCCGCTGCGCTGCCGCTGGTGCGCCAACCCAGAAAGCCAGCTCATGGCTCCCCAAGTGCTGTGGGATGCCAGAAAATGCAGGCATTGCGGCCTTTGCGCCTCGCTTTGCCCTCATGGCGAAATCACGGCAACCGATGCTGCCGAACACATCACCGTCGTTCGGGGGACATCAGCAGCAGCGCTCGAGGCGGCTCGCGCATGCCCGGGACGCGCGCTTCAGATCGAAGGCGAAACCAAAACCGTCGACGAGGTTGTAGCCGAATGCATGCAGGATCTACCGTTTTACGAGGAATCCAACGGAGGCGTCACTCTTTCGGGCGGCGAGCCGCTCGTGCAGCACTCCTTCGCCATCGAGCTCGCGCGCGCGCTCAAGAGTCACGGTGTCCATGTGGCGATAGAGACCACCGGTTACATTAAACCCGAGGTCTTTGAAGCAGCTCTCCCCTATATCGACCTATATCTCTTTGACATCAAACATCACGATGCGGCACGCCATCGCGAGGGCACCGGCGTCACCAACGAGTTGCCACTCGCCAACATGAAGCGCGCCATTGCCGCAGGCAAGGATGTGCTGCCGCGCCTCCCGGTCATACCCGGGTTCAACGAGGCGCTCACCGACGCCGACGGCATCGCCCAGCGCCTCATCGAGGTCGGAGCAAAACGCGTCCAGCTCCTCCCCTTCCATCAATTCGGCGAGCGCAAATACGAAATGCTCGAGGTGCCCTACCGCATGAAAGATATCCCGCAGCTTCATCCCGAAGACCTCTCCGATTATCAGCAGCGCTTCATCGACCACGGCATCGATGCGTTTTTCTAGCCGCTAGGATATCGAATGTGCCGCCAAAGCAACGGATACGCACACCTCGACCGCTCGCAAACGCGCATCCCAACCGGCAACCGACCTGTAAGCAAATCGACAACAGTCGGCAAGCTTATGCCCGAAGACAGACGACCGAACGCACGAAAACAAGCGACCGAAAGCGAACGTCCAACCGAAACCCCAATCGCCCGAGCCATCCCGACCGACCGACAACCGAAACCCCGACCGACCGTAACGAAAGGATCACCATGGAAAACACCGAGCACTTTGGCACGCTCACCCCGCGCATGCAGGCGTTTCGCGAGGAGATGCTCGACGAGAAGCCCTACGTCGACGCCGAGCGCGCCGTCCTCTGCACCGAGGCGTATCGCGCCAACCTCAACCAGCCTAACGTGATGAAACGCGCGCTCATGCTCGAGAACATCCTCGACAAGATGAGCATCTATATCGAGGACAAGACGCTCATCGCGGGCAACCAAGCAACCAAGAACCGCAACGCGCCGGTATTCCCTGAGTACACCATGGGCTTCATCATCGACGAGCTCGACAAGTTCGAGAAACGCGACGGCGACGTGTTCTACATCACCGAAGAAACCAAGCGGCAGTTGCGCGACATCGCACCGTTCTGGAAGAACAACACGCTGCGCGACCGCGGCGAGGCGCTGCTCCCCGAGGAAGTCTCCGTCTACATGAAGACGGGCGTCTTCGGCATGGA
>OGDF01005024.1_pt1 | contig 14396 bp, 11 predicted proteins | sample 1570141 | NCBI WGS metagenome assembly OGDF01 (sample SAMEA4370581, study PRJEB24528) | human gut metagenome | reverse complement strand
AGCTATTTTTCTTACACCTTTTACTTGACTAATCGTAGGAAAAAGGTTGTGACAAACGACTTGTCACAACCTCTGATATACGGTGTTCCAGAAGTAGCTTTTTCGGCTTCTTATTTTTTGCCGCCCCAATGTCGACGAATGAAACCGGCACGTCCAGAACCTTCTCGATAAAGATTGTAATGGAGCTTGTTTTTCTTGTAATAATCCTGATGGTAATCTTCTGCAGGATAAAATTCGCTTCTTGGTTCGATTTTTGTCACGATTGGCTTATCGAATCGCCCGCTGTCTTGCAATGCTTGTTTTGAACGCTCTGCAATGTTTCGTTCTTCTTCATCACTATAGTAGATCACTGGTCGATAAGAATCACCACGATCAGCGAACTGTCCTAACGCGTCAGTCGGATCGGTTTGCTGCCAATAGATTTCCACCAACTGATCATAAGAAATAACTTCTGGGTCATATTCGATCTCTACGGCTTCTGTATGCCCTGTTGTGCCTGTTGTTACTTGTTCGTAAGTTGGATTTGGTACATGCCCGCCTGTATAACCGGATGTCACAGAAATGATCCCTGGCTGCTCTTCAAATGGTTTGACCATACACCAAAAGCATCCGCCTGCGAAAACTGCTTTTTTTGTCATATAAAATCCCCCTTTTTTCTCATCATACCTTGATTTCCAAAAGGAGGATAACGTTTTGCTTGTGACAGAAAAAACGGAAACTATTATATACGTGATACGGCTTCTGATAAATGCCAAAACGAACGTACTTGATCAAAAACGGTTAAATCAGGAATCACATATTCAGCAGAAGGAAGATTTATGTTTTCACCTATTCCCAATACATGCATGTTACCAGCCAAAGCTGCTTGACAACCAGCTTCTGAATCTTCAATGACCAAGCATGCATTTGGCGGTACATTCAATTGCTGTGCTCCTTTGAGAAAAACTTCTGGATCAGGTTTTGCTTTTGATACTTGCGTGCCGTCAATAAGGACATCAAAATAACTTGTCAAATTCGTTTTTTCTAAAATGAGGCGTGCATTTTTGCTTGCTGATCCCAATCCGATCTTGATGTTTGTTTTTTTCAAGTACTCAAGAACAGCTATTGCACCAGGCAAAACGGATGTTTCATCCATTTTTTGAATCGCTTGAAGATATAGATTGTTTTTTTGCTCAGCAAAGGCTGATTTCTCTTTTTCTGAGAATTTCTGTTCCATTTTTCCAAATGACAGCAATCGCTCTAGTGACTCGGTTCTGGATATTCCTTTCAGTTGCTCGTTTTCTTTCTCAGTGAATGGAATGGACAGCTGGTTAGCTAAAACCAGCCACGCTTCGTAATGATAACGAGCTGTGTCTACAAGAACGCCATCTAAATCGAATAGTGCTGCTTTGATTTTCATCGATTACCTCCTTGAAAATGAACGACTTGAAGTAAAGATGCGATGTTTTTAGCTGTGCGATGAAGATTATCAGTGGCTTGCTGTAAAGCTTCTTGTAAAGGCACAGCTGCAGGAAGGATCGGAAAAACGGCCGAAATGCCAACATCTGCTGCTTTTTCGCTTCCTTTACCAACACTTCCGCAAATAGCTATCACAGGAACGCCCTCTGGTACTCTTCTAGCAATCCCAACTGGCGCTTTTCCTTTTAGACTTTGTCCATCTAGACGTCCTTCGCCTACGATTACGAGGTCTGCTTGCTGTACCCGTTTATCGAACTCCAGTAAATCCAATACGTAGTCGATGCCAGAGACTATTTTCCCTGAAGCAAATGCTAACAGTCCTGCACCCATTCCACCACCAGCACTACTGCCCGATGCCTCGATTACTTGAGGGGCAAATCTCATATAAAAATCATGCATGGCTTGGTCAGCCACTGCTAATTCATTTTCTTTCAAGCCTTTTTGTGGTCCGAAAACAAAAGAAGCGCCTTCTTTTCCGCATAAAAGATTAGTAACATCAGTAATGACAGTGATTTTGGCTTTAATCAGCTCAATAGGCACGTTCGTTTTATCAACTGTAGCAATTTTACCTAGATTTTCTCCCAGTGCTTCTACTTTTTGATTATCTTGATCGTAAAAAGCATAACCTAGACCTTCTGCCATGCCGATGCCGCCATCGTTGGTATTACTTCCGCCAACGCCGATGATGATGTGTCGAACACCTTGTTGCAACAACTGTCGTATCAGTTCTCCTACTCCTCGCGTGGATAACCTAAGTGGCTGTCGTTGGTTTAGTGGGACATCTTTCAATCCGACGATTTCTGCCATTTCAAAAATCGCAGTTTGACCGTCTGAAGCGTACTGGATTTCTTTGTTTTTGCCAAATGCATTAGTAACGACTGCTGTTTGCCGCTTCAACCTTAAACTGTCTGCTAATGATGAAACCGTTCCTTCTCCTCCATCGCCTATAGGTAGCAGATCATATTCAGCCTGAACAAAAACTTCTTGAAAACCTGATTGAATGGCTTGTGCTGCCTCTAAGGCTGTCAGACTTTCTTTGAAAGAATCTGGCGCAATCAGAATACGCATTATTTTCCCCTCCGTTCCAAGATCAGTTCTTTTTCCAGCTGGTATTGGTCTCCATTGACAAAAATAGGTAATGTTTCTTTCGTCTCTTTTTTTATTACTATTTGTTTTTTTGTCAAAACAAATAGCAACCTGTGATTTTTCCAAATAAAAGGAAAAGAAATTTTTTCCCATGCTGAAGGAAGTCTTGGAGAAATAGAAAGAGTTCCATTCGTTACTGTAATACCTGAAAAACCAAATATAACTGCTAGCCATAGTGCTCCTAATGAAGCAGCATGAATTCCGTCATCTGATGAATGCGGATCTGGTCCTAAATCAATCAGGCACGCTTCTTGGAATAAATGATACGCCCATTCCATTTCTTGGATACGGCAAGCCTCTATGGCGTGAATCGCTTTACTCAACGATGAGTCGTGGATTGTTTTGTTTTCATAGTAATGCAAATTCTTAGAAACGATTGGTTGAGAAAAATACTCAGGTAATAAGTATAACAGCATGACAAGATCTGCTTGCTTGCTGACTTGGAGTTCATTTACTTCGCTACGGGCATAATCAAGTAAAATAGACTGGCTGCCAGGACGTTCTTTGTAAGTGGTCAAATCAATAACTGGCTTACTGAGATACGTGTCATCTTGCGGAATCAGCTGTTCTTTGTTAGGCACTGGCAAATATAACTTATCTAAAAAATTTTGACATTCTTTCAAAAAAAGCGGATCGCCAGCTTGATATTTAACAGCTAAGGCCACATTATAATGCGCCAGATAGTTCGTATATGCATTATTGTCGATATATTCTGTGTATTCATCTGGACCAATGACTCTGTGTATCTCTAAATGATCATCGACTTTTACAGCTCTGCTCAGCCAAAAAGCTGCTGTTTCATGAATGAGCGTTTTTCCCTTTGTTTCTAAAAACGATTGATCCTCTGTTGCTTGGACATACTCTTGAACGGCATAAGCAAGGTCTGCACTGATATGATGTTCTGCGGCAGCTGAAGCAACTTCTTGTCTTGTTCCGGTTTTGATATTCAATGCAGCAAATTTGGGTGTCTCTTCCTGACCAGTGTGTGCGCTTTCCCATGGGAAAAGTGCACCTTGATAGTGATAATCTCTTGCTTTTTGCCGTGCGCCTTCTAATCGATCATAACGGTACAGCAGCAAATTCTTTGCTACTTCAGGAAACTGATATAAAAAGAAAGGCAGGATAAAAATTTCCGTATCCCAGAAAACATGCCCTTTATAACCTTCGCCAGTTAGTCCCTTCGCCCCTACACTAACACTTGGATCATTGCGGGGAGTCATAATCTGTAAATGGTAAGCAGCGAAGTCCATCGCTAACTGATCGAAAGAAGAATCGCCTTGGATCGTTATCCGATGCTGATGCCAAAAATCTGTCCAATAAGACATCGACTGCTCTAAAATTTCTGTATAACTAACGCTTTTCTGGGCTTGGGCAATACTTTTCTTAAACGGGTCTGTTTGCTGAAGAGAGGTAGAGAGCACGATGATCTTCTCCAGCGTAAAGGACGTATTTTTTCTGATCTTTTCTGAAAAGGAAGCGGTGATCCGGCGATTTTTTGCTTGGAATACACCTGCTTTATTGAATTTAGCTGCAATCCCAATATCAATTTTACTTTCTGTTGTCTGGTAGGATGCACTGATCAAATCGTCACCAAATACTCGCAGTTCTTTTTCAACCAACTGCTGTGTACCAAAATTGGTTTGCTGTCCATCGATACCCGTTTTCACATCTACTTGGCAGTCTTCGGTCAACGGCTTGATGACCACTTTCAGGGCTGCCTGATGGAGATTATTTTGATCAGCAACACGACAAGTAATGACTTCCACTTTTTTTCCTTGAGCAGTTTCAATGAGCGCATAGCGTTTAAGCTCTCCCATTTCTAAATCTAGTGCCCGCTCGTATGCAAGAACTTTCATCGTCTCAAGAGAAAAATGTTCACCGTCGATTTTTATTTCCCATCTGATGACATCTGGGAGATTCACTAACTCGGCTGATTCTGCTCCTAAAGGTCGGTTATATACACCAGCTGCAAACATTCCCCTTACTTGATTCCGATAGTCTTCCTCCTGGCTTCCTCTGATACCAAAAAATCCATTTCCAATGGTCATCTGACTCGCATACTTATTGATATACTCTAAATCAAACTGTTTTTCTTCTACTTTCATAAGGTAATAACTTCTCCTGTTTCTGCCGAACGATATAAATTTTCCACCAGATTCTGGATGACATATCCTTGCCAGCCATCTGCAATCATCTGAGTCTGGTCACCGAGCGCCCGATTCACAAAATGAGCCATACTTAGTTCATGTGGGTCATTAACTGGTGTGGTCTTTTGTAAGGAAACCAGCTTTCCATCTACATCTTCGAATAGTTCGCCTGGATACAGATTAGCACCTGCCTGATCGCCACAAAAAGCCACATTCAGTTTGTCTTCTCTGATATTCAAAGCAAACGAAGTATTCAGTTGGATGATCTTGCCGTTTTCTAATTCCAGTGTGCCAAAAATTGCATCTTCTACTGTGAATTTGCTTGGATCCCATTTCCCGAATTTCCCTGAATTTTTTTTCGTACCAATTTTTTGGAAGCTGTACGCCCGAACGCTTTTTACTTTAGGAAATCCAGTAATATACATCGCTGTATCAAGCATGTGAATGCCATAATCGATCAAAGGCCCGCCTCCTTGAAGTTCTTTGTCGATAAACGTTCCCCAGCCTGGAACACCAGACCGACGAAGCGCATTCGCTTCTACGTAATAAATATCCCCGAGAACATCAAGATGATTCTTGATCATTGTTGCTTCGTCAGAAAAACGATGCTGGAATCCATAAGCCAAAATCTGCCCGTTTTTATCGGCTGTCTCTGCCATCTTTCTTGCTTGATCAGCTGTCATAGCTGGTGGTTTCTCGCACATCACTGAAGCATTAGCTTCGAGGGCAGCCAATACATGTTCGAAGTGAAAGCGATTGGGTGTACAGACACTCACGATATCGGGAGAAATCTCATTCAGCATTTGTGTAACTGATGTATACGCATGAGAAAATCCTGTACGTCGGCAAAAGTCTTCTGCTCGCTGGCTGACTGGATCAACCACAGCGGCCAATTCTAAGACATCTGATCTTTTTTGATAATAAGCAGCATGTACTTTTTCTGCTACTTGTCCAGCGCCTATGATTGCTACTTTCTTCATTTATTTCTCCCTCCTTTGCTTATTTACTTATTGTTATTCTTTCTCTATTCTTTCTCTAAATCATTTAAATGACGCGCTGTTTCCAGACAGTTTTTCAAGTATTGCAATGATTCCTGATAAATTTTCACTTCATTTTCTCCTCGCAAACGACATTCATATACCATATAACCTTCATACTCATTTTGAAGTAGCGTTTGAAAATGGCGAGTAAAATCAATTGCGCCAGATCCTGGTTGGTAGCGATGATTATCTGCTAAATGGATATGACCCACATACTCTTTTTGCGTAGTCAATGCTTTTGAAATATCATCTTCTTCAATATTCATATGATAAAAATCAGCGATGATCTGCACATGTTTCAATTGATTAGAGTCAATGTAATGACGCGCATCCGCTAACAAATTGATCATATGGTCTTGGTATCGGTTCAAAGGCTCCAAATAAATAACCGTACCTGTTTCTTCGGCTACTTTATCTAAATAACGAAGTGATTCGCTGACTGCTTTATAGTCTCCTTCTTTGCTTCGGGGTGAAACCATCGGCGGTAATCGATAAGTGAACATTCCCCAAGCTGCTGGGATAACGATTCCTTTGCCTCCAACCTCGCTTAGTGCACGCAAAATCTCAGCAATTTGACGTACACCATTAAGACGCCGTTCTTCGATAAAGTCACCGATCCACCCATCGTAGCCGTTACAAGCTGTCACTACTGGGATCCCTGTTTCTTTGATTGCCTGTTTGACTGTGTCGATATTTTCTATTAACAACTTACCGTCGATTTCGTATTCTTCAAATCCACAGTCTTTGATAAATCTAAATTTTTCTAAAATGTCTCTTGGGAAAAATGCTTGATCTTGCGTACCGAATTTCATTGTTCTCCTCCTCGGACTTGAACGCCCATTTTGATACTTTCTTCTGGGTGCTGGTCTACATAACGCATGTAAGCTTCTGCGCTTTCTGCAAATGGCACAACTGGATCAATGATTTCTTCACAATCCAAGTAACCGTTCATCAATAATTCCCAACATGTGTCCTCGATTCGTTTACGGTTCCATCTTGGGTAATCTGGGTTTGGTTCACTAGATGCTCGAGCAAAGACGATTTTTGCATTATTGAAATGTGCTTCGCGACCAAGATTAAACCCAGCTGGAAAAGGTTTAGCAAAGGCAACATAAGAAATGATCCCGCCATAGCCGATCCCTCTTAAAGAAGCTTGTAATGCGGCAGCACTGCCACTCGTTTCAATAACTGAATCTACTCCACGTTTATCTGTCAATTCCTTTAGACGAAAACCGACATCTGCTTTCATAGGATCTAGCGTGTAATCGGCACCGTATTTTTCTGCTAATTCTCTACGCTGCGCTATGGGATCGATCCCAACGATGGTAGTAGCACCTGCTTTTTTAGCTAATTGAATCGCAATTTGCCCGATAGCGCCTAAACCGAAGATTGCTACAGCATCACCTGCTCGAACATGTGCTTCCCGGATACCACCTAAAGCGAATTGAGCAGGATCGTAACATACTGCATTTTTCCATTGATCCAACCGATCAAGTTTACGTAGTTTATAATTATCAACACCGTTTGTAATCAGCGTTTCACGAATGGGTCCATAAGTGCAGACTAACTCTCCTTTTTGATACTCTGTCACCAAACTGCCCGTTTCTTCGATCGTACCGACAATCATATTTCCTAATTGAAATTCGCCAAATACCACACCGCGTTGGCTTCCTTCTTCTCTTGGCAAGAATAGGCGCCATTCTTCTGAAAATTCTTCATCGATAAATGGACTTAATCCTCTAAAGTCGACAATTTCTGTTCCTGGTTTTGGAGTAGCGAAAATTACTCGGATACGTACTTCGTTCTTTTCGATCTCACGGTCTTCGTAATCTTTGAATCCGGCTATTCTTGGTTCTAATGCAACTAATTTTTTCATCTTTTCTTTCCTCTTTCTTTTCTTTTTATCCTTTTACGCCGCCTTCGACTAAATCACCTTTAATAAATCGTTCAGATAACGCATACCTAATGATGACTGGTAAAGCGGTCACCAATGAAGCGGCCATCATTCGTCCCCAAATGTAGTCTGGTGTACTGAATAATGTGTTCAAACCGATTGGTAAAGTAAATTTTTCGGAGGTCGACAGGAAAATCGAAGCAAATAAATAATCATTCCACGAAACCATAAAGCAATAAACGAAGACAGAAATGATTCCAGAAATAGCCAATGGTATAATGATCCGAATAATGATCTGGATCCGGCTAAGACCATCGATCATTGCTGCTTCTTCAATATCAGTCGGAATCGTGTCAAAATAACTTTTTAGCATGAATATCGCAGTAGGAAGTGTTTGAACGACCATCGTGATAATCAGTGCTGTATTGGTATCATACAAACCTAGACCGGAAATGATTTTAAATAATGGAACAACGATCAAAATACCGGAAAACATATAAACGGTGTAAAAGCTAGCATTGATTTTCGAGCGAGCTTTGAAGCGTAGTTTTGACAAAGCGTATGCCCCGCTGATCCCAATCACTACTGCAGTTACGGAGGCTATCAAGGAGATCACTAAACTATTTTTGAAATACATGATGAATGGAAAAATCTCAGCATTGAAAATATCCTGATAATGTTCAAAAGTCCATTCTTTCGGAAAAATAGTTTGTGTCGTTGCAATTGCTTCTTGTGAATCCTTGAATGATGTCATCAGCATGATCAAAAATGGAAACAAATTGACAGCTAATAGCAACAAAATCGTCGCGTAAAATAAGATTTTCCTGCTCTTTTTATTTTTCATTTCAAGTCCACCTTCTTTCGTGAGAGCAAGACGACCGCTGCAATAATGATGAACAATAGAATCGATATAGCTGCTGCTTTTCCAAGATCATTGAACGCAAAGGCTGTCTGATACAAATAAACGCCTAAGATATTGACTTTATTCGTCAGTAGATAGACATCTGTAAACATATAGAACATCCAGATAGATCGTAAAACAATCACAGTTGCTAGTACTGGTTTGATTGCCGGCAGTGTCACGATCTTGAACTTCTGCCAAGCATTTGCACCGTCCATTTCAGCTGCTTCATAAAGCGTTTTGTCGACTGTTTGCAAAATAGCCAAAAATGAAATAAACGCATACGGATAGTATCTCCAGATAGCAAACAAAACGACCATAAAGAAGCTAGCAACTGGCTGGTCGAACCACAGCGGTGCTTCGTTGAAAAAGCTGCAACCTATCTACTAACAGATCATTGACGATTCCATAACTATTATTGAACATATATTTCCAAGCAAAAATCAAAGAAATAGATGGCGTAACATAACTTAATAAAATCAGTGAACGCACCGTTTTCCTAAATCTGAACTTGCGGTTAAGCAAAATAGCTACGGCTAATCCTAAAGCTGTACTGCCTGCTACAACTAAGAATGTGTAAGCAACTGTTAAACCTAAAGAACGATAAAATTCACTATCACTTAAAATTTCAAGATAATTGCTTAATCCGATAAAAACGGCGTCTGAGTTAGGATTCAGCGGCATATCGAAAAAACTGATCTGAATATTGGAAAGCATTGGAATCAGCACTAAAACAGCTAATAAAAGCATGCTTGGTGCTAAAAGTCCCATGGCTAATTTTAAGTCAGAATGTTTCCTTGGACGATTCATTGAAACCTCCCCCTGATAATCTGCCAATAGCTATCTACTTTTTTCGAACACCATTGGCAGAACTTCTTGTTATTTCGTATTTTTTTGTGCGTCAGCTAAAGCTTGATCGACATCTTCGTTTCCGACAGTTACTTGGTTCACTGCTTTTCCGATCACACCTGAGCTTGTGATATCTCCCATTTTCGTGAAATTCTTTTCCCCGACTAGTCCAAAGACTTGTACTTCATCAAAAGCACTAGCAATCTCAGATGGCAGCTCGCCAAAAGACTTGATGACTTCATTTTCTTTGTAACCATCCAGTTCGACTACTTGTTTATTCACTGGTTGAGCACCACCAGGAGACATCAAGACCCACTTTTCCATGTTTTTCGGTTGAGATAAGAAAGCTGTGAATGCTTCAGCAGCCTCTTTTTGTTTCTCGTCTAGACCAGAAGAAATCGTCAATCCAGATACTGTGCCATAGACAGCTTGATCTTTTTGTGTTGGGATAGCAAAACCGATATTTTCTGAGTTCCCCGCTTCATAAACAGAAGGCAAAATGTAAGTTGAATAGATTGCCATTGGTGCTGTTCCATTCATGAAAGCATCTTTGATTTCTGTCACATCATTAGAGCCTGGCATCGTGTATTGGGATAAGTTTTGATAAAACGACAATGCTTCTCTCATCTTTTCCGTATCGATCGTTACCTCGCCTTCATCATCCAAAACATTTGCTCCATTTGACAAAGCAAATTGAGAGAACGCTTGCTCACTCATTGTTCCTTCAGCAGTAGGCATAGCAATTCCATATTGTTTATTCTCTTTATCTGTGAAATGTTGAGCAATTTTTAAAATATCATCCCAATTTTCTGGTTCTGAAAAACCAGCTTCTGATAATTTTTCTTTGTCATACCAAATACCTTGAACCCAGCCGCTAATTGGTGCAGCAATATAGCTTTTTCCATCTTCTGAACGAACAAGGTTTTTGGCTCCGTCATAATAATTATCTTCTCCAGCTTCCTCGATAACGTTTTGGACTGCCGTCTGATCAATCAGTTCATCTTTATCCATCACTTTAGCAAAATCCTGACTGACTTCCATTACTTCTGGTAATTTACCGGAACGAGCTAACGTAACGATTTTTGTATTGAACGCTGATTCTTCTACCGGCACTTGCTTGATTTTGATGTCTGGATTTTCTTTTTCAAAATCAGCAACCAGTTCATTGATCACACTTAATCGTTCCTGTTCGACAGAAGAGTGCATGAATTGAATCGTTGTCTGTTGTGATTCGTTAGAGCTTTGACTTTCACCACAAGCAGTAAGAAGAAATCCAGTAGCTAGCAGACAGGTAGTAACAATAATTTTTTTCATTTTTTTCCACCTCTTATTTTATTATTTTCAGCCACATATATTCATACGGCTGGAATATCAACTTTCGTTCTTGACTGCAATGGATAATTTGTCCAGAAAACAGGTCTAGGTAATCTCCTTTTGGTAAAAGATAACCTGCTGATTGATTGGAAAAATTATGGATAACTAAGACTTTCTCTTCCTTCGCTTCGCGAATAAAACTGATAAAAGAATCTGCTGAGTCCAGTAAGTAAATCAAACTATTCGGATGGAAGGCTTTTTCTTTTTTTCGAATAGATAGCATCTGGGTCAATTCACCATATACTGCTGTTCTTAATGGATCTGTCTGCAACTCTTTCTCAATATCTGCTAACAAAAATTTTTGCCGATTGATTTTTCGATTCTCTCCTGTTTTTTCTACGCCTTTGTAATCATTTCGACTTCCCAGCACACTTTGAATATAAATTGCCGGCACGCCTGGTAACGTTACCAAAAATGAATGAGCAGCTAAAAAGCGTTTGCTTCTCCATTCCGTCGTATCTGTTGGAGAACTTAACGCATCTAGATACGTAGCGTTTATCTCATATGGACTGGTCGTTCCATCTGGGTTTTTCTTGTAGTTTACTCGGGCACCCTCTTTCTTCAGCTGTTCCACTAATTCAAGGATCGTTTTTTCCGGCAGAATACCTCGTACCGGATTCAATCCGATACCGTCATGGGAGGCTAAAAAATTAAAAAAAGTTGTTTTTTTCGATGCGAAATCGATGGTTTTTAACCATTCTTTCAACTTACTTGTATTACCCGAACGAATCGCTTGAAGGGTCAAAGGTGGTAGCGAAAACTGATAGACCATCTGTGCTTCATTCTCGCCATTCCCAAAATAACTGATATTATCTTTGTGTGGCACATTTGTCTCAGTGATCAATACCGTTCCTGGAGCTGCTTCATCAGCGATTGCACGGAATAATTGGATGATTTTATGCGTTTCTGGCAGGTGTATACAAGAAGTTCCTAGTTCTTTCCATAAAAATCCCACAGCGTCCAAGCGAATAAATGAAGCGCCTTTTTCTAAGTAAAACAAAAGAATATCGATCATTTTCAATAAAACTTCTGGATTTTTAAAATTCAAGTCTACTTGATCTTCGCTAAAAGTCGTCTATACGTGTTTTTCTTTCCCGTTTTTGTCAATGAACGTTGTAAGTAACGGGCTGGTCCTTGGTCTAGTCACGCTGCTTGTATCTGTATCCAGTGGCAAATCAATAAAAAAATCTTTGTACGTATCATTCAAGTTTAAATATTCCTGAAACCAAGTACTTTCGGCAGACATATGATTGCAGACAAAGTCGAACATTAACCGTGTTTCGCTTCTCATTTCTTCTATATCTTCCCATGTGCCCAAACGGTCGTTGATTGCCTGATAATTTACAACGGAGAAACCATCATCAGATGTATATGGGAAAAATGGCAAGAAATGTACAACTCTAAATGTATCTGCCAAATACTTTTGATAAAATTTCTTAAATGTACGCAAAGTTGGTTGCTGCTCTTCAAAAAATTGATCCCCATAAGTAATCAAGAAAATATCTTCTTCGTCCCAATGCAGTTTGCCTGCCTGGCCTTTCTTCTGCTGATAAACACTGACTTTTTGTTCAATCATAGAGGCGGTTTTCTCAGCCAAATCTGAGTCGCGATAAATCGCTTGTAAAAGTTTTGTATACATCGGATTCCCCTTTCTTTTTTGGGAGCGTTCCCAACGATTTGATCATATTATGGAAAACGCTTACTGTCAATAGCATTTTTTTAAATAATTTTGATATACACAAAAATACAAATAAGAAAGCTTATGTATCAATAATTAATAGCTTCTTAAAAAAATATGGTCTCTCATGATCATGCAAGCTATTCCTAAATTTTCAAAATCATAGACAAAAAAGAATGTCTATTGTACTATGGAATTATTCTAAAACGCTCCCAAAAAGGAGGTGCATATAAAATTGAAACCTACTATTTATGACATTGCGAAAAAAGCTAATGTCTCAAAATCAACTGTCTCCAGAGTATTAAATAACCAGCCAAATATCTCTGATAAAGCAAAAGCAAGTGTACTTCAAGCAATCAAAGAATTGAATTATGAACCGAGCAAAATTGCAAGAGGACTGTCAGGAAATGGTTTTGACGCGATTCTAGCATTATCTCATCGTACTTCTCATACGACCTATGGCAATCCTTTTTTTTCAGATGTTATTCAATCCATTTCTGCCGTTTCTGAACAAAATAACTTCGACTTGATTCTACAAACGGCAAAAACACCAGAAGAAGAGCTAGAAAAATGCGCGAAAAAGATCCAAGAAAAAATGATCCGAGGAATTATTATTTTAAGCTCTACGATGGATGAAACACTTCTTTTTGAATTGGATCAATACAATATTCCTATTGTGGTAATCGGAAAAGTCGGAAACGACTACACGAACATCTACTCAGTGGACACGGATAATTTCCAGGATAGTTACGATTTGGTGGAAACACTGATCAAGAATGGACACCGTCATATCGGCTGTCTCCATGCTCCGACAGAAGTTTATGTATCCAATGATCGTCTCAATGGTTACCGTCAATGCTTATTTGATCACCACCTAGATATCCGTAATGAATGGATTATAGACGGCGGCTTTCGCTTAGAAGATAGCATGGCAGCAATGAATGATTTAATGAAGCTACGAGAAAGACCAACTGCGATTTTTTCTACCGATGCATTAAAATCATTGAGTATTTACAAAGTGGCAGAACAATCTGGAAAGCAGATACCTGATGATCTTTCGATCGCAGGATTCAGTGATCCCTTATTGTCCTCCCTATTTTCGCCACAGTTGACTCGGATAGACATTCCGACAAATCAGTTAGGAATCAAAGCCACAGAACTTTTATTCCAACTAATCCACCACCAATACCCTGAAGAAAAAAGAATCATTCTTTCAACCGAGATTACTCTCACAGATTCGATCCAACAACAAGAAATGTAGAACAGAATTATAAAAGAACAGAAACACTGAGGATAAGTCAGTTACTCTGTTCTTTTTTCAATCACTCATCCCTCGTTACCCCCTCCCGGTATTTTAGCGAATTTTTCTTATTTTCCATCTGTTTTAGATAGCTGTGGATAACTATAATGTTTGTGTTAAACTATTTTTTCCACAGGGAAGAAAAAACTATTTTTAACCACGTTGTGTATAAGTTTTTATAGTTCGTTTTTTTAAACACATTTACCCTTATTTCAATCCATGTTATTTGGGGATACTTATCTCTAAAACATAAATAGAATAACAGACATGTCTACTGGTTTTGTTTTATTCGAGGAATTATTCAATAATAGCTAGCAAAATATTAAAAATAACCGCTCTATCTTCCCATCAATTTATTTTGCATTCAAAAAATGATCTATCTTTACTTTTGTTGATTGACTTCTCTTGGAAGATGATCGTTCCGATACCTTAATTGGATACGAACCGATGTTGTTAAGATCCTTTCCCACTTTTCTTCTAGTTAGACAAATTATTTTAGACAAACCAAAAAAGAGGTTGTGACAATAATTTGTCACAACCTCTTTTTTAAAATATCTATTTTGTTTGATTGTTCATTGCGTCTTCTGCAGCCATTTGCGCTTCAATATC
>OGDF01005019.1_pt1 | contig 14405 bp, 16 predicted proteins | sample 1570141 | NCBI WGS metagenome assembly OGDF01 (sample SAMEA4370581, study PRJEB24528) | human gut metagenome | reverse complement strand
TTCCGGTAGAGACGAAGGTCATGAGCCTTGAGGAGGCAAAGAAGACCGGTGCAATGGCATTGTTTGGCGAGAAATATGGCGACAGTGTGCGTGTCGTATGCATGGGCGACTTTTCCAGAGAGCTCTGCGGTGGTACGCATGCTTCCAATACCTGTGAACTCGGTGTTTTCAAGATCGTTAACGAGTCCTCCACGGGATCCAATGTCCGTCGTATCGAAGCGGTCACATCCGAGGGTGCGTTCGCTTACATGACGAGCCGCATGGCGCTCGCCGATGCCGCGGCCGCATCGCTCAAATGCAGCGTCGATGAGGTTCCCGCGCGTATTTCTGCGCTTCAGACGGAGCTTCGAGAGACCTCGGCAAAGCTTAAGAAGGCTTTGACCGGCGGCTCTTCCGATGCGATCAGCTCTGCTATCGATAACGCCATCGATGTGGAGGGCTACAAGCTCGTTGTTGCTGCCGACCTTCGCAACGTTTGGGACACCATCCACGCCAAGCTCGGTGCGGCATCCGCTTGCGTTCTTGCCACGGTTACCGAGAAAGGTACCCCGTCGTTGATCGCCGCAGCCGGTGACGATGCCGTTTCTGCAGGATTCCATGCTGGAAACCTCATCAAGAAGATTTCCTCAGCAGTAGACGGAAGGGGCGGCGGACGCCCCAATATGGCACAGGCGGGTGGCAAGAATGCTGCCGGCATCAAAGATGCTCTCGAACTCGCAAAAACCGAGCTCGGCGCTTAAGGTCGCATATGGTTGCGCTTGCTCTTGACATAGGTGAGAAACGAATCGGGATCGCTGTTTCCGACCGTTCCGGTAGCGTCGCTACTCCCGTCAAAGTTCTTCCCGCTCAAGAGGTCATAGGGCTTGCGCGGTCCTTTCGCTATATCCTTGAAGACTATGAACCCGATATTCTGGTTTCCGGCCGCCCGATGACCATGTCGGGCGAAGCCGGTCCTCAGGCAAAGCGGGTCGAGGCGGTAGCGGAAAAGCTCGCTCGGGACCTCAATCTTCCGCTTTTTTTCGAGGACGAGCGCTTGAGTTCATCGGAGGCTAAGCGAATTCTTCGCGAGCAGGGTATGTCGGAAAAGCAGATGCGCGGTAAGGTCGATATGATCGCAGCGTCTTTGTTTCTTCAGGCATGGTTGGATAGGAATCAATCGGGGAGACAGCATGGCTAACGCTCATCAGGACCGAAATGCCGCTGGCCGTGCGGCTAAGCAGGCCGGTACTCGCTTTAAGACCTCTTCACCGCGTCCTGCCTCTCATATGGCTCATCGAGCCGATGACTTTTCAGTTCGGCCGGCAGCCTTTTCGAGTCGGTCGTCTCGCGGCAATCGTGCCGCATCCAGTTCCCGTGCGCAAAGGCCTGCGCGCCCCGCACCCTCTTCATCGTACGGTCGAGCCGCAACTGTTGCGGGTCGACGTGGACGGGGTTCATCCGATCGCGGCGTCTCGCGCTCTTCCTATACTCGCGCGGGCTCTCGAAGGACCGTTTCGAAGTCTAGAAAATCCGTTCTCGCTCCCGCGCTCATCGCGATCGTCGCCATCCTTTTGGCCGGCTTCGTCGTTTTCCGCGTCATCGTCCCCGTTTTCTCTCCCGGTAAGACTTCGACCGTTGCCGCAGGTAAACAGGTTACGATAGACATTCCCGAGGGAAGCTCCGGTGATGCCATCGCTTCGATTCTTTCCAAAAATCATGTGATCGAAGATCCCAAGGACTATTATGCCGCCGTGAAGAAACTCCAGGCGGATTCCGCGCTGCAGCCGGGAACGTATTCGTTTACCACCCTGCAAGATCCCGTGAGCGTCGTCGAGCAGCTTATGAAGGGCTCCAACGTCGCCGGACATAAGCTCGTCGTTCCTGAGGGGTATACCGTCGACCAGCTGGCTTCCCTCGTCAACAAAACGTTCGGAATCTCCGTCGACGACTTCAAAGCTCAAGCCAAAGTCTCAAATTATGAGAACGACTATCCGTTCCTGAAGGGTGCCTATAACGACTCTCTCGAGGGTTATCTCTATCCCAAGACCTATTTGTTTACGGACGGTAAGCCCACTTCAGATTCGATTATTCGCAAGATGCTCGATCAGTTTAGGTCGGAGACCAAGAAGCTCGATCTCGAAAAAGGGGCTAACGGTCTTTCGGAACATCAGCTCATTTCTATGGCATCTCTTATCGAACGCGAATCCGCCGTTCTCGATGAGCGCCCCAAGATTGCAAGCGTTATGTACAACCGTCTGAATAAGGATATGCCGTTGCAGATCGATGCGGCGATAGTCTACGCACGCGGCGGAGGCAGCAAGAAGGTGTCTTATGACGACCTTAAGATCGATTCGCCATATAACACGTATGCAAACAAGGGGTTGACACCCGGTCCGATCTGCAGCCCCAGCCTGTCGTCAATCAAAGCCGCGGTTAACCCTGCACACACCGATTACCTGTACTACGTCGTTTCCTCCTCCAAGGACGGATCGCATAAGTTCAGCAATAATTACGAGCAGTTCCAGAAGGACTGCAATGAGTATTCGGGATCGAAGCAATGAGCAAGTTTTCACCCAAGCGCTACGTTTCGCGCGTCGAATCAATCGATCTCGAAGAGCTTTGGAATTCCGGCAAACGTATGATCATGCTCGACCGCGACAACACGCTCGTCCCACGCGATCGTACGGCCGCTCCCGAGTCCGTCGCCCTCTGGCTCGAGCGCGCTCGGCAAATCGGCTTCGATTTATATATCGTTTCCAATAACTGGCATCAAGACCAGGTCGAGCGCTCGGCTCGTGAACTCGGAATCGAGCACAAAATCTGTTTTGCATGCAAGCCCTTGCCCTTTGCGCTCCATCATGCGATCAAAGCGGTCGGGTCTCGTCCCGAGGATGCCGTACTTATCGGGGACCAGCTCTACACCGATGTCTGGGCAGCCAACTTTGCCGGCGTCGATTCGATTCTCGTAAAGCCGCAGACACATGTCGACCTATGGTACACCCGTATCTTTAGGATATTTGAACGGGCAGCCCTCAAAGACCTTCCGTGTGAGGACTGAGCATTTCATGGACGACTGTGTTAAGCGAGGTTGCGACCACATCTTCTTTATTGGTTTTCTTGGTGCGGGTAAATCTACCCTTGCAAAAAACTTGGGGCGGATGTTCCATCGTCCTTTTGTCGATACCGACCGTATCGTAGAGCGTAGGGTGGGGAAATCCGTTACCGAGATTTTCGCTACGGAGGGTGAGCCGTCGTTCCGCCGGTACGAGACGCGTGCCTTGCGTGGTCTTGCCGAGGAGCGCAGCCTGCTCGTGTCGTGCGGCGGGGGAGTCGTCGAGACCCCCGAGAACATCGAACTTATGCATAAGATGGGCTATTGCGTCTATCTTTCGGGCGATCTGGACGACTCGTTGCGGCAGATTCGGCGCTCGGACACGCGCCCTGATTTCAAATCGCCCAAGCATGCCGCCGATCTCCTTGTGCACCGTAGGCCGCTTTATGAGCGTGCGGCCGATTTCACCATCGACATCCGAGGCAAGAGCTTCAAGGATGTCAGCTATGAATGCGCAGATATGCTATTGGAGCGTGGACTCTTATGAATATAAGGCGACAACTCATCAATCTGTCTGATACCTGCATTGATTTTCGCCTGGGTTTCGGTGCGATGGACCAGCTGCCCGGTCTGCTTAAGAGCGTGGTCGCGCTCCCCAAGCGTGCGCTTCTCGTTTCGGATAAGCCCTCCTTTCGACGCTTCGGCGATATCGTGGAGCGCTCTCTGATCGATGCAGGGTTCGCTATCGAGCCGGTGTTCGTCGAAGAGGCCTCCGGCTCGTATTCCCTTGAGGATGCTGCGGCTGTTTTTCGCGGCGCTCAGCATGCCGCGCTCACTTCCGATGATCTCATCGTCGCACTCGGCGATGCGGACGTGTGCGGGCTTGTTTCTTGGTGTGCCAAAAGCTGGCAAGGCGGCGTCTCATCCGCGCTCATCCCCCTGACGCTTGATGCCATGGTCTGCTCGGCTACGGGGATGAAACCTATCTCAGCAGCTGCCGGCGAGCTGCCCTCTCTGTCTCTTTTCCCTGAACCGGATCTTGTCGTATGCGACCTGTCGCTTGCGGCGGCTGCTGAGCCGGAATCCCTCAAGCTCGGTTACGTCGAGGGGTTGCTTTCCGCCTTCGTCGATTCCCGTAGCCGCTGGGATGACTTCGGCAGAATCATTCCCGAGCTTATCGATGGCGATGAGATTTCCCTTATCGATTGCGTTGGGTGGGCTCAGGGAAGCCGTCGCGATGTCGTGTGCGCTGCTAATATCGGCGCACAGAGCGCATTGGATTTCGGCTGCGTGAGCGCCCGCGCACTTGCAAGCTGTCTGGGGCATTCGTATCCAGCCTATCAGCTTCGAGCGGAGGGCATGAGGTTCGAGGCGCGTCTCGCCCATGAGATTTGCGATTTCGATCTTGACGATGTTTTCGAGCTCGATGACCGCTTCGACGACCTGGGCATCGATGAGGCCGGCTTCACCCTGGACGTTCAAGCGTTCGTTTCCGCCTTGCATAAGGAGCGCTTCTGCACGTCCAACCGCTTCCTTTTCGCTCTTCCGCAGGCAATCGGAACGGTCCGTCTGTCATCTGTCGACGACGACGTCCTCATGAGGCATGCCGAGGCGTATCTGTCCTCTCGCGCCGATATCGCACGGTCAGCTTGTTGACATTTGCTTGACGGCTCTTTGCCGAATCGATTATCTTATCTCGTTTATTATCTGTTTCTCCCATGGAAAGGAATTGTTATGGCTGATGTATCTGGTCCCAACGCTCGTATCGAGCGCCTGCGCGGGCTCATGGTTGAACGCGCTTACGATGCGGTCGTCATTCGCGACGAGGCGAATCTTCGTTGGCTCACCGGGGCCATGGGCGTTTTCGATTACACGTTCGAGTTCCCGCATGCCGCTTTTATCACCGAAGACGCGTGCTACCTGCATACCGACTCGCGCTATTTCAACAGCTTCAATGAGAATCTCCCCGCCGATACGCTCTTCAAGGTCGATATGGACGAGGGGACGATTCCGGCTTGGGTCGCGCGTCGGGCGGCTGACTCGCGTGCTCGCGTCATCGCCGTCGAAGACGACATGCAGCTCAATTTCTATCAGGGGATCGTTCGAGGACTAGAGGACCTTTCGCTTGCCGCCTCTCTTCCCCAGATGCACGGTGACATTCGCCGCATGCGCGCTATCAAAGATGCTGAGGAGATCGAGCTCATGCGCCGCGCCCAGTCTATTACCGATGCCGCATTTGCTCATATGCTCGAGTTCATCAAGCCGGGCTTGACCGAGAAGCAGGTCCGTACCGAGCTCGAGAACTTCATGTTCAACAACGGTGCCGACTCCCTTGCATTCGGCTCTATCGTTGCCTCCGGTCCCAATACCGCGAATCCGCATGCTGTTCCCTCCGATCGCGTTATCGAGAAGGGCGACTTCGTCCTGATGGATTACGGCGCGGGCTATCGCGACTACAAGTCCGACATGACGCGTACGGTTTGCGTAGGCGAGCCCAACGAAAAACAGCTCGAGCTGTATGCGCTCGTCCGTCGTACGCACGAGGAATGCGCCGCTGCCGTTCATGCCGGCGTCAACGGCAAGGACATCTTCGATCTCTCGCGCAAGATTATCGCGGATGCCGGCTACGGTCCGTATTACAATCACGGCCTCGGTCATGGAGTCGGTATCGACATCCATGAGATGCCGAATTTCAACCGTCGCGGAGAGACCGTCGAGGAGGGCGCGGTTATCACCATGGAACCGGGCGTGTACCTTCCCGGTGTCGGCGGCGTAAGGCTTGAGGACTACGGCCTGGTCACCGCTGATGGCTATGAACCCTTTACGCAGTCGTCTCATGACCTCCAAGTTATTCCCTGCTAAGGGTTATACTATGAGATTGTATGAATAACTTTGCTAAACGCATGCAATAAGAAAGGCAATCATGGCAAGCATCACTACTGCTGATTTTAAGAACGGCCTCGGTCTTCGCATCAAGGACAAGGTCGTCACCATCGTCGAGTTCCAGCACGTCAAGCCCGGTAAGGGCGGTGCATTCGTCCGCTACAAGACCAAGGACATCAAGTCGGGCCGCGTGGTCGAGAACACCTGCAACGCCGGCACCAAGTTCGAGAGCGTCATGCTCACGACTCGTGAGATGCAGTACCTGTACAACGACGGTGCGGACTATATCTTCATGGATAACGAGACCTATGAGCAGGTTCCCGTTCCCGAGGATATGGTCGGTGAGAACGCCAAGTGGTTGCGCGAGAACGATACGTGCCAGCTTCTCTTCGCCGAGGATGAGCTCATGGGCGTAACGCCCCCGATGTTCATCGAGTGCACGATCACCCAGACCGACCCCGGCTTCAAGGGAGACACCGTCCAGGGCTCCACGAAGCCTGCGACCATTGATACCGGTGCCGTTATTCAGGTCCCGATGTATCTTAACGAGGGCGAGACCATCAAGGTCGACACGCGCGACGGCAAGTTCGTTTCCCGCGTCTAGTTCTTGCTCGATAAAGGAGTAACAATGCCTCAGGAAATTAAGATCGACGGTATCGGAATCGCGCCAGAGGTGCTCGATGTTATCGTTACGCGCGCTCTCGAGGGTATCGAAGGCGTTGCCTCCGTCGGTGTCAAGGACATCGCGACCAATCTCGTAACGATGATGCTTTCTTCCAAGTCGCCCGCAACCGAGCCGGCCGTCGATGCAGAGGTCGTTGACGGCAGGCTAGCGCTGACGGTGCGCGTCGTCGTCTTCTTTGGCTATCCTTTCAAAAAGCTCGCCGAGACCATTCGCGAGGCTGTCGTTGCCGCCATCGATGCTCAGGTCGGCGTTGAGGTCGAGCGCGTGGATGTCTGTATCGACGGTCTCATGTTTCCCAAGGAGTAACCCTTGAGTCTTAAGGTTTATCGCGGCCGCACGCTCGCTCGTAGTCAGGCTTTGCAGCTTTTGTTTCAGGCAGAGCAGCTCGATCGCCCCCTCGAGGATGTCATCTCGGGTGACTATCTTATTTCCAAGGGGCCGCTCAACCCCTATGCCCTCGAGCTTGCACGCGGTGCTTACGAACACATCGACCGTATCGATTGCGCGCTTCAGGCCCTTAGCAAAAATTGGTCGCTTGAGCGTATGCCGGGCGCAGACCGCAACATTTTGCGTATTGCCGTTTGGGAGATGCGCTTTATGACAGACGACGAGGTCAGCGATGCGGTCGTCATCAACGAGGCTGTCGAGCTTGCCAAGGCATACGGAACCGACGAATCCTCCTCATTCATCAACGGTGTTCTCGGTCGCATTGCGTCCGCTGACGAGCTGCCGGGTGCAGATCTCTACGACAGGATGCTTGCCGAGGACGAGGCCCGCGCCGCGGCTTCATCCGAGGCGCAGGATTCTCCTGCTACGGTCGATGGAGATTCTTCCGATGAGGCACTCGATCCTCCTCTTGTCAGCGTTGAGTCTGATGAGGTTGTTTCCTCAGAGCCAAACGGTGAATAGCCATGGCTGCTGCTTCACGGGATTTTGATGAGATAACGTCTCGTCTCGATGAGATCGTTGCCGCGGTGCGCTCTAAGGACACTTCTCTTGAGCGTAGCCTCGATCTTTTCGATGAGGCTATCAGTCTCGGTTCCAAGGCGGTCGATATGGTCGACTCCTTCGAGCTATCTCCACGAGAAGCGGAGCAGCTCGAGCGGGAATATGAGAGTGACGCCTCTTCCGAAGACCCCGAATCAAAGTCGGATGCACAATGAAGCGTGTTCGTCTCGATGATGAATTAATTGCCCAGGGCATCTGTGCTGACCGCGCGGATGCCCTTCGTACATGCATGGCAGGTTTGGTTTCCGCTCACGGAGAACGCCTCACTTCACCTGGTATGAAGATTGAACATGGCATATCGCTTCACGTTAAGGGGCGTCTTCCCTATGTGGGCCGCGGCGGCCTTAAGCTCGAGGGGGCGCTCGATGCCTTTGGGCTCAACCCTCTCGGCATGCATTGCATCGATATCGGATGCTCGACGGGTGGGTTTACCGATTGCCTGCTCAAACGCGGTGCCGCTCATGTCGTGAGCGTCGATGTCGGACGTGCTCAGTTTGACTGGTCGCTTAGAAACGATGACCGCGTAACGCTTTTAGAGAAGACGAACATCGTTGACGTGCCGGGCATGGGCTTTGAGTCGACGTTTGACCTTGCCGTTTGCGATGTCTCATTTACCTGCATCGCTAACATTATCGATGCCGTGATGCTCTGCCTTTCTAAGACGGGAAAATTCTGTACGCTCGTGAAGCCTCAGTTTGAGGCGCGCCCCGGGGACGTTTCGGAAGGCGGGATCGTTCGAGACCCGTCTGTGAGGCGGAATGTTCTCTGCAACGTCATCGATCTGTTTTCTCGGGTCGGTCTCTATCCGCAAGATGTTTGCGAGTCTCCCATCCACGGTGCAAAAGGGAATGTCGAGTATTTCCTGCTTGGCGATCGGTCGATGTTTTCCGCCGTTTCATCTGATGAAATGACCGCTCAGGTCGAAAAGCTCAAGAGTAAGGTCGATGCGCTGTGAAGGTGTTTATTGTTCCCAATTACTATAAGCAGGAGGCTGTTGAAAGCGGCCTCATGCTCGAGCTTTGGCTTTCGCGACAGGGCTATGAAGTCGTCTGGGCGGCAGACCAGCGAATGAAAATCGAATCGGTACCCGATATCGATGGCTGCGACCTTGTTATCACGCTCGGGGGAGACGGTACGCTTCTGCGCGCTGCCCGCATCGTTGGATATCGTGAAATCCCCATTCTAGGGCTTTCCTATGGGCATCTGGGATTCTTAACGGCAGCCTCTCCCGAGGAAACAGACATCTTGTCGGTCGTCTCCGATGCGCTTTCGGGTGAGCTTCATGTGAGTCGTCGCTCGACTATCTCCTGCGATATCGTTTCCGTTGATGACGACGGTTCGGAACAAACCGCACATTCGTTTGCCTTGAACGATATGGCGCTTACGCGAGGTCCGCTTTCCGATATGGTCGAGTTCGACATCACGGTTTCCGGTCATCATATTGACCGTCTGCGCGGCGATGGCGTCGTCGTGTCGACCGCTACGGGCTCCACTGGCTATGCGCTGTCCGCTGGCGGCCCGATCGTTACGCCCGATTTCACCGGATTGATTTGTGTCCCCATCGCTCCTCATACCATTCAGGCACGTGCCTTTTTGACCTCGCCTTCCGATGTCGTCGAGATTAAGATGTCCAAAGATAGGCCTTCCGTTCCCGCCATCGCCGTCGATGGGCAGTTTATCCAAAGCGAGGGAACGGTCGATAGCGTTGTCGTCCGACGTGGTCCGGGTGATGTTCTCTTGCTCGATTACGGTCCCGAAAGTTTCTACAATTCGGTATCTCGCGTCTTTTACGGAGTCCGTCATGATCGATGAGATCCAGGTAGACAATCTTGCCCTGATTCGCCATGCGGACTTCGTGCCTTGCACCGGTCTTACCGTTCTAACGGGTGAGACGGGTGCAGGAAAGACTGCCTTGCTCTCGGCTTTAAAGCTCATCGTCGGTGAGCGCGCTGATTCCGCAATGGTTCGTGAGGGCGAGGATTCCGCCTGCGTTACGGCTCGGCTATTTAGAGAGCCCCATGATCTCGAGGGGCTTTGCGTTTCACGTCGTGTTTCGGCTGACGGTAGGAGCCGTGCGAGGATCGACGGATCGCCCTCGAGCGTCAAAGAGCTTGGATTGCGTGTCGGTCCCTTGATCGAGCTTTGTGGCCAGCATGAGCACCAGCGCTTACTTGATCCTGCAACGCATGTCGCTCTGCTCGATGCCTGGATCGGGACGCCTGCGACAGACGCTCTCGCGGCATATCACGATGCGCGAAAGCAGGCTGCTGATGCGCGTGCGGAGCTCAAGCGTGTCGAGGACGCTTCGCGCGCGCAGGGATCCCGCATCGAAGAGGCTCGCTTCTTTTCCGATCGCATGGACGAGATCGATCCAAAACCCGGTGAAATCGAGCATCTCGAAGAGCTACTGCCGCGTGCTGAACATGCGGAGGCACTTGTGACGAGTGCGAGCGCATCCGAGGACAGCATTTCATCCGAGGGCGGCGCTCTCGATTCGCTCAATAGCGCTGCCTACGAGCTTGAGCACATGGAGTCTGTCGACCCTGCGCTCGGACGCATTGCCGAGGAGCTTAACGGTGCTATCGTCACTATCGAGGATGTCGCATCGGAGCTCAGGGCATATCGCGATTCGATTGATTTCGACCCTGCAGCGCTCAAACAGATGCAGGAACGCTATGTTGACCTTGCATCCCTGATGCGCCAATACGGTCCGACCATGGATGACGTTTTCGCTCGTTTCGATCGGACCCGGGAGCTTCTCGATCTGGTTGACGATGGAGAGCAGCGCATCGCGCAAGCGAGGGCGCGCGTCACCCAAGCGGAAAACGAGCTCAGCGAATGCGCCTACGCGCTTTCCAAGGTCCGTCGCTCCTATGCGCCGCGCTTTTGTAGGGAAGTCGCACGTCAGATGGCGCGTCTCGAGATGGGTCATGCGGAGCTCGTTTGGCATGCTCGCGATCTCGATCGAAGTCAATGGACCGATGCGGGTTCCGAATCCTGTGAATTTCTGTATCGCGGAGCCAAAGGGCTCACGCCTCGCCCTTTGCGCAGGATAGCTTCCGGCGGCGAGCTCTCTCGCGTCATGCTCGCTGTCAAGGTTGTGCTTGGCGAGGCCGATGGCACTCAAACGCTCGTCTTCGACGAAGTCGATGCGGGCGTTGGCGGAACTACCGCGCGCGCTCTTGCCGGCGTTCTTGCTGACCTGGCGCAGACGCATCAGGTCGTTGTCGTCACCCATCTTGCTCAGGTGGCCGTCATGGCGGCAAAACACTATGTCGTCTCCAAGAGCGCGGGCGATATGCCTGAGACGTCTCTTCTCGAGGTTACGGGCGATGCGCGTGTGGGTGAAATCGCCCGCATGCTTTCAGGCGACAACAGCGACCTTTCGCGTGAACATGCACTCCAGATGCTCGACGAAGCTAAGGGATGTTGCGCTTAGGCTTGTAGGCGCTCCTTTATCAGTTCGAGTGCATGGACGTACCCGTGAAAGCCCTCTCCGGTGATGGTTGCGAAACATGCTTGGCGCACATAGCTAACTTGCCTGAAATCCTCACGCTTTTCGACAGCTGAGATATGTACCTCGACTGTCGGGATCGACACGGCTTTGAGCGCATCGAGGATCGCCACGCTCGTATGGGTGTATGCTGCGGGATTGATGACGATACCGTCGATTTTTCCGTATGCATCTTGGATTTTGTCGACCAGGTCGCCCTCATGATTCGATTGATAGCATTCAACGCTTTCAAATCCGAGGTCGCGACCTGATCTTTGACAGAGTTTTACAAGCTCATCGTATGATTCAGACCCGTAGATACCTGGCTCGCGAATGCCGAGCATATTGAGGTTCGGACCGTTTATAACCAGCGCTTTCATGCGTCCTCGTTTCTGTCTCTATATATCAAGTTGGGACGGCAGGACAGCAGCAAGTGCCTCGGCTGTCGCTTGGGCGCTTTCGCGCGATCTGATGACGATGTCCGCCCATGCGCGATACAGCGGTAAACGCTGCTGTGCGAGCTTGTCGATTCCGTCCCGCTGCGTGATGGGCCTCCCTTTGCTTGAAAGCTCATCAAGATTTCTGTCGAGCATGCAGATCGTTGCGTTCTGATGCAGAAACGGATAGTTATCGGGCCGCGTTACGGCTCCTCCTCCCGTAGAGATCACGAGTCTGGATTGCATTCCGATTCGTTTGATGACCTCGGTCTCCTTATCGCGAAATCGTTTCTCTCCATTTTCGCGGATATAGCGGTCGCAGGGACATTTGAGCTCATGTTCTAGCTCTTGGTCTATATCGACATGTCTGCGTCCGAGGATTTTTGCAAGTGCTATGCCGACGCGTGTTTTTCCAGAACCCGGCATTCCGATGAGCGCCACGTTCTTTTCGGCGGCTGCGAGTCGTTTGCTTACGTCTTGAATACGCTCAAACGGTATGGTGTTTCCGAAGAATCTTTCATCTGCTCGTGCAGCCTGCGCCACGAGCATGAGTAAACCGTTCACATGGGGGATGTTCAGCTTTTCAGCTTCAAGAAGGATGCCGGTCAGGCTCGGGTTGTAGACGATGTCGGCAACAGCTTCAAGTCTATGGAACTTTTCGAGCGATAGGGGTGCGTCGGGACAGTTGGGATACATTCCGACAGGTGTCGCATTGACGATGAGCGCTGCATCGAGATACGCATCGAGGTCCTTGTAGGTGACGCCCCTCGAGCGGCTTACGGGAACAACTTCTGCGCCTAGATCGTCGAGAACCATGCATACGGTCGTCCCCGCTCCGCCTGTTCCCCCCAGAACGAGCACGCGTTTGCCCTTAACATCGCAATCAAGCGTTTTAAGGATGCAGGTGAAGCCGTATGCATCGGTGTTGTCGCCAAGGAGTTTCCCCTCAGGCGTCCTCACGATCGTGTTGACGTTTCCCATGCGTCTTGCCGTTTCGGTAAGTTCATCCATCGCGGCGAACGCTGCTTTTTTGTAGGGAACGGTAACGTTGAGTCCCGACCAGCTGTCGCTTCCCAAGAACTCTTCGACATCTTTGGGTTCTCTCTCGAAGCATACATAGTCGATTCCTGCTAGCGCACGGTGAATCTGAGGGCTGTAGCTGTGTTTGAGCGTTCTGCCTAAAAGGCCAAAGGGTGCAGAGCTCATCAGAGCACCTCTGCGTAACTGCCGAAATACGTCAGCGATGGGCACATATCGTCGAGCGTGGCGAGCAGCCCGGTCATTCCATCGGTGCCAGACGGGCATTCAAGGTCGAAATAGAACATGAACTCATTGTTTCTGCTCGGAATCGGGCGACTCTCAAGTTTTACCAGATTGATATCGAGGGCGTAGAAGCATTCGAGAACATGGTAGAGCGCGCCCGGTTTGCTTTCGAGTGTGAGCATGAGGGATGCCTTCGTGGCGCCCGGGTAGACTGTGTTTTTACGCGATATGACGACAAATCGCGTGTAGTTGTTATCGTTATCCTGGACGTCCGATTGCAGTACGTCCAGACCGTACAGGGAGGCGCAGTCACGAGAGGAAAGGGCCGCCAGGTCTTTCCTCTCGGACGCGGAAACGATTTCCGCAGCGCGCGCGGTGTTCTCTACAACGGTCGTGCGTACCCCGAGACCTTTCAGGTAGGACTCGCATTGCGCGAGCGCCTGTTCATGCGAGACGACTTCATGAATATCGGTGATGCTTGCGCCGTGCTTCGCGAGCAGGTTGTGATCGATTTTGAGCCTGAGAGCGCGCTCGATCGAGAACTTGTATTTGGCAAGTAGATCGTAGACGGCATTTACCGATCCGGCTGTCGAGTTTTCGATGGGGAGGACGCCGAATTCGCAAAAACCATCGGATACCGCCTTAAAGACGCCTTCGAAGGTATCGAAAAACGTGATCCCCGGGACCTCGAACAATCTGCATGCCGCGATCTGGCTATAGGCTCCCTCAACGCCTTGGCAGGCGACCGTCGCCGTTGCCGGAAACGGTTTATCCGAGCAGACGTATTCGTATGCAGTTCTAGTAACAGCGTCGGATGCGCTGAGAGATGCGATATATCGAGCCTGTTCGGTTTTGCTCATGCTCATGAGCAGGGAAAAGAGAGAGATCGCTTGGGGTTTGTAGCGGTCTGGGACGCGTTCTGCCACAGAAAGCAACTTGTTGCGCTCGCGTTCCGGGTCAAAAATACGCTTGCCGGTTTTCGCCTTGGCCTTTGCCACCTCGTCGGCGATGTCCATGCGGCGAATAAACGCGTCGATGAGCGTGCTGTCTATCTGATCGATCTCTTCGCGGATTTCGGTGAGTTCCATTTGCTATTCCGTTTCGGTATCGACGAGCTCGTTGAAGCGGCCGTCTTCGAGTATCGTGTCGAGTACGGCGAGAGCGCAGGCAGCTTCGGCGACGGGTACAGCTCTGGGGACGATGCAGGGATCATGCCTGCCTTTTATCACGAGCTCTCGGTCGGTTTGCTCATCAAGGTCAACGGTGAGCTGCGTCTTGCCGATTGAAGGTGTAGGTTTAACTGCCGCACGCCACATAAGCGGCTCGCCGGTCGTGATTCCGCCGAGAATTCCGCCGGCGTTGTTGGAGTTGAGCGTTACCCTTCCGTCGCGCATCCGATACTCGTCGTTGTTCTCCGATCCGCGCATGGCGGCAACGGCAAAACCTGCACCGAATTCGACGCCCTTCACCGCCGGTATGGCGAAGACGGCGGAAGCGATCCGGTTTTCCATGCCGTCGAACATCGGGTCACCCAAGCCCGTCGGAAGTCCATATACGCCGCATTCGATGACGCCGCCGACGCTATCGAGATCGGCTACAGCCGAG
>OGDF01005018.1_pt1 | contig 14409 bp, 12 predicted proteins | sample 1570141 | NCBI WGS metagenome assembly OGDF01 (sample SAMEA4370581, study PRJEB24528) | human gut metagenome | reverse complement strand
AAAGCTTGGGAAACGATCGGCTGCGACATTCAGTCTCCGTTTATGACGATGGCTTTAATCCCCCTCGCCTGCCTGCCGGAGCTGCGCCTGACCGACCGCGGTCTTGTAGACTGCACCACCTTCTCTTTTGCAGACCTTGAGGTTGAATAAGACCGTTTGAAAGTAGATTACCTTATTTTAGAATGGGAGGAATTACCAATGATCCATGATTTTGAAACGCTGGTTTCCAGAAAAAACACCGGATCCGGCAAATGGGACGAGATGACAAAAGAGCATCCGAACCTGCCGGAAAACGTTGCGCCGCTTTCCGTTGCGGATATGGAGCTGAAAAACCCGCCGGAGATCGTAGAGGGTCTGAAAAAGTACATCGATACGCATATCCTCGGCTATACCGGCCCCACAGAGGAATACTTCGATGCGGTATGCGGCTGGATGAAGCGTCGCAACGACTGGAATATTAAGAAAGAAGAAATTGTTTCTACACACGGCGTCGTAACGGTTCTGGCTGTTTCGGTTCTGGCCTATACCGATCCCGGCGACGGCGTTATCACCATGCCGCCGGTTTATTATCCGTTCAGAATGACCATTGAGCACAATAACAGAAAAAACGTGGAGTGCCCGCTCATCAACACGAACGAGACATACACGATTGACTTTGACCTCTTTGAGAAGCTGTGCGCAGAAGAAAAAAACAAGATGTTTATCTTCTGCAATCCGCACAACCCGGTTGGTCGCGTTTGGACGGAAGAAGAAATCGCAAAGCTCGGCGCCATCTGCGCAAAGCACAACGTCATCGTGGTCAGCGACGAGATCCATTCCGACCTCATCATGCCGGGTCATAAGCACGTGGCATTTGCAAACGCCTGCAAGGATGCACTGCCGAAGTATCTTGTTTGCACCGCGCCGAGCAAGACGTTTAACCTTGCGACGCTCCAGACCTCGAATATTGTTATTCCCGATGAAGAACTGAGAACAAAATTCCAGAGTATTTTACAGCAACACTTCACGCCGTCCGCCGGTGCGCTCGGCCTTGAGGCCTGCCGTCTCGGCTACACGGAGTGCGAAGGTTGGCTTGCAGAAGTCATCGACCTTATCTACAAAAACTACAAGAACTTCTGCAAGTTCATCGACGTAAACTGCCCGGGTGTTACATACAGCGATCTGCAGGGCACGTACCTCATGTGGATCGACTGCACGACGTTCGGTCTCGATGATGAAGCGCTCGATAAGCTCCTGCGCAAGCATGATCTTTTCTGCGACGCCGGCACGCTGTTCTCGCAGGGCGGCACCATGCATACACGTGTAAACCTCGCAGGTCCCGAAAAGATGCTCAACGCCGCGATGCAGCGCTTTAAGGACGCGTACGACGAAGCGAAAAACGCGTAAGCTTGCTCCTGAAATTCCGTAATGTATAACAAAAGGCGAACTGCACAACTCCGTGCAGCTCGCCTTTTTGCTATGCTGTTTTACTGAATGCCGAGCGCGTCTTTCGCTAAACGGTCGGCGAGGTCGTTGTATTTGTCGCCGGAGTGCCCCTTGACTTTCACAAAGCGGAAACGGATGTACTTTGCGGCTGCGGCGCAGAATTCGCGGTACGCAATGGTGCCGGGCTTTTTTGCTTTCCATTCTCTCGTTGCCCATTTTGCTACACCCTCGTAATCATGGTAGATTGTCACGGAGGGCACATCATGCTCGATGCAGTAGCGCAGAACAGTTTCGGAGCCCTTGATCTCCCCTGCCACGTTGCGCATTTCGGTAAGGTCGGGGTCGGTGAACCTTTCGGAAAAATGCAGCTCTTCGCCGTTTAAAAACAGCACAGCACCGCAGGAAAACTCCTTTGTGCCGATGTGGTAGCTGCCGTCTACGTAAGCCACGGCGCCGTCTTCTTCAGGCGCTGCGGTCGTGTTTTCTGCCGGAGTGGCTTTCGTCAAATCGTTTTCACCGCGCATATAGGCTTCGGCTTCTGCAAGCGTTGGAAAGCTTTTGAACGACGCGCCTTTAAAGCCGGTCGTCTGCGCACGGCATTCGTCCCACGTTTCAAAAATGCCGGTTTTGCGCCCGGCGCGGACGGCGTAGTATTTTTTTGCCATAAAATGAAATTCCTTTTCGTTTATTCAAAGATCGGGGTGGAAAAATAGCGGTCGCCGCTGTCGGGCAGAAGTGCCACGAGCGTTTTTTCTGCATTTTCGGGCATGCGCAGCAGGCGCACAGCTGCGGCAAGTGCCGCGCCGGACGTGATGCCGACGAGGATGCCCTCGGTGCGGGCCAATAGTTTTGCCATTTTGTACGCTTCTTCATCCGTGACGGTCAGCACTTCGTCCACAACGGAAGCATCGTAGTTCTTCGGGATGAAGTTTGCGCCGATGCCCTGTAAGCCGTGTGCACCGCTTTTGCCCTGTGTGATGAGCGGTGAAGTCGCCGGTTCCAAACCGACGGTGTGTACCTGTGGCAGATGCTTTTTTAAATAGCGCGCCGTGCCGGTGATGGTGCCACCGGTGCCGATGCCCGCAACGAAAATGTCGAGTTTGCCGTCTGTTTGCTGTACAAGCTCCGGACCGGTCGTTTCATAATGTGCGGCAGGGTTTGAGGGATTCTCAAACTGCGCGGGGATGAAGCTGCCGGGTGTACTTTTCGCGATCTCATCCGCCTTTTCAATCGCACCGCGCATGCCGTCTTTGCCCGGTGTGAGTACGATTTCCGCGCCGTATACGGAAAGCAGCTTGCGGCGCTCGGCGCTCATGGTTTCCGGCATGGTGAGCACCACGCGGTAGCCGCGCGCCGCTGCAATAGATGCGAGGCCGATGCCCGTGTTGCCGGAGGTTGGCTCTACAATGACCGCGCCGGGCTTCAATTTGCCGGCTTTTTCGGCATCTTCAATCATTTTCAGTGCCGCACGGTCTTTTACGCTGCCGGCGGGGTTTAAATATTCAAGCTTCAAAAGCGGCGCGTTGGAAATGCCCGCAGCTGCCGCAAAGCGGGACGCACGCAAAAGCGGCGTCTTGCCGATGAGTTCGGTTACAGATGAAGCGATGTGTTCATTTTTCATAAGACAGATCCTCCCTTTCTATATTGCTACCATTGTACCCCCGATTTTACGCGCGGTCAAGAGCGCGATTTTTGCAAATCTTTTGCGTTTGTAAGAGTTTCTTAAGTTGTTTATTTTTTGTCTTACCTGTATAATAGAACCATCAGAGAGTCCGCGCTGGGTGTTTTGCGCGGAGGAAAGGACTGACTTTATGACTAAGAAAAAGATTTTCACAATCGCCGGTATTGCCGTCGGCGCTGTGATCGTGATCGGTATTGTAATCTGGCTCATTTTCTTCCGCGGCGGCAGCGTTGCGCCGAGCGACCCAAATGAGATGGTGTATGTAACGAGCGTTGCGGACATCACCGGCACGGGTTCACTTGGTATGACGGCGAAATACTCCGGCGTTGTGGAGCCGGAAAAGACGCTTTCCGTGCAGAAGGACGACACAAAGAAAATCGCAGAGCTGTATGTGACGGTCGGCCAGGAAGTGAAAGTTGGCGATAAGTTGTTCAGCTACGATACGGACGACCTGCAAATGCAGCTTGAAGAGGCGCAGTTACAGCTGGAAAGCCTTAAAAACCGCATTTCCACGCTGAACCAGCAGATTGATTCTCTGCAGAAGGAAAAGAACAAAGCATCTTCCGACGAACAGCTTTCCTATACCCTGCAAATTCAGTCTGCACAGCTTGAAGTGAAATCGACGGAATACGATCAGTCTACGAAGGCGAAAGAGATCGAGAACCTCAAAAAATCGCTTGAAAATACGGATGTCATAGCAGAAATGGCCGGCGTTGTGAAGCAGATCAATGACGGTTCCAATACCAACACAAGCGGCAGCAATTCTACGAACGCGTATATTACGATTCTCGCGACGGGTTCTTACCGTGTAAAAGGCACGGCAACGGAGCTGAATGTCTATTCCTTGCAGAAGGGCGTGAAAATGAAGGTCGTCTCCCGCGTAGACCCGGAGCAGACTTGGACGGGCACCGTGGAGAGCGTTGAACGCGAAGCCGCAAACGATAATAACAACAGCGGTATTTCCTACGGTTCCGAAAGCTCGTTTACAAAGGCGACAAAGTATAACTTCTACCTTGTGCTCGATGATTTCAAAGGTCTCATGCTCGGTCAGCACGTTTACGTGGAGCCGGATGAGGCCGAAGACGTGAAGACCGGAATTTGGCTGCCAAGCTACTATATTCTCAACGAAGGCAGCAAAAACTACGTTTGGGCCGTAAACAATAAGAATCGCATCGAAAAGCGTGAAGTGCAGCTCGGCAAGTTTGACGATACCCTTTCCGAATATGAGATTACGTCCGGCGTGACGGCAGACGATCGCTTGGCCGTTGTGGAAGACCGCGTGCACAGCGGCATGTATGCTACGGATGATATTTCTTATAAGAATCAGGGGAATGATTCCGGTGACATGAACGATGCCAAAACGGACGATGCAAACGGTGTTATGCCCGCGGAAGACGGTAGCGATATGGACGGTGACCCGAACGGCTACAGCGCCATGCCCGCAGAAGGCGCTGTAACGGAGTCCGAGGGCGAAACGGACACGGCGGATGGCGCGACGTCGAGCTTTGAAACCGTTATCGGGGGTGCTACGGCATGATCTTAGAGCTGCACAACATTTATAAAACGTATATCCAAGGCAAAATGGAAGTGCCGGTTCTAAAAGACATCTCTCTTTCTGTGGATGAGGGAGAATATGTCGCCATCATGGGTCCGTCCGGCTCCGGCAAAACGACGCTGATGAACATCATCGGCTGCCTTGATCTGCCGACTTCAGGCACGTATGCACTTGCGGGCGAAAGTATCATCGGCAGCAGCGAATCGAAGCTTTCGGAAATTCGCCTCAACTCCATCGGCTTCGTGTTCCAGAGCTTTCATCTTTTGCCTCGCCAGAGCGCGGCGGAAAACGTGGCGCTTCCCCTTTTATACGCAGGTGTGCCAAAAAAAGAGCGACGCGCGCGTGCCGTGCGTGCTTTAGAGCGTGTAGGTCTCGGCGACCGTGTGGATTTTAAGCCGAACCAGCTTTCCGGCGGCCAGTGCCAGCGCGTCGCGATCGCCCGCGCCATCGTCAACAATCCGAAAATTCTTTTAGCCGATGAACCGACCGGCGCGCTCGACAGTCAGTCCGGCGCGCAGATTATGGAGCTGTTCCAGACGCTCAACGACGAGGGTGTGACCGTTGTGATGATCACGCATGATCTCGATGTGGCAAACCACGCAAAGCGTGTGCTGCATATTCGCGACGGTCAGTTTGCGGAACAACATATCCCCGAGGAAAAGGAGGCGGAAGCATGAATCTGCCGGCAAATTTCCCACTTAAAAAAGTCATGATCACGGTGGTCTCCGTCGTGATCGTGATCGCGCTGATCATCACCGGCGTGGCGGTCGCGGTGAACGGCAAGGCGGCAAATGCCACGGTGGATGTGGAGCAGGTTTCAAATATCTCCACACAGTATTGGGGTGACCAATCCAGCACCTACGGTAATGCTACAAGTGACTTTGTGCAGGAACTTTACCCCGATAAAGAAAAAGCTATTTCTAAGATTTTCGTCAAAGAGGGCGATACTGTCAAGATTGGCGATACGCTTTTGCAGTATGATACGACAAAGCTCCAGCTGAAGGTAGAGAGCAAGGAGCTTGAAGAAAAAAAGAAGAAATACGAACTGGAGCAGGCCGAAAAAGAACTTACGAAGCTCCAGAATACGGCGCCGCATGTGGAGCCGGTTATCCCGGAGCCCGAGCCGGAACCCACTCCCACGCCGGTGCCGGAATCGCAGGCGGAACTGTATACGGAGATTACAGAGCACTCGAAGCCGTTTAAAGGTACCGGTACGGAGGAAGACCCGTATGTCTTTCTTTGCACGGAAGATGCTGTGCTGACGAAGGGCTTTCTCTTGAAGCTGCTCGGCGTGACAGACCCGCGTGCGACCCCTATCCCTACTCCGACCCCCACACCGAGCGCAGAGCCTACGGCACAGCCGAGTGAAGTGCCCACGGCGGCGCCGCAGCCGACGGTTACCCCCGAACCGACTGCGAAGCCTACCACAGCGCCGACGGAAGCCCCTACTCCCGCGCCCATAGAACCTACGGAAGCGCCAGCGGTTTCCGGTATGGCGTGGTTCAAGCAGATGACATTCACAAGAACGAATGAGACCGGCGGCGAAAGCGTACCCACGCCGGAGCCTGATTTCACATTGCCGGACGGCCCGTTTGTCGCACGCTTTGAAGTGCATGAACAGGATAACGAAAATCTGCCGCTTGTAAAGGGCTGGCAGATGGACGGCGATAAGATTTCCGCGGGCTTCTTTAATGAAGTTATCAGCGAGCCGGATGACATTCAAATGCCGGATCTCTCCTACGCCGATCCGGGCATCAGCTACGATACCGGAGGCTCCATGTATACGGCGGAAGAATTGCAGCAGATGATCGCCGATAAAAAACAGCAGATTCAAGATTTAAAGCTGAATGTGAAACAGGCGGCGCATGACCTTGAAAAAGCGAAGCTGGATCTTGAAAACGCTACAATAAAATCGACCGTGAACGGCGTTGTGAAGTCGCTCACAGATCTCGATACGGCGATGTCCACAAGCTCCCCGTTCCTCGTGGTTTCGGGCGGCGACGGTTTCTATATAACGGCATCCTTAAACGAGTCGCTGCTCGGCAAGGTGCATGTCGGCGACACGGTTATGGCGAGCTCTTGGGAGAACGGACAAATGTATGAGGCAGAGATTGTACAGATCTCCGATTTTCCGAATGACAATTCCAATTATTACTATGACGGCTCCTCAAACCCAAACAGCTCCACGTACCAGTTTACAGCGCGCATTGCCGATGCGGACGGCCTGAAAAACGGCATGGGCCTTGATATTACTTTGCAGGCGGCCTCGGATAACGCAAGCAATGCAATATATCTTTTTAAAGCGTATATCCGTAGCGATGACGGCGGCAAGTATGTTTTGAAGGTCGGCGACGATAATCGTGTGCATAAAACGTATATCAAAACCGGCAAGACGATCTACAACCAGTATCTGGAGATCAAGAGCGATACTTTGATTATGTGGCTTTCCCCTACGGCACTTCGGCAATTGATGGTGCCAAGGCGAACGGCATGGAAGAAAACACAGACGAAAATGACGGCATCGACGCAAGGGGGCTTGACGCATGATTGAAAATATCAGACTTTCATTTCAGGGAATCTGGTCGCACAAAATGCGCTCGTTCCTGACGATGCTCGGCATCATCATCGGTATCGCCTCTATCATCTCCATCGTGTCCACCATCAAGGGCACGAATGAGCAAATCAAAAAGAACCTCATCGGCTCCGGCACAAACACGGTGCAGATTCAGCTGTATCAGGGCGATTATCAGTACGAAATGCTGTATAACGGCTTGCCGGACGGCATCCCTGTGCGTGACGAGACCACGATGGAAAAAATCAAGTCCGTAAAAAGCGTGGAAGATGCGGCATTCTATACCAGCCGCAGCGACTACAACAACTCCGTTTACTACGGCAACAACGGCATTTCCGGCTCGCAGGTCTTCGGCGTGGATAACAGCTATTTCACGACGAATGGGTTGGTGCTGAAAAGCGGTCGCACCTTTGTGGACAGTGATTTTACGGATTTCCACGCGGCAGCCATCATCGATGCCGATACGGCGGATTCGCTGTTTGACGGCGAAAACCCCATCGGAAAAACGATCGAGATCAGCGGCATTCCGTTTACGGTGGTTGGCATTGTGGATGAAGACAGCAAGTTTGAGCCCGTCATCAACTCCATCGATGAGTATTATACGTATTACTCGGATAGCTCTGCATCCCGTATTTTCGTGCCAAGCTCCATGTGGCCGGCGCTCTATTCGTTCGATGAGCCGCAGAACGTGGCCATTCGCGTTTCCAATACGGAAGCCATGACGGATGCCGGCAAGGCTGTGGCGGAGATCATGAACACGAACGTGACGAACAGCGAGATTAAGTATCAGGCACAGGATCTTTTAAAGCAGGCGCAGGACTTGCAGGATCTCAGCAGCTCCACAAATTCGCAGCTCATCTGGATTGCGAGCATCTCCCTGCTCGTCGGTGGTATCGGCGTTATGAACATCATGCTCGTTTCCGTTACGGAACGTACGCGTGAGATCGGTCTGAAAAAAGCCATCGGCGCGAAAAAGAGCCGTATTCTGTGGCAGTTCTTAACGGAAGCCGCTGTGCTGACAAGCCTTGGCGGCATTGTGGGCGTGGGTGCCGGTATCGGTCTTGCAGCAATCATATCGCGCGTGACGTCTGCTCCGGTTGCCATCAGCGTGCCTTCCATCATTATTGCCGTGGTGTTTTCCATGGTCATCGGCATCATCTTCGGGCTTCTCCCCTCCTTCAAGGCGGCAAACCTGAACCCGATCGATGCTTTGCGGCATGAATAAAAACTAAAGATTTATAAAAATGCCCGCCGGGCTTTCCGATCACATCGGTCAGCCCGGCGGGCATTTTTGTGTTTTGAATTACTCTGCTTTGTCCTGCTCTGCGGCCTGAAGAAATACTTCGTGCCATGCGGGAAAATGCTTCTGCATACGGATCGGCTTTAACGCGGGTGTTGTGAAGCAGTGCTGCGAAGTGCCGGTGCAACTCAAAAGTCCGGTCTCCTTGCTGTGCCCCTCATACGCCATTTCAAAGCGTACACCGTTGTAGTTTTGAATGCGCAGTGTAAGCACAAGCGTCTCATCAAAGCGAATTGGGTGCTTGTAGCTGCACGAAACACCCAGCACGGGGATCAGAATGCCGTTATCTTCCATTTTTTTGTACGGCAATCCCATAGCGCGTAGCATCTCCAAGCGGGCTTCCTCAAACCAACGAATGTAATTCGAGTGGTGCACGATGCCCATTTGGTCGGTCTCGTAGTAATTCGCTTTGCGTTCAAAGGTGAACATGGCGCGGCCTCACAGGTGCATTTCGATGAGGTTTGCGTAAAAAGCCTTATCGTGTGCGCCGACTTCGGTGTGGATGGGTGCGCCGTCTTTAAAGAGGATGACGGTCGGGATGCTGGAGATGCCGTATTCGGCGGCGATTTCCTGCGCTTCGTCAACGTCGATCTTCGCGACGACGGCCTTGCCCTCGTATTCTTCTGCAACTTCCTCAATGAACGGTGCGATCATTTTGCACGGGCCGCACCATGTTGCAAAAAAGTCTACAAGAACAAGCTTGTTATCGCGGATCAATGCGCCGAAATTTTCAGCTGTGGGATGTACGATTGCCATGGAAACTTCCTCCTTAAAATGATTTGGAATGATACTAAATTTGTTTAAGAAATTTATTCGTAGGGTACGATTTCTGCGGAGAGAATGGTGACGTCTTCAAGCGGCTTATCGTTCGAGTCGGTCTCAACGCCCATGATGCTGCGCACCACGTCCATGCCGTCAAATACCTGTGCGAACACGGTGTGTCCGGTGCCTGCGGTGGAATATGCACCGTCAAGGTGTGTGTTGCCGCCGTTTTTATCGTAAAGTTCTTTGTAGGCATCCGTTACTTTGTCCATATCGAGCGTGCTGCCGTACATGGAGGTGAACTTTTCCGGTGCAGATTTATAGACCTGATAATACTGGTCGTAGGCATCCCAGTCTATTTTGCCCGGTTCCGTGCAGTTTATAAAAAACTGGCTGCCGTTTGTGTTGGCACCGCTGTTTGCACAAGAGACCGCGCCGGTGATGTTGACGAGGTTTTCGTGAAATTCGTCGTCATAATTCTCGCCCCAAATGCTCTCGCCGCCGGTTCCGTTGCCAAGCGGGTCACCGCCCTGAATCATGAAATCATCGATGACGCGGTGGAAAGTGACGCCGTCATAGTAGCCGGAAAGCGCCAGAGATTTAAAGCTGTACACGGCTTTCGGTGCGGCATCCGGGAAAAAGCGCATGCGAATGGTGCCGTAGTTCGTTGTCAGCACACAAATCTCCTCGCCTTTTTCCGGCATATCGAGCTGATAGCCGAGCTTTTCTTTGTCGGCCTTTGCCAAGGGCTTTAAAGTATCTGCCGCAACAACTTTATCCGTAGTGCCGATGACCTTTTCTGCGGCAGAAGAGGTGCTGCCGGAGCAAGCTGTGAGCAGCATGATTACGGTCAACGCCGCACACAGCAGTTTCATTTTCTTCATTTTTTCTGTTTCCTTTCTTTTGCAAAGGCATACTTTGCATCTGTATATCTATTTTAATATACACGGTAAAAACATGCAAGCCCTTTTGTTTATCTTCACGAAAAGTTCAGAAACGCATAAATGAAAGTTTAGATTCATATACTTCGGCGTAGTTAAGGCGCAGCCGAAAGCGTTTTTGCGCGGCACGGCCTTAAAAAGGAGTGAAGTACATGAAATTTTACCCGGAAGGTCATTTGATCGACAAAGCGGAAAACAAAGCCAGTATGCAGACGCCTGCCGCCCTCTCCGACGCAATGCGCGACGGAAAGATCTTAGAGGCGCGCAGTATCATCTGCGACAACGAGCACAACCTCATTGTAGATCTCAAATGTATGCGGGGCATTATCCCGCGCGAAGAGGGCGCGCTCGGCATACGCGAGGGCACCGTGCGGGACATCGCCATCATTTCACGTGTGAATAAGCCTGTGTGCTTTATCATCACGGATTTTATTCGTGATGCGTTCGGCAGGATCACAGCGGTGTTGTCGCGTCGAAAAGCACAGGAGCGCTGCATGGCAGAGTACATAGCGGGGCTTACCTGCGGCGATGTGATCCCGGTGCGCATCACGCATTTGGAGCCGTTCGGTGCGTTTGCGGATATCGGCTGCGGTATTGTTTCCCTACTGCCCATCGACGCCATTTCTGTTTCGCGCATCGACCACCCGAAGGAGCGGTTCACGGTCGGCATGGATATTCGCGCCGTGGTGCGTATGAAGGACGAGAATCGCATCACGCTCAGCCACCGCGAGCTGCTCGGCACGTGGACGGAAAACGCGGAGCGCTTTCGTGTCGGCGAAACGGTCGCAGGTATCGTGCGCAGCGTGGAAAGCTACGGCATTTTTGTGGAGCTGACCCCAAACCTTGCAGGACTTGCCGAGCTGAAAGAAAACGTCCATGCCGGACAGCAGGCCAGCGTGTTCATCAAAAGTATTCTGCCGAACCGCATGAAGGTGAAGCTCGTGCTTGTGGAATGTTTTGATTACACCTATAAACCCGAGCCGCCTGTATATTTCTTTCAGGGCGACCATATTGATAAGTTCACGTATTCTCCGCCCGAGTGCGCAAAGCACATTGAGACGGTGTTTGCGTGATTTAGGGCAGCAAAAGGCGGTCTGCACGGATATTTTTCTACCCGGCAGGCCGCCTTTCTATGTGTCTTTAAAGGACATTTGCCTTAACGGGTGTGGTTACTTTGCTTCGCTTTCGCTCGACTTTTCGTCGCCGCTCTTCTTTGCCTTGTCTTCAATGACGTACTTACCGTCTTTGAAGTCGCAGACATACGAGCCGCCCGCTTTCATGTTGCCCTCGAGCATCTCTTCGGAAATTGGGTCTTCCATCTTGCTGCGGATCGCTCTGCGCAGCGGTCTTGCACCGTAAACCGGGTCAAAACCGGCGTTTGCAACAGCTTCCACAGCAGCCGGGGTGAACTCGACCGCGATGTCCATGTCGCGCAGCTGACCCTTAAGACCCTCGAGCATTTTGCCGGCAATTTTCTGGATGTCGTCGTGCAGGAGCTTACGGAACACAATAATGTCATCGACACGGTTGATGAATTCCGGACGGAACACCTTCTTCAGCTCACCCATGACAAGCTCTTTTGTGCGCTCGAAATCGGCGACTGCGCTGTCTTCTTCTGTCGACTTGTTGTCCGCGGTGGCAAAGCCGAGACGCTCTTGCTGCTTCTCTGTAATGAGACGCGCGCCGATGTTGGAGGTCATGATGATGATGGTGTTCTTGAAGCTGACCACCTTGCCCTGCGAATCCGTCAGACGGCCGTCATCGAGAATTTGCAGCAGCATGTTGAAGACATCCGGGTGTGCCTTTTCGATCTCGTCAAACAGCACGACGGAATACGGCTTGCGGCGCACCGCCTCGGTCAACTGACCGCCCTCATCAAAGCCTACATATCCCGGAGGCGAACCGACGAGACGAGACACCGTGTGCTTCTCCATGTACTCCGACATATCGAGACGGATCATGGCCTTTTCGTCACCAAACATCGCTTCCGCAAGCGCCTTGCACAGCTCGGTCTTGCCTACGCCGGTCGGGCCGAGGAAAATGAACGAGCCGATGGGGCGATTCTTATCTTTCAGGCCGACTCTGCCGCGGCGAATGGCCTTTGCAATGGCCGTGACGGCTTCGTCCTGACCGATGACACGCTTGTGCAGCGTATCTTCAAGATGCAGCAGGCGCTCGCTTTCTTCCTGCGTCAGCTGTACGACCGGGATGCCGGTCCACATAGCGACGATCTCGGCGATGTCTTCTGCCTTCACGACGCTGTTGCTGCGCTCATTCTTTGCAGCCCACTCGTTCTTTTTCTGCTCCAGCTCATCTGTAAGGGCTTTCTGCTTGTCACGCAACTCGGCCGCGCGCTCGAAGTCCTGCTCGTTGACGGCAGCCGCCTTATCAATCTCGACTTCCTTGATGCGCTTTTCCATCTCCTGCAGGTCTTCCGGCGCAGTGAATGTTCTGAGACGCACACGGGACGCCGCTTCATCGACAAGGTCGATGGCCTTATCCGGCAGGTAACGGTCTGCAATGTAGCGCGAGGAGAGCTTAACGGCGCTCTCAATGGCTTCATCGGTAATCTGTACTTTATGGTGCGCCTCGTAGCGATCTTTCAGACCTTCAAGGATTTGCACCGCTTCTTCTTCGGTTGGCTCACCGACATGTACCGGCTGGAAACGACGCTCCAACGCGGCGTCTTTTTCAATGTACTTTCTGTACTCGTTGATGGTTGTCGCACCAATGACCTGGAAGTCACCGCGCGCCAGAGCTGGCTTTAAGATATTGGCGGCATCGGCAGAGCCCTCTGCGGAGCCTGCACCAATGATGGTGTGCAGCTCATCGATGAACAAAATGACGTTGCCGTCCTTCTTCACTTCGTCGATGGCGGACTTGATACGCTCTTCAAAATCGCCACGGTACTTAGAGCCTGCGACCATACCGGTAAGATCAAGAGCCACCAGACGCTTGCCTTTCAGCAGCTCCGGTACCTCGCCTTCATGAATCTTCAGCGCCAAGCCTTCCGCAACGGCGGTCTTGCCGACGCCCGGTTCACCGATGAGCACCGGATTATTCTTCGTACGACGAGACAAGATCTGAATGACACGTTCAATCTCGTTATGACGGCCGATGACCGGGTCAATCTTGCCTTCGGCTGCGAGCTTTGTCAGGTCGCGGCCAAACTTTTCAAGTGCACTGCCGCCTTCCTTTTCGCCGTTTTCGTCCTTCGGGTACGCATTGCCGGAAGCTTTATCGACGGTATAACCGTCGGAAAGCGCCGAGGACAACGCATTTGCAACGCTCTGCGGGTCAACGCCGAGCATTTGCAGGAAACGCACCGCAAAGCTTTCACCGTCTTCAATGATGGCGATGAGCAGGTGCTCCGTGCCGACGTAGTTACTGCCGAGCTTGGAGGCCGCGAGCTTTGCCATCTGCAAAATGCGCTTTGTGCGCGGGGTGAAATATGCGGTGGTGAGGTTCGTCGGCGAAGAAGTGCCAATCTTCTCCTGCATCAGGCGTTCGTAATCGTCTGCCGTGATGCCGAGCTTATTCAGCACGTTGAACGCAACGCCGCTGCCCTCTGCAATCAAGCCGTAGAGCACGTGCTCACTGCCGATGTAATTGTGGCCAAGTTCCTCCGCCTTTTCGATGGCGCGGTTCATGGCATTGTTTGCTTTCTCTGTAAAACCTGTGAATCTATACATATAAATTCCCGTCCTTTCGATTACTGCCGTATCGCAGTTCTCTTTACTGGTTTTCTATTATTGAAGCGCTTTGAGGGCTTTGCGCACCTCGTCTGCGCGGAGAATGTCTCTTTGCCCCGCCGAAAGGTTGCTGCCGTGTGCGGCTGCCATGGTGGCCGGCTGTACCGCTACGGTCAGTGTGTGAATATCTTCAAGCGTTATACCGCTTAAAAGCTTTTCTGCAATGCCGAAACGCACATTGGAGATAAGCTTCATATATTCATCGCAGGAAAGCAGCCGTGCGTTTTTCAGCACGCCGGCGGAGCGGCCTACTTTGTCCTGCACATTGATGTTCTTGCTGAGCGAAGCACGCGTTTTGCGCTCTTCGGAAATGAGCTGCATCGTAATGTTCTGCAAGTTTTCCACAGCCTCTTTTTCGCTGAGACCCAGTGTAATCTGGTTTGAAAGCTGATACATGGCGCCGATGACATTGCTGCCTTCT
>OGDF01005002.1_pt1 | contig 14430 bp, 19 predicted proteins | sample 1570141 | NCBI WGS metagenome assembly OGDF01 (sample SAMEA4370581, study PRJEB24528) | human gut metagenome | reverse complement strand
CAATATATCACTTTTATCACAGTTTTTGAATTTACAGAGATTTTTTCGCAGAGTCAACAACCGTGATAAAATCCCTGCTGATCTTACCAAATATGTCAGAGTAGAAGTAATAACAAATGTTCAGAACATTACTCGTCTTTCTGATGCAAGAAACACCTCAGCACAGGTATCAGATATTGCTCTGTTTAATCTTGATGATAATTTTCTGTTTGTTCAGGAAGCAATTTCAGGTCAACCTTATGAAAATAAGATAGCATATAAAGATAACGATAATAAGCCTATTCACGTTTCTGAACTTATCAGACTTATGTTTGCATTTGATGTTGATAAGTATCCTGACGATAATACTGCTCCGATCCAGAGCTATTCCGGAAAGGCTCAGGTATTTAAGCGTTATAAAGAAGCATTTGATACGCCCTTTTACAGATCACTTACTATACAGTTGCCGAAACTTGTTGATCTGTATGATACCATTGAAAGAGAACTTCCTTCAAAATATAATGAATATAAAAATCAGTTAGGAACAGCCAATCCTCGATTTGGCAGCGTAACTGGTATAGAAGCTGATGATAATTTAAAAACACTCTTCCTTGAGAGCAATATGTCCCATAAGATCTCTGCTGGTTACATATTCCCGATCTTTGGAGCATTCCGCAGCTTGATTCATTTTAACGAAGAGAGCGGATCTGTTTTCTGGGACTTCGATCCCATTGAAATTTGGGAAGAAGTAGGAGCAAGTTTAGCTCAGAATGTATTTGAATCATCACGAAATCCTCAGCTTGCTGGAAAGGACAAGCAGTTGTGGCTTTCATCATATCGTATTGTTGAAACACAGAGCCTTAGAAAACAGCTCCAGAACAATAGGTAATATAAATGACAGGCTGTATCAGTTCGGTACAGCCTGTCTTCATTATATCATAAGATAAAAAGTTTTTCAATATATGTTGCCAAAAAACTTGACAAACCACCTCAACCTGCGCTATAATACCAAATAAGGAGCAAGCCACCAGGCACACATTGCCTCCACAAGTTGCACAGCTCATTATCAAACGTGCTAACAAAATGATAACGGAGCATCAGCAGCCAAGTACAATACAGAACAAAATGTATAATTGAGATACCACAGCTCAAATCTCCTAAACAAAATTGCTTAACTTAGAGGGTGATTTGAGGAGTGGGAATAATAAACACCCTTTTTAGAACAGCGTAATTTCGCACTTTTTTACCCGTAAGCCACCTGATGATACACTTGTGATACAGTTGTCTAAGTGGAATAAGTAATCAGTGGCTTGCAGGTAGTACAATATATACAGCACAAGCAAATTATACAGCATAAACTAAAAATCGTCACAGTACATTTTATTGCACTGTGACGATTTTTCTATATATATAAACAGGCTTTCTATTTTGTCAACCTTGTAGAAAGATTAGATTTCATCTTCCTCATAATCAAACTCTCTGTCTGTCGAATAATAAGGTGTCAGCTTATCAAAGTTATCCATCCATATAACAGAACCATTAAACTCATTGAAATAATCCGTATGTTTTGCTTTGTTTACAGATGTAATTTCAAAATTACGCATTTCAAATGCTTCAAGGTAGTCAATGAAGTTCTCCTCGTTCACATAACCACCTATGATAAAATTCTTGTTGTGCTTTTCAAGCAATCTGACATACGGTTCCAGAATATTTAAACTTGGAAAACCAATCACAATATCTGCCGCATTTATCATTCTGATATGAGCTGCCTTACGGCTGTTGTCCTTGATTTTAAATGTTTCCCTATGATTTGAAAGAAAATGTTCCACAGCAATGGACAAGCAGTCAGTTTCTTCTGCAAGCTTTGACGGAACTTTGTCAATAACATACTTTTCTCCCTCGAGCAATTCAGTCCATTCCTCTGCATCTTCAGGAATTGGAAAGCTTGTAATGATCAGCTTTTTAATTCCTAAGTCATTGAAATTCTGAATCAGATATGATGTTATTGCATCAGGAACTCCATATCTGCTATCAGTATGCAAACACACCACCCTTTCATTCAACTGCTCCTTGACTGTTTCAAGTCCTGCACTTACTTCTTCCAATTTTAGCTCGGAAGACCAATTCTTTCTGTCTTTCATATGAGTATTCCTCCTATAATTTAATATATTTATTTATTATCATAGTGCCTATTTTCAAGATGTTCCGCATTGTCTCTAAATCCTTCTAAAAGCTTAACTACCAGTTGCAACGTTTCATTCTGTTCATCGGTGTAGCTGCCGTTTTCTTTCAGTTCTTTTACTAAACCACAAAGCGTATTTTTCAATGCCTTGTAGGTTCTCGGACTTCCTTGCACAATAATTTCTTTTTTCAGCACACACGCAATTATGTAGTCCTGTTTTGTCAGTCCTGAAAGATAAACCTTGGTATTCAGCGTTTCATTTTCCTCAGGTGACATTCTGAAACCTACTGTAACGCATCTCCATCTTCCTTTTCCATCAAATGTTTTTTCACTCATCGAACTTATTCCTTTCAATATCAAGTTTGTCTGCCATTTCTTTCTGTGTTGTCGGAAATATATGTGCATATATGTATGTGATATCAACACTTTTATGCCCGACTCTTTTAGCTATTTCCACAGCAGAAAAACCTTGATTTATTAGCAGCGACACATGAGAATGTCTCAGATCATGTATGCGGATTCTTTTAACACCAGCCGCTTTACTGCCTCTGTCCATTTCATGGTGAAGATAGCTTTTTGTAATTTCAAATATTCTATCATTCTCACCTATTCCATAAAGCTTGCTGATGTAGTCCTGCATTTCATCAGAGAGAAAAACAGGCATAACAATTGTTCTGTTGCCATCCTCAGTTTTAGGATCTGTAATCACATCTTTTCTGTTGATACGCTGATAGGACTTACTGATTCTGACAGTATTTTTCTCAAAATCGAAATCAGACGGAGTAAGTGCAAGAAGCTCACCCATTCGTAAACCGCACCAATACAGCATTTCAAACGCATAAAATGATATTGGCTTGTCCATCACTTCTTCAATAAATTTATGATATTCTTCCTGTGTCCAGAACTCCATTTCACCGGAGTTCTTTTTACCTATAGGATCTGTTTTTGTAACAGGGTTTTCTTTTAAATTATGATATTTTACAGCATAATTAAAAATTGCAGAAAGCTGGCTGTTTATTGATCTGAGGTAAGTATTAGAATAGGGTTTACCTTTGTCATTACGATAGCTCATTACTTTATTTTTCCATTTCAGTACATCATAAGATGTAATTCTGTCTAATGGCATATCTCCGAAATAAGGCAGAATCAAAGAATTTATAATTGCATTCTTTGTTTGCCATGTATTTTCTCTGATTTTTATACTCATAACTTCACGATATATTTCTATGAAGCTTGCAAAAGTCATGCTCAGATCATTTGAGTCACTATTTATAAAATCATTTTCCCACGCAACAGCAGCTTTCTTTGTCTTAAAGCCTCTTTTCGTTTTTTTCTTATGTGTGATTTTAGAATAGCATGAAACATAATATGTTCCACGCTGTTTATCCTTATAAACAGGCATTTAAATCGCCTCCTTTCCATCGCTATAGCCGTAAATTTTTTCTTGCAGGTATTTCTTGCTTACCTTTCCTGCAATAGTAATAAATCCCTTGGAAGCAAGCTCCTTATTCCATTCCTGAATCATTATGTAAGCCTGACTTTTTGAAACGCCAATCAAATCAGATACCTCCTGTGCTGTATAGAAAAATTTTGACATATATTAATCTTCCTTTCTGAACTTTATAGATAGAAAAGCCTTTGGTTATTATTCCTTGACTTTATTAGAACGCTTCTGCTGCGTTTTTTCGTGAACTGGAAATGAATTTTTCACCTGATTAATTGTTATTTTATAGGCATTGACTTATATGCTGCCTTTGTTCGGTTACTTTGTTCCAATGGCATCACCACCTTTCTTTTTTCCTTTTGTCGTTTGGTATCTTTGATGCTTGAACTTTTTCTTTTTAGGAGTTGCCATCACAATGGGATCAAAATAATCTTCAATACTTAATTTGATATAGTATCCGCTTTCGGTTTTATTAACCCCTGCATTTTCGCTTCCAACACATTGTATAAATTTCTGAATGATAAAGGAATCCTCTTTATCCCAATACTTTAATTTTAAATTGTCCTGCAAGCCTCTTGAATACAATACTGCTCTTTCACCGGTTAATTCGTTAAAATCATCCTCCATATTGTCGCACATATATTTGACTATCCTCTTAAATGCAAGTTTATCTCCTTTATGTGCGGTGTCAACTATTCCAAGTCCCCAAATTTCTTCTATAAATTTTTGTTGTGTATTGACATCAAGATTACAAAGCATATGAAAATGCCAGTTTCTGTTTTCTTGTCTCGCATAAACAGTCACATGACGAAAATTGTCATAGTGATCATTCATGCGTTTGATGAACTTTGAAAACTCTGCCTTTGCGGTTTTCAGATTTGTGAAATCTTTCTGAGGAAATCTTTTAGCATCAAATGTCAATGTGATATGCATTGAGTTATTCTCACAGAAGTTGTTTCGACATAAGTTTCTGATTTGGGCACGGATCCTTATATACCTGCGATTTTGATTATACTCATAGTAGTCGCCTGTACCGCTTGGCTTTTGTGGTATAATGTAACCGTTGTTTTGTTTTTTTCTTGCTGCCTTCTTTTCAGCCTTATGGTTCAGCAATTTTTCTATGCATGCTTTATCATCGTCTTTAATGCTTTCAATCATACCATAACATTCATCAAAGCATTTTTCATCTTTCAAGTCGTAGTCACAAGGCATATCATCTTGAAAATTGTTATATACACTTGCTCCATTTCTGCCAATGCTGAATATCATTGAATCGTGGTTGTCTTTTTCATTTAAGTTCATACCTATCTGCTCCTTTGGTTTTAAAAATTGTTTTTATAGTTCTTTTAATGAACTTACGCTATACAATATAGGACTGTCTATATACACGTACCCCTCACATTTTAGGCAATGTAGGCTTATGATTATAACGTCCTCAATCAAAAAAGACAACGCCCCTATATTTTGTTAATTCCTTCCATTGTATGAACAGCAGCTTTAATAGTATTATAAACGGCTTTGGAATAAAAAAGGCGGTAATTTCAACTGAAATTTGTGATATATGCATAAATCAGAGGCTCTACCAAAATAAAACTTCTGCAATTATGACAACTCGCAATAATTAATCGCATTCAAAACATTTGAATCCATAAATAAAAAATAAGCACAGCCGGAATAAAACTGACTGTGCTTATTTTGCTTGCGGATATTTTATATATTTCATTGTTGTTTGGAGTGCCTTTCTATTTTATAATTCAAGAACGTACGAAACAGGCGGTAAATTCTTTGAATTTAAGTTGTACGAAATCGACGGTAAACTTTTTAAAAGCTCAGAGTAAAAATAGCTTTTTACTCTCTTATAGGAATCTTTTCTCAAAAAAATTATGACCTTAAACCACATATTTTTCTATTTTCCAATAATGCCCCTTAAAAAATCATATGACTGAATCGAAATATTTCAAAGATGATTCAATTCTGGAATACTCATTAGGTTTTTTTCACACTTTTTATTTCTTATCTTTTGCTGGTGGATTTTACCCCACTGCTGCTATATTTTTTCATCCCATGACCTCCGAATTTGAAAATTCCATAGAATTTTACTTATATGACCTCAGGGTATATGTACATCAAATAATTTCTATAAGGCTATCGATAAACAACTATATTATGACTATATTAAAAATACTTTCAATTTGTTTTTCTGAAAAAAGGGCAAAAAAATAAAGCCCTATTGGCTTTAAAACATCATTCGTATCTGTACTATCGGATTGAATGCGGTACAAAATCAATTGCTGAGAAAGAATCATCCAAATATGACTATTACAACCCAAACTATAATAATGCTTTAATTGAAAAAATGCGAGAAAAAGTTCTTGATGATGAATGCGATTATTTTAATGCGGAAGACTTTGGTTTTTAAGTATGTACTCAAACTCTTCTGATGTAAATATGTATTTGTCAGGGTGCCAATCACTCATACAAACTAAACTGTTTGGATATTTAATATCTACGCATCTTAATGGTGCACCAATGTCTGGGACAAACACGCCTGTTCCTACATATTTCTTACATAGCGATGTGAATTGTTCATCAGTTTGTGATGTGCTTTGGTCGTTCCTATCATGCCTACAATGCCTGTATTCGCATATAGCATCTGGATTGATATGTGTTTTGAACACCCTTACACCACAGTTACTACAAATTTTATAATGCTGTTCTGACATTTGTATCTCTCCTTTAAAAATACCACTCCCTTGACTAGCTGAGGGAGTGGTTTGTGTGAATAAATTAAATAAAGAGTGACTTTTTACTTTTCTGTGTTATAATATAACTGGTAAGTTCCAAAACCTGACGTTCCCTACAATTTTTATACTTACAAACATGAGATGAAACCTATAAGAAAGGAGAGATCAGTATGGAAATTACACAGAAAGTAGGTTTTAGCCTTTGTAGCTTTGGATTTAATCGCTGTCATTGTCATAGTGATTATGTACCCATTAGTATTAGCTCCTATAAGCTTAATTATAGTTAATGCACTCAAAGGTTAAGCTACTGATATTGGTGGTAATGATGAGTTACCGCCAATTTTTCTGTGTTATAATATAGTTAGTGGATTTCTCGACTAACTCCCTTACACTTTTAATACTTCCTTCGGGATGAAAACTCTATGAAAGGAGAGATTAGTATGGAAATTACACAAAAGTTGGTTTAGGCTTGCTTTTTGTTAATGTAGCTGCCATAATTGCTATTATAGTTATGCATCCTACATTATCTATGATAAGCATAATAGCTACTTTATACATAGGCTTAAAAAGCTAAACCTATTAAGTTGACGGTAATGATGTATTATTGTCAACTTTTTCTTTATTTAATTTATATACTCCCTATCTATTAATGTCTTAAAATAGGTACTATGCTTAAATAACAATGAGAGACTAAACAATATAGTCTCTCATATCATGTTTTAAATTTATTCTACAACGTCAATCATTGGGTCATCACCCCATTCAAAGTCGTCTGGGATATAAAAACCACCATCACCGGACGAACCACCACCAGAGTTGCCATTATCTGCAAAACCGCCGCCATTTGAATTGGAATTTGAAGAACCGCCATTATTATTGTTATCATTTGATGGAGGTGTATAAGACGGAGCGTCATTATTATTGTTGTTATTGTTGTTATCATTTGCTGGAGGCGTGTAATTGTTATTCGATGATGAGCCTCCACCATTTGAATTTGATGAACTACCACCATTGTTTGAATTGCTATTGGAATTATTTTCCTTAGCTGGCTTTGTTTCCTCTGGCTTGCCATACTTCTTTACCATGTACTCGATAAACTCTCTTTCAGAGATTTCCTCTGGCTTTAAGTCCTTGGTAAACTCATTATATTCTGCAATAAACTTATCTTTATCACAAGTCAGTTTGTCTTTGTTTTCGTCCCAAATTTGGTCAAGGTATGCCTGCTTTTCCTTGGCTGCTTGTTCCTCAGCAAACTTAATTGAATACTTCCCTTGGATCTGTTTCTCAAACTCCTCAGGTGTCATTCCGTCACTAACTGCCTTGATGTAATCTGCTATAAACTCCTCTTTGGTGCAGTTCATATCGTTTTGATCTTGTTTACCCCACAATGCCTCTGCCGCTGCTTCAAGTGCCTGCGTGCTGCCTTTTTCTGCTGAGTTTACAAGATATCCCTGCTCATCATAATACTGCATAAATGCGTTTACTACAATTTCTATTGCCTCTGACTTCGTGATACCCTCGTTCCAACGGGTTTCTGTGGTGATGATACCCTTATCAGCTGCCATTGCAATTGACTTGTAAAGCTCCTCTGTAACGCCCTTGTCAACATTCTCTAAACTATACTTCAAGGTGTATCCGTTGCAACGATCTGAATCTGCTATTTTAAGCTCCTCTGAAAGATTACCTGCATTGGTGCAATCCTTTAAAGTGGTTTTGCTCGTGTCGTAATTCTGCACTTCATCAGCACCATAAACTTCATTCATAATGAGGTATATAAATTCTGCTCGACTCATTGCACCTTTGAAATTATCTGCCGTAAGGCTCTTATCATTGGTGTTTATGTAGCTATTCTCATTCTGCTGTGCCGCATAATTGATATACTGGTCATAGTCTGTTCCTGTTACTGCTGATGTGAAATCATCTGATACATTCAATGACTGAACAGGTGTTGTCGCTCTGGTTACAAGTGACATTGCTTCTGCTCTGCTGAGTGTATCACCGCCATTAAAGTAATTAGGCGTACTGTCAGGCAATAAATTGAAATATGCATTGAAAAGTGCAGGTGACTGGTCTGAATCTGAAAGGTCATTGTATACAGAAGCTAAACTGCTATTGAATGACTCTGTCATTGCTGTTGAAGTATCTTCATCTGAATCTGTTGTGCTTTCAATTGCACCAAGGTTACTGCTGTCAACTTTTTCAATGTCCACATTTCCACCTGTTGCAACCATCTCTGCTACATATCTGTTTCCTAATACAACTTTAAGTGTGTTGTTGGTACACTGGTTGCCTTGGGAGTCTATGTAGAAGGGACCGTATTTTACTCCATCCACAATATCATTTCCAAAAGTTTTGTCTACTGCCGTTCTCATTTTTTCGCAAGTTTTCAGTTCTCCAAGTTCTGTCCATGTCAGTTCTGCCTTAGATTCAATATCATTTTCAGAAACACTTACATCAATGACAACAGGTTTACTTGTATCTATGTTATTTTTGCAACCTGTCATTTGCATTGCAAGGACTACCGCAAAAATTCCAATTATTATTTTTTTTTGCTTTCATGTCTATTCCTCCAAACATATCTTTTCTAATTGTTTTACCACTTTATGTGAATAAAGTCAATAGAGAATAATTTTGTATCATGATTATATCACAATAATTGACGTGTGTCAATAGCGTTACGCTATTTCTACAAGGTTTATAATTGTTGAAAATTGCCTTAAAATATATGTATGTCTATTTTACAAAATGATCGAGGTGATTTTCATGAAAGCCGAATTTAAAGAGCAGTACGAAAAACTTGGGCTTAATATCGTATACTATAGAAAAAGAAAAAAACTTACACAGCTTCAGCTTGCCGAACTTACCGACATAGACCGAAGCCATATAAGTGCAATTGAACTTGGGAATGTAGGAGCTTCACTTGATGTTATTTTTAAGCTTTGTGAAGTTCTTGACATTACACCTAAGACTTTATTCGATTTCAGAGATTAGTCTAAACTTTCCACCAGTTGATAAGCACAACGAAGCGAATGTTTCAGCTTATCAATGGTGGATTTTGTTTTATACGCATCTACCTTTTGACGTATATTTTCATTACAGATGATATTTATTTTAATATCAATGGTGGCGGCTATATCATCAAGGGCAACCTCGCCATCATCGGTAAAAAACTTTACCTCTGTTAAATCCTGAACACTGTCCTTACTTATCAGAACAACAATATCATTGTTGCTCAGTCTTTTACCGTTCATATTCAACTCTAACATACTCAGGTCTCCTTTTCTTTTTCACTTGTCAGTTTCTTGTTATATCTTCTGCATTTATACTGCAATGTAGATATCGGAATTTTTGTTTTCATATGAAGTTGTTTCCAACTCATTGTATGTTTCAGTTCTGCAAGTTCTCTATCGGTATAACGATAGTTTGCTTCGGCTCTCAACTTGTCGTATTCCTGCATATCATTTTTCAGATTATCAATTCTGACTGCAATATCTTTCATACTTTTATCGGTATCCATACCTTGATTTGTAATGCACTCAATTATGGCTTTACAAAGCTTATAATTTTCTCTGCATATATGTACCACAAAATCAAGTTTCTTTTCTATCTCAGTTTCTCCCATAAACTATAACACCACCTTTCTTAAATTGATCATTCCTAAACTTAATCATTTTTGATAGAAAATAGCCCCTCAGAATCAATTTTAACCCTCTTTCTAAGTGCTTTGGCAAATTTCAAATAAACTTTCCTTATCAGTTTAACACACCTCTTAAAATTGATTCTGGGGCATCTGGAACTATCTCACTTCAAACAAATTACGTTTGCAATAATCTTTCAGCTTTTTAAATTTTTTCTGCTTATATAAATCTACAAGATAATTGTCATAGGCACTGAATCTGTAAACGTGACCTGTTATCTTGTAAAGTTCTCTTATCATATAGCCGTGGCGACCGTTTTCCTGCGGTGTTGACCACTCTATATTGTCAGGGTGAAAATTCATTGGAATTTCAAGTTCATATGCGGTGTAAATTGAACCTGAACCATCCATGACATTGGCTTACAGTTTACAATAATCTGTAGCAACACAGTTATCTGTAAAGTCCGTACAAATTGCAACCAGTCTTTCAAAGGATATCGCATTTCCATTGATAAACAGCAAAATGTGTCCATTTTCATAGAAACCAGTGCCATTTTTGGAATCTACGCCTCCTCTGTGTGCAAGTTTTCCATTGCAGTTATACTTTTCATATCTGCCGTTGAAATACAATATCAGGGAACCACCGTTTTTCCAATTAATAATGTAATAATTGGGGAACTTGAGTACCTGTTTAATAGATGAAATAACGTTGTCCGTTGTGTTTTTATTGGACTTTGCGTTAATCTGAACTTGTACATCTATCGCAGTAGCTGTGAGCTTTTGCAAATCAGATGTATGCTTGTTATTAAAGTTTCTTATCAGCATTGTTTTCTGCCTCCTTCTGGGTCCTTTTTATAATGTTGTATATGGTTGCACGAGTGACACCTAAAACTTTAGCTGCTTCTGTGACTGTCATTTCCTTTTGTTCAATATCTGCAAGGACTTCTTTCAGTATATTTACATCGAACTCCTTTGGCTTTCTGCCACGATAGACACCCTTCTGCTTTGCACAAGCAATGCCTTCTCGCTGTCTTTCAAGCAGGTTTTCACGTTCAAACTGATTAAGTGCTGCAATAATATTCACCATCAGCTTACCCGTAGGACTGCTTGTGTCGTATTGTTCTTTAACACTGTAAAGACGAACCTTCTTGCGATCAAACATCTCAAATATTTTCAGTAAATCACTTACTGTTCTGCTGAGCCTTGACCAACTTTCCACGTAAACCTCATCTCCTTCCCGAACAAACTCAATCAGTTCATTTAATTTTTCTCTGCTCATATCCTTGCCGCTCTGCTTTTCCTGAAAAACTTTTTCAATCTCATAAGGCTTTAGCAGTTCAAGCTGTCGGTCAAGGTTCTGCTCCTGCGTGGAAACTCTGACATACGCTATTTTCATATTCTCACCGCCTTTCATTTTCAGATTGTAAAATTTGACTATACCCATATTAAACAAATCCATTTTCTAAAAATCTGTTTAATTTGGCTTGTAACCGCTATATTTTTGACGGCTATTTTTATATATCAAATTTATATCCTTCCTTATTTAATAGGCACTTTTTCAGGTAGTAAATAAAAAAATCAGCTGTCATTGTTTTAAAGCAACGACAGCCGATTTGTAAACGATATTCAATTGTTTTCAATGAAATAGCTTATAACACTTTTATGCCGAAACTGATTTCATTTCTTCTTCAAGCTTGTTGATTTTTTCGATAGGAAGCTTAGTTGCTTTCGCAATATCTTCCTTAGAAATAGTGCCTAAAAGTAATAAATTATAGGCAATCTTAAGCTTTTCATCATTGATTCTATCTTCCATAGCTTTGCACATATAATCCACTCCTTCTAGTGACTCTTTAAAATATTATACAATTTAAATTCTATCCAACAATTCGCTCGGTTTAAACGCAGGAACTGTGCTTTCTTTAAAGTCACGGACATTTCGCGTTACAATATAACTTGCTTTGATACGCTTTGCACAGCACATTTGTACAGCATCTTCATAGTCGTTAAGGCACATTTCAGCTGCATTTTTCAAATCACTCGACCTTAATTCAGCCACTTCAAATATTGTCATAAGTCTTGAAATGATTTCCATAGTTTTTTGAGGTGTAAGTTCTTTCCTGAGAATGTAAACAATATTAGGAATCGATAGAGCAGATATATAACCCTCAATCTTTTTTACCTCACATAGCTTCCAGATTTTCAGTGAGTTTTCAAGAAAATCAGGACGATTACAAAGCACATCAAGGATAACATTGGTATCAATCAATACTTTCATGTTTTTCTATCCTCTCTTGAATCATCTCTTTTTCATTGTAATCATTTTTCAGAACGCCCACCAAAGAATCAGAAAGAAATGAAATAGCAGCAGTATTTGATACCATTCGTGCAACTTCTTTCCCATTTTTGAGAATAATAATTTCATCGCCGGATTGAACCGCCTGCAAATACTGTCCAAAGTTATTTTGAATATCTGTTGCTGATACAGTTGTAATCATATAAACGCCTCCTTATTTAGCTAATTTTATTATACGCTGTTTTAGCTAAAATGTCAAGTAGAAAATTTGACTTTTCAATTGAAATATGGTATAATGTAAAAAAATGTTACTTTATACTGCCTAAAAACACTTGACTAATTATTCTTCCCAAAACACCCACTGAAAAACCCCCTTGATATGCAACAGTATCACAGCGATACAGTTTGTGATACTAATGCTCAAAAAAATATACGTATCGCATGAGTAAACGCATATTTTTTGTAATACTTGTCACTCACTATTACAGTGTGTATCAGGTGTAATGATTCTCTTTATCGAGTGGGAATGATGCAAGCAATTGCTGAAATGGCGTAATACCGTGCTTTTCAAGGTGCGGTTGAGCCGAATGGCAACGATTTGGCAACATTTCTCGATTATCGGCAACAGTGATAAAATAATTGTCTGAAAAGATAAGAGCTATCTGATTCGTATTTGAATCGGATAGCTCTTTTTTATTATATTAGATTTTTAAGTGTACTATCTATTATTTTAGCACTTGAGTTGAATCTACTAACGAGAGTTTCTACTATCGTTCTACTGCCAGCACTTATGCGTGGACTAAGAGTTATTTCCATATCAGAAAACACACCATCATCTATGACCATATCATAGTAGACAAATGGTTGTTTTGCCTGTCCGATTCTAATGTCGTTTGCCATTTGAGTGAACTGATTGTAAGAAAGAGTATTCAAATCAAGAGGAATAAAATTAAGGATATATCGCCATTCTTTTTGAAATTCCCAATGAGTATTTTTATATTTTCCAAGATTTTGAAGGGCAATTGAGAATTGCTCTCCGTTATCCTGAAGAAGATGAGGGTATAACTTATCTTTGTCAGTGGTGTACTGAACTTCATATAATAGGCTATCAAGATTGAGCGCTTGAACTGAGAAGAAGCCCTTTTCAAACAGTTCTTTAAGAGGTATTATACTTTTAATTGATGTTGAACTGCCTTCTCCAATTTGTAGATTTGATGTCTTAGGCAATTCTGAAACATCATTGTCATATACCTTAAATGGATCTTTTCTTAGTCTTATTCTGACACCCTGCGTTAATGAGGCATACATATTCCACATTGGAATACTCTCTATACTTTCAGATGTCCACGATGTTATAAAACAAAACTGACCAATGTTCTTAACATCAGCAGATTCTTTTTCCTGCAAATCATCCATTCTATCAAGAGAGTTAAAGCGAATTGTTTGATTTTTCAAAATCAAAGCTAACGATTCAATATTGGTATAATGATATAAGTATTCTACTCCCATAGTTTTATTCTCCTTATCTAATTATGTAGTTTTAATTTGTTTTATCGTTCTTTACCATATTTCTGGCAGTTTCATTTCTCTCCGCTTCCGACCTCGGATACCTATATCTCCACTGGTCATACTCCTCACGGCTAATCTCCCCGTTGCGATATTTCTGAGCCATCTCCTCCCAGGGTTCGAGCAGTCCTGTCATTTTCGCAAAGGTCGAGCCGTTCTGCCTGTTGATGCAGATACAGATTTCTCCGTCCAGACGGCCTATCTTGAAGCCGTATAAATCCTCTAACGCAAACAGCGTGTGCATAAGACCTGTGTAGCTGTCGATGTTCGGGACGTTCAGTGCTTCGGCCGATACGTCCAGTGCATCGGCAAGCAGCTCCACAAGGTCAGCCTTGGGTGTTCTCGAACCCGATTCATACTGTGCCATACGAATATCGGCTGTCCGTTCCGAGAAGCCGACCTGCAAACCTAAGAACTTCTGCGTCATACCTCTGAGGTTTCTGATAAACCTGATTCTTTCACCAATCGCCATATTGTTGCCCTCCATTTTCAATTGGCTGACGATCTGCGCCGCCATATTTCACAAATCAATTATAACATATATGCTTAGTGTTTGTCAAGATAGTAGAAATAAAAATGTTTAGT
>OGDF01004985.1_pt1 | contig 14479 bp, 13 predicted proteins | sample 1570141 | NCBI WGS metagenome assembly OGDF01 (sample SAMEA4370581, study PRJEB24528) | human gut metagenome | reverse complement strand
AAGACAGAGGCCTCTCACGCCTTTAACATCGGTTCGAATCCGGTACGGGTCACCAAGTTCAAACTCCGCCTTTGGCGGGATGATTTAGCTCCATCTTTATGATGGAGCTACTTTTTTCGATAGGAGGCCCCCATGGCAAAGCAATCCATCCGTCTCTCCGACCATTTCACGTATGGCAAGCTGCTGCGCTTCACGCTTCCCTCCATCTGCATGATGGTCTTCACGTCCATCTACGGCGTGGTGGATGGTCTGTTCGTCTCCAATTTCGTGGGCAAAACGCCCTTTGCCGCCGTAAACCTGGTCATGCCCTTCGTGATGATCCTGGGCGGCATGGGCTTCATGATCGGCACCGGCGGCACCGCCCTGGTGTCCAAGCTGCTGGGCGAGGGCAAGCAGGACGAAGCCCACCGCACCTTCTCCATGCTGGTACTGTTCACACTGCTGTTGGGCGCAGTACTGTCCGCCGTGGGCATCCTCACCATGCCCGCCGTGTCCCGTCTGCTGGGCGCGTCTGACGCCATGATGGCCGACTGCATTCTCTATGGCCGCATCGTCACCGGCTTCACCTTCGCCTTCATGCTGCAAAATGTGTTCCAGAGCTTCTTCATCGCCGCCGAAAAGCCCCGCCTGGGCCTTTTCGTCACCGTGGCCGCCGGCATCACCAACATGGTGCTGGACGCACTCTTCATCGCCGTTTTCGACTGGGGCGTGGCCGGCGCGGCCATCGCCACCGGCCTGAGCCAGTGTGTAGGTGGCGTACTGCCCCTAATCTACTTTCTGCGGCCCAACACCAGCCTGCTGCGCCTGCGGCCCGCCGCCCTGCGTCTGCGCCCCATTCTCCAGTCCTGCGGCAACGGCTCCTCCGAGCTGATGAGCAACATCTCCTCCTCCCTGGTGGGTATGCTCTACAATTTCCAGCTCATGCGCCTGATCGGCGAGGACGGCGTCTCCGCCTACGGCGTTCTGATGTACGTCCAGTTCATCTTCGTAGCCATCTTCATCGGCTACTCCATCGGCAGCGCGCCGGTGGTCAGCTTCCACTACGGCGCGCAGCACCACAGTGAGCTGAAAAACCTCCTGCGGAAAAGCGCCCTGCTGATGGCCATCGGCGGCGTGACCCTGACGGTCCTGGCCCGTGTGCTGGCCGCCCCCTTGTCCCGGCTGTTTGTGGGCTACGATGCCAGCCTCTACGCTCTGACCACCCATGCCTTCCGGCTGTTCTGCTGGTCGTTCCTACTGGCAGGCTTCAACATCTTTGCCTCCGGCTTCTTCACCGCCCTGAACAACGGTGCCGTCTCCGCTGCCATCTCCTTCCTGCGGACACTTGTGTTCCAAGCCGGCTCCGTCGTCATCCTGCCCATACTTCTGGGCGTGGACGGTATCTGGTGGGCCATCACCGCCGCCGAGATCTTTGCCTTTATCATCTCCGGCGTCTTTCTGGTGCTCAAGCGGAATAAGTACCACTATATGTGAGCGTTTTCCCCTTGCAATCGCATAAACATAGTGCTATACTATGTTTACTAACATAAGGGAGGTCTTCCCATGCTCGTATCTACCAAAGGCCGTTACGCCCTCCGGGTCATGCTGGAGCTGGCTCAGGACGACAGCGCCGCCTATCTCCCCCTGCCCGCCATTGCCGAACGGCAGGGCATCTCTGAAAAATATCTGGAGAGCATCATCTCCGTGCTGTCCAAGGCCGGCCTGGTGGACGGCCTTCGTGGCAAGGGCGGCGGCTACCGCCTGAACCGCCCCGCCGCCGACTATTCCGTGGGCCAGATCCTCCGCCTCACCGAGGGTTCTCTGGCCCCCGTCACCTGCCTGGAGGGCGACGAAAACACCTGCCCCCGCGCCGGTCACTGCACCACGCTCCCCATGTGGGAAAAGCTGGACACCATCATCAACGACTATCTGGACAGTGTCTCCCTGGCCGATCTGCTGACGCAGACCGACGGCGGCGCCCTCTGAAAGCATACCGAAAAACCTCCCGGACCACACAGTCCGGGAGGTTTTTGTTTTTCAGGTCCGACTCAGCCCTTGTGCTCCGTCTTGGCCGTATCCGTCTTGCTGGCAGTGTCGGTCTTATTGGCGGCAGCATCCTCCACCGCGGAGACATTCGCGGCAGCGGCCGCGGCGTCTGCCGCTGCCTTGTCCTGGATGCGGTCCGCCGGGATACCGGCAGCCTCGGCCTCACCGCGGGTCATGGTGATGGGCGCGGCGGAGTCCTCCACCAGCTTTGCCATCAGCAGATAGCGGTGATGATCGTCGCCGTTCTTGCACACGGACAGCACCACCACCTTGTCGCCCGCCTGGGGCAGGTTGGTCTTGTCCACGTTCACGCAGCCCTCGGCACTGTAAAAGGCGTTCTGGTTGGTGTCGCTCTTGTACTTAGGATCGCTGGCCGCCTTGCCCAGCGCCTCAAAGAATGCGTTAAACACCTTCTCGTCCTTGAAGTCGTGGTAGTACAGGATGTGGCTGGTATCATAGGGGATGCATGCGAAGAACTTATAGGTCAGCTGACGGCCCGGCTGATAGATGTACATCACGGCGTTGTCGTCGAACTTCAGCGTCTCGCCGTAGCTCTGCAAGCCGCCGAACATGGTCCGGTTGGCCATGTTGTGGCCGTAGATCACCGTCATGGGGTCGCTGAGGTCAGACTTGTTGTAGTACGCCTGGATGTACAGCGAGCCGGCCTTGTTGGTCTTGCCGTCCAAATCGCGCTGCAGGTAGTAATCGTCGTCATACCCGGTGCTGCTCTTAGTGGACTTGGGACTCTGCGCCAGATAGTGGCCCTTGCTGATGGCGCACTGGGTGGCGTTGGGAATCTGGATGAACCCGAACACGTCCGGATACTTCTTCTCGTCAAAGCTGACGCCGTCCGGCAGCTGGATGGGCTCCGGCTCCACGATGACCTCATCCTTGGGGTCCGGTTCCGGTTCCTTCTGCTCGCCGCAGCCCACCAGCACGGCAGAGCCCAGCGTCAGCAGCGCCATCACAAGCGCCATTCGGCGTAAAAAGTACTTCTTCATCTTCTCCATTGCTGCTCCTTCCCGCGGCTCCTCTCTTCCTCTCGAGCCGCTGCGGCGTGTCCGCCGCGTCGCAATATACTTTGATATGATACCATACAGTGCCCCTGATTGCAAGCACTTTTCCCCTATCCGACCCTTATGCCAGCGTCATGCCGTACTGGCCCAGCAGCTTCTCGAACCGCTGCCGCTGCGCCGGTGTCATGCGGGCCGTATACTGCGCCGCCAGCGCCTGGGCCAGATCGCCGTTGCCCCGCTTCAGATAGTTCACCACAGCCCGCTGCAGGCTCTCCGCCGCCGTAGAGCTCAGGCTCTCACTCCTGCTGCCGGTATCTCCACTATCTGTAAGACGGACGCCGGAGGCGGAAAGTTTCCTCTCCTGCTCCGCTTTGTCGGAAAAATGTGCCAGCAGCGTCTGATACAGCTTCTGGTCCTGACTGCCCGCGTCCTCATACGCCGCCTGAGCCGCCTCCAGCTGCTTCTGCCAGTCACCACGCGCCTCCTGCCAGCGGTCATAGTCCGCCTTCTCCTGCGCGTCCAGCATACTGTACTGGTTCTGCAAAGCCTTGCCCTCCTGCTGATACTCCGCCAGCGCCGCCTGCCGCAGCTCCGGCACCAGCGCTGCCAGCTCCTGCAAATAGCCGTTGTACGCCTGCTGCCCCGCGCTCTGGGCGTAGCTGGAGGCATACCCGCCGGTCAGGGCCGCCGCCTTGCCCAGCGTGTCCTCCATGGCCGCCGCGCCGCGGGCGGCATACAGTCTGGCGTACCGCTGGTACGACTCATCCTCCTCCGGATCGTAGTCAAAGGCCTCCCGCCCCGCGATCTGGTCATACAGCGCCTGCAAACGCTCCTCGAACCGGGACCGGTACGCCTCCGGCTCCAGCGCCGCCACGCTGTCCCGGTAGGCCTGCGCCGCCGTCACCTCGTCCGACGGCGTATAGCCCCTCTCCAGCTCCTGCAGACGCCGCGCCGTGCCCGCCGTGACCTCCGCCCTGGGTGCCGCCGCCTCTGCTGCTGCGGCGGCCTGCGCCGCCTGCTCCGTCGCCGTAGGCGCGGACAGCAGGCTCCCCCACGTCTCGTCGCCGGCAATGCCGTCCACCATCGTCAGCCCGTTCTTCTTCTGATAGTCCCGTACCGCGGCTCTCGTCTTCTTGCCGAAGATACCATCCTGGTCCAGACTATACCCCCGCTTGTTCAATTCATTCTGCAGCTGCCGCACCGCGCTGCCCTGTGAACCGTATGCCACCATCGTATACGTCGATGCCATGCCTCTCTCCTCCTCGTCATGTCGTGCGCCGCCAGCCATACACGCCGGCGATGCCTGTCTCCACGCTCTCCCATACCGCACCTGCCGGTGTCTCCGGCGCCGCAGGGCTGTCTGTCAGGCGCACGCTGCCCACCGGGAACAGCATCGCCTCCACTGTCTGTCCGTTCACCGTCAGCGCACCGGATACCGCCACATCCCCGTAAAACACCGCCGGCCACACGCACTCCAGCGCCTCCTGCTCCGCGTATTTGCCGAAGGCCGCGCCCATTCCGCCGGCGCGCAGATGCAGCGTCACCCGGCTGGTGGCCGCCGTATACCGCACCACCCGCACGTTCCCCACCGTGTCCTCCGCGCTCAGCTCCACCTCATAGGAGGTCCCGCCGTCCAGCCCGCCGCCCAGCAGCTGCTCCGCCCCCGGCAGCAGCGCTGTATAGCCGCTCCACGCGCCGCCCACGGGCCGGAAGCGCGCCCGCAGGACCACCGTATTGTGCCCCTGCACATCGGCGCACTGTGCCGCGCACTTTACCTTCAGATACGCCCCGTCGTCCTTCTCTGTGCCGTCCGCGGCGCACCGCGCCGCCATAGACGCCGTGATGGCCGGCGGATAGTACGCCGCCACCGTCACCGCCTCGCCTGTCGCCGTCGCCGACCGTCCCCGGCTGTCCGTCACCGTGACCGTGGGCCGCAGCGTCCCGCTGATACCGATGACCGTCGTCGTCCCGGTCGTGCCGGTCAGCTCCTGCCCCGCAAAGCGGAACTGCACCGACCGCACGGACGCGCCGCCCTGTGCCGCCGCCGTCGCCGCGTACCGTATCCGGCTGATGCCCTGCACACACAGCCCCCAGCTCTCCGCTGCCGTACCGTCGTTTACCACCTCCGTGGTCAGCGCCGCCGTGGGCCGCATGGTCTCCGGCACATAGGCCGTGAACGCCGCGCTCAGGCTCCCCACCGGCGTACCGCCGCTGTACACCTTCACCGTCACCGTCCCGGTGCCGTGCGTTGTCTCCGGCAGCTCCCCGGCCAGCGACTCCGGCACCGTCCACTGGTACACCACGCGCCCCGCGCTGCTGCTCACCGTCCGCAGCGCGCCGCTGCTCAGCGTTCCGGAGGCCGCCCCCAGCACATAGCTGAACGTAAAGCTGTACCCATACCCGGGCCGCGTCAGCGTCAGCGTCCCCGTCTGTCCGATCACCGCGTCTCCCGCCGTCAGCGAGAAATCTCCAATGTCCTCCACGCGCTCCACCGGCAGCGCATAGCCGTAGCTGTCGTCTCTGGCAGACCCGGAGCCGCTGTACAGCCGTATCCCCAGCGGCGCGGTGCCCACTGCTCCTGCCGCTGTTACCCAGCCGCTGTCGTACTCGATCGCGCTGCTCCACCGGCTGGGCGATGCCGCCTTCAGCGTCTGCCCGCTGCACACACTTCCGCCGTCCACCGTCACCGACAGATAGATAGGGTACCCAAAATACGATGCCCCTGTCAGCGGCGCCACCGTCACATAGATCCTGTACTGCATCGCGCTGCCGCTGCGCCGGCTGTCATAGCCGAAGCTGACGCCGATCTTCGGCACGCCGCCCCACTGGATGCTGTCCAACGCCGTATAGCTCACACACTCACCCTCCGATCCACCGGAAGGCCAGTCCGCCCTCCGCCGCCTCCATGCTCCACTGCCCTACATCGATACCGCCCAGCACCGTAATGTTCGTGATGTACAGCCGGTTGTTGGACACATAGGCCACCTCCGTGGCGTCCTGCCAGAAGGACAGCCGCGTGGCGGTGAACACCGCGCGAAAGTTGTTCTGCTCCACCACCTTCTCGCCGTCCACCTCTCTGCACGTCAGGTCCTGTCCCACAGCCACGCCATACACCGGCGCGGCCCCGTCGTAGTACACGATACCCGTGCGGATATACCCCTCCGTGTCCAGCTTATAGTGCGCGAAGGCCGCGTCCACCTTCTCCACGTTGGCCTGCAGGTCAGAGAAAAAGCTGTAATACTGCGTCACCGCCTCCGGTGCCGCCTCCAGTTGGGCGCTGAGCTTCGCCACATAGCTGCCGAAGTCCGAGCTCGCCACATATTCCTCCTCCAGCTTCGCCGTCAATGCCGCCGTGGTCTTCTGTACCTGGTCCGCCGTCTTCAGGATCATGCTCCGCAGCGTCTCATACTGCCCGTCCGCCGTCTCCGATGCCGCCGTGCCCAAGCGCCCGTTGGCCTGCCGCCGGGCGGAGGCCTCTCCGGCCCCGCCGCCCAGCGCCTCCAGCTGTCCCAGCGCCAGGTTGAGCTGCTGGGCCATCTGCACCAGATACGCATACTGCTGCGTCACCTGCTCCTGCACCGATCCCGCCGGTGCCATCGGCAGGGCAAGCACGCTCATGGCCCGTCACTTCCCTTCTCATACACCGCTGCCGCGCTGTACACCCGGCACGGTCCGTCCCCGGCCAGCTTCAGCCGCAGGTGTCCGCACCGCCGGGGCCGCACCTGCAGCACCGCGCCGCGGGTCTGCCCCGCCTCGCCGGAGACACCGCCCACCTGTTCCCAGACGTTGTCCCCGTCATAGCAGACGTACGCCTTCACCGTGCTCCCGGCCGCCGTCTTCAGCCGCAGCTCCAGCCGCGAGAGATACTTGTGCTCCGGCGTGTACAGTCCCAGGTCGCCGCTTTCGGCGCTCCAGGAGAACCCCGTCTCCGCCGTTCCCAATGTACCGCTTGTATCCAGCAGCCGTCCGTCGCTGCACAGTACCGTCATCTCCCCGTTCCACCGGGCGAAGGCCACCGCCGCCGTATTGTCCTGTCGGTGCCACAGCCGCTTCTGCGTGTCGTACACCAGCAGCTCCGTCTCTCCCGCCGCGTCCACGGCGGACAGCCAGTACCGGCCGCTTTCCCCGCCGGCCACGCCGCCGGTATACCGCTTGTCGCCCAGCGCCCGGGATACGCACACCGGCATACTTCCGTCAAAGGCGTACACCCCGTCGTTCCCCAGATAGTACACCACACCGTCCGCCACGGCCACGGTCCTCTCCGCACCCTTCCGCACGCCGCTGCACGGCACCGTCACGATCTGGTGCCCGCCGCCCGCCGCCGGATAGATGCGCTCCATGCAGTTCTCCTTGAAGAACACCACGCCGCCCATGCAGGCCGCCGCCCCGGTAAAGGGTCCGTCCGAGCCTCTGGCGGCGGCGTAGCTGTCGGTGCTCAGCCCCGCAAAGCTGTTCCAGTTGCGGAAATCTCCCAGCGCGCAGGCGTATATCTCGTTCACCGCCTGTCCATCCACGATGCCGTACTTGCACCCCCACAGCCGGTTGCCCTGCTCCACCACAAAGTCCATCTCCGGCATCAGCCGCATCACCGTCACCGCAGCCGTCTGGCTGTCCAGCGTCCGGCACAGCGCCGGCACCAGCACCCAGTCGTCCTCCGCCGCCTGCAATATGTGCAGGCCGTTCAGCTCCGCCGCGCCGCAGCCTGCCACCGTCACGCCGTCCCCGGCGCGGAAGCCCAGTCCCACGCCCACAGCGGCGATCTTTGTGTACACCTCCGTCAGCGCCGTCCATGTGCTGCCGTCATACCGCCGCATCACGCTCTCCGATCGCTCCGTGTCCAGCCACAGATCCCCCGTCCGGGGCTCCTGGGGCGCCTCCGTGCCCGCCGCGTAGCTGCCCAGGCTCTCCCCCGTCCCGTCGCACAGGGTGAACGTCACCTCCCCCGTGGTGGTCCGCACATTCTCCATGCTCCCGAAATCCGTCAGGTCCTGGGTATTGATGTACTTCTTGTCCGGAAAGATCAGCAGATACGCCCCCATGCTCACCAGCTGCTTCCGGCTGTCCGTCAGCACCAACCCCGTTTTCGCGCCGTTCACATACAGCGCCGTGCCGTCCACCCAGAACAATCCGTCCTTCTCCGTCATGCCGTTGGGCTTCGCCAGCTGCGTCACCGTCCGCCGCAGGGGCCGCGTCTCCAGCGCCGGATACCCGCTGCTCCACAGGTTCTCCATCTGCTCCAGGCTCCCCGCGCCGCTGCCCGGACGGCGGTCCAGTCCCCCGAACTGCTCTACGCCTGCCCGCTGCTGCGCCGCCGCCTTCAGCTTGGGAAAATACATCTCCGCCGCCCCCTTTCAGCACAGCCGCAGCGCCGACGCGCCGCCCTCCGGCACCGCCGTCCTGGCCCGGTAGTCCCGATAGGTCAGAAACGCGTTGTTCCACAGGCCCGCCGCGCTGTTGTACCGCGCCGTCTCCCCGTTGGCATAGTGCACCTGCGCCTCCACATAGTGCCGGTACAGCTCGTCAAAGGGCGGCTCCGCCGTCAGCTCCGTCTCCTCGGTCAGCACCGGCAGTTCCCCCGTCTCCCGGCACAGCTCCCGCCGCACAAAGCCCTCCGCCTGGGCCAGCCACCGCAGCTTCTCCGCGCGCGCATACCCATTGGGCAGCAGCGCGTCCACCCGGTCCAGCACCTGTTTTGCCGTCGTCCTTGCCATGGCCGTCACCTCAGGACGCTCTCTCGTCCACATAGCGCCGGGCCGCCTCCGCCATCATGGCGGCGTTTTCCAGCACCTCCGCCACGCACACCGGTACGCGCACCTCCACGCCGCGCATGATCTTCCAGCTGCGTCCGTTGACGGACACGATGACAAAATTCTCCTCCTGCTTTCTGCCTCTGGGCAGCAGCACCGTTGTCATTTTCTCCTTCATCTCGCCCTTCTCCTTTCCTCATGTAAGACCTCGCCCCGCCGTCCGCCCGCGTTCCGCAGGGGGCGGTGACCTCGACGTCCCGTCAGCGCGGCGTGGCCGCGCTGACGGCGGCATTTCCCGCAGGGGCGGACGACCCGTCCGCCCCTGCTCCACGCTCCCTCAGTTCGCCTTATCCTCGTCCGAATAGCTGCTGCCGCACTCCACGCGCACCATGTACTCGTCGTACAGGATAGCCGCGGCGTGTACGCCCTTCCAGCCCACGCTGGAGCGCTGGTCCAGCGGGTCGGCGGTGCCGGAGCTGCCGCGGGGCTTCACGATGACCTCCGTGCCCTCGCTCAGGTCCACCACGCCATAGGCGCCCTTGCCCAGGAACAGGCAGCCGTACACGGCGCAGCCCTGCTTGCCGCCTTCGCCGGGGTAGATGACCTCCTTGTCGCCCACGGTGACGGTCTTGTCCAGCACCAGCTTCGCGTCGGTGTTGCTCACCACCTGGCAGCGGGTGCCGCCCAGCACCACATAGCGGCCCGCCAGCGCGCCGGCGGCCACGGTGCCGCCGTTGAAGGTCACGTCGGTGCTGGCCATAACGTTGCCGTTCACCTTCAGCGTGCGGCTGTCGGCGGCCAGGTCCTCACCGCGATAGATCTTCGCCTCCGTGGTCTCCACGAAGCGCACGCCGTGCAGCTCACCGATCTCGCCGGAGAACAGCTCCGTAGCCCCGGCATACTGGTGGGCGGCGATCCACGCCTCGTCCTGGCGCAGGTCAAAGGCCACGCTGGGGTGGATGATGCACACATACTTGCCGTCAAAGGTGGGCGCGTTCATCTTCTTCAGCTGGGTCGCCGCCTTGGCCACCAGCTCGCTGGTCATGCGGCAGTCCTTGTCCAGCGTCATGCGGCTGGTCACGTCGGTCTTGGTGCCGTCGCTGCCGATCTTGGGCGCGTAGATCACCTGCTTGCCCTGCTGGATCTCGTTTCGGGTCACCGTGTCCAGCGTCAGGCCCATATTGCTGCCGTGGCGGTCAGTGATCTCCAGCACCACGTCGTCGATGGCCGTCAGATCCAGCATATCCGACACGGTGGTGTAGTCGCCGTACTGCGCCAGCTCCTTGGTGATGTAGCTGACGGAGATACCGCTGCCATCGGGCGTCACGCCCTCGGTCAGAGGCTTCAGTGCCTTGTCAAAGGCGCCGAACTTACGCCACTCCACGGTCTTGCCGCCGCCGGCAGGCAGGCCCTTTGTGGCCGCGAACTGGTTGTGCACCAGCTGCGGCTTGGCGTTCTCCAGCAGCTCCATGCCGTAGTAGGTCTTCATCTCCGCGCTCAGGCCCGCCGTGGTCTGGGTGTTCTCCGCAAACATCTGCAAATTCATCTCCATGTTTTCTCTCCCTTTCTAAAATCTGATCTTTTCTCCATCCTGTACTCTCTTCCGTATCGCCGCCAGCTCCGCCCCGCTGAGGCCCTTAGGATCCCAGCGGCTGACGCTCCTGCGCCGTCCGCCGTTCTCCGCCACGCGGCTTCCGCCGCTGGCGATGGCCTGGGCCATCTGCTGCCGCGCCCGGATCACCGCGAATTCCATCGCGGCCTGCAGCTGCGCCTCCTGCTCCCGCTGCCGCGCCGTCTCCGCCGCGGCCGCCATCTCCCGCAGCCTCTCGTTCTCCTGCCGCAGTCCCCGCAGCCGTCCGTCCAGTATCCGCCGCACCCGTGCGTCGAATTCCCCCTTGTACCGGCCACGTATCAGCGTCTCGAAGTCCTCTTCCCCGCCGGGTACCCCCTGTTCCCCGTCAGGTACCTGCTGCTCCCCGGCGTCGGGAGCCATTCCGCCCGTCTCCTCCGCAGTCTCCTGCGCCGTCTTTTCCAGCTCGTCCATCCGAACTCTCCTCCCCGTGGTAGGTCACGACCCAACTTCCACCCTGCCGGGGTATTGCCGCGCCAGCAGCGCCAGCCCGCACCGCACCAGCGCGAACTCCCGGGCACAGTCCCCTGTCCCCGCGATCTCCGCGTATCCCGGCGCGCTTTGGAACCGTTCCAGCCGTCCTGTCTCCCGCAATCTCCCCGCCAGCGCGTACACCAGCGCGGACGCCGCCGCGCATACGATGTCCTTCCCATACTCGCCGTACCCGGCGTGGCCCCGCACCGTAAGGTGCGCGCCGCCGCAGCTGGCCCGTATCATCTGGGCCGTACCGCCTGCCGCGTGGCCTGCCGCTGCCGCGTCACCGCGTCGCTGCTCCGGCGCGCCGCCGCCTTTCCGCCGCTGCTCTCCCGTTTTTCCAGTTCCCGTTCCAGCGCCTCCGCCAGATGGGTCCCCTGGCTCTTGTCCAGCAACGTCACCGCCCGCCGCAGCGCCTCCGTCAGCCACGCCTTCTGGTCCGTCTCCTTCTGTCCCTGCCGGATGACCTCCGCCAGCGTGTCCTTGCTGCGGAACTGCATCAGCTCCAGGCACCGCAGCGCCTGCTCCGCCATATCGCTGCGGAAGAACCCCATCTGAAACAGCTGTAGCGCCAACTGGTTGTACTCCATGGTCTGGTACGGCGTCTCGTCCTGTGCCATCACCTCCAGATCAAACTCCGGCACGCGATAGCCCCCGGTCAGCAGCGCCTTGGGCCGCAGGCCCCCGTTGCCGTAGGCGACAAACGCCCCGCCGTCCCGGCCCAGCAGCCGGAACTGCCGCGGCACGTCGTAAAACTGCCGGATCAGCTCGATGCACAGCGTCACTACCTGTGAAAACGCCTCATACCCGTCGTCGATCATGTTCCGCGACAGCTTGCCGCCCGCCTCCTGCAAAGCCGCAATAGCCGTGGCCGCCGTCACGCCGCCGGCGGTGCCGCCGCTCATCACGTCCCGGTTGCCCGCCGTCTCCTTCATCTCCGCGATCTTGTTCTGCAGCACCGCCACATACACGCTGTCCAGCGCCGGCACCCGGATCGGCGCGATGGAGTCCGCGCCCAGGTTCCCGTTGGTGTGTACGAAGGGCCTCGTCCAGTCGGCATACTCGTTCTCGTTCACCGCGCCGTCCGCCCGGATGAAAAACCGCGGCGTCGCCGCCGCCAGCGTGTTTTTCAGAATAGCCTGGTTCATCAGGTCGATCTGCTTCTGCGCCGACTTGCACAGATCCACATACCCATACCCGCAGGGCGTCCCCTCCTCGGGAAACAGCGTATCGAACACGAACGGGTACTTCCCGTGGTCGTACCAGCCCCGCGCCGCCATCTCCGGGTCGTTCTCCGTGGCATACAGCACATTCTCCCCCACGAACTTGCAGTACTGCAGCACCTGCCGTCCCTCACGCTCCGTGTGGTAGTACCAGTCCACCACCAGCGACTGCTCCGACGTGTCCACCTTGTCGTCGAACAGATACCGGCTCACCTGCGCGCCGCCGCGCCCCAGCTTCCCTTCCAGCTCCGGCCACCTCCGCACCAGATGGTTGTTGGGCACCAGCTCCGTGCAGAAAAAGTGCTCCGACTCCTGTATGTCCGTGACCCCCGGCTCCCAAAACAGGTTCAGCACGTCCATGCTGCGGATGCTCACGTCGCCCAGCCCGTGCAGCTTTTCGTTGTCCCAGAACACGCCGTACACGGCGCACCCGGACTTCAGCTTGTCCCACCACGCCTTGGAATACGTCCGCCTGAACCGGTCGTTTTTCAGCAGCACCGGCAGGATACGGCTCAGCGTCTCTGCCTCCTGCCGGTCTCCCGGCTCCCGGGGCAGCACCGTCGGCTCCGGATAGCAGTCCATGGCGTCCGCGTGCTTGCTGAGGATGCAGTTCACCAGCCAGCCGCTGGCCGGCCGCACGTCCTCCGGATTGCCGCCCTCGCCCGCCTTCTCCATCTGCTCCCAGTGCCGCAGCTTCCAGAACTGCTCGTTGTCGATGATGCGCCTGTCCAGATTTTGCTTGCCCGCGCGATAGCGCCGCAGCACCTCCGCCGCAGCCCGTACCGCCTCCGCCCCGATCTTCACTGGAGCACCGGCGTCCCGCGCGGTCCTTGTCTCCTGCTCCATCCGAGCACCTCCCTTTCATGTTCTGTCCCTGCCCCCGCCCAGCCCGAAAGTTGCCCGCAAACGTGCAACGCCCCAAATTTTTTGTCCCAGCCTTCCCACCAAAAAAAGCGCAAAAAAAGAAAGCCCTTACGGGCTTTCTTTTTTATTTGCTCTTAGTGACGCTTTTTAGCGGTCCACGCCATACCGGTCACGGACAGCACCGCCGTCACCGCGTAGATACCCACGCCCGCGTCAAAGGTCTTGGGAGAGCCCTTGGTGGTGGTAGACGTGGTGGTATCGCTGGTGGGGGAATAGTAGTAATAGGAGTTGGCGGACCAGACAGCGATGAGCGTTACGCCATCACTGTAGTCAGCACGCACTTCTGCTCCATCTCCGGCAACAGTCTCTGCAAAAATCTTGCTTTTCACTTCCTCACTGGAAAGCGGACCGGCAAAGAGGACCTGCGTACCATCGCAATCTAAGACTTTCCAGCCCTTAAAGGTATAGCCGCTGCGCGTAGGCGTAGGCAGTTCAAAATTGTCTTTCGACATCCGCAATGCCGGCTTCACACCGGTGCCGTCAGCGTAGTCGATATAGAAGGGAACAACACCAGTACCACTGTTGCCAACCTTTATTACTTCATGCCCATCTGCCGCAGCAGCTGCGGCAGCGGTGTCAAAATCGCTGTAATAGCTGTACTTACCGCCGGCGCAGACCTCGTACTTCAATCCATCGGCAAGATAGGTCGGATTTACGCTGTTAGAGAACGTGCCGCCGGAGATAGATTTTGCTTTGACGGTCATAGCACCAGTGAAGTCCCCGCCCGTGATAGAAACATTGGAACTCCTTGCCGACACCGCCTCAGGTCCGGCAACAATACTGCTCCCGCGAACATCAACACTCGCGCTATTCCTGCCTTCAATCGCAATAATATAGTTTTCACTACCATCGCCTTTTTCTGCAATGACAGAACCACCAGTCATTACAAATTGACCTTTCACATTCACAGCACGATTACCACGTATTGCACCGCATTTAACTGCTCCACCCGTCATTTCCGCAAATGCCCCAGACGCGACACTAATCGCATTGCCCGCTTTTGCAAATTCCTCTGTCGTGATTGTGCCCCCTTGCATATAAAGCTTGCCACCGTTATTCACACCAACAAGTACACCCGAGCTACCCGTATAATCCGAGCAAATCACTCCAGTGCCTACACTGTCTTTGATGGTAAGCGTTCCGTCAACCTTAACTTGGCGGTATTCAGCAGAATTACCGGTATATCCGCTTATTTTAAGCGTTTTCCCGTTCAAGTCAATTGCTACGTCCTTCCCTGCGCTAATGTCAAGCGGTTCCCCTGTCATTGTCACATTATCTGTCAGTTTGATTACTATTTTAGAGCTTGCATCTGAGATGGTCTGCTTTAACTGCGCTGCATCAGAAACTTCAATTTCCCCCTCCGCCCAGCTCACGCTGCACAGTCCCAGCGCCATGACCAGTGCCAGTATGGTTGCCAACAATTTTTTCATCGTTTCTACC
>OGDF01004977.1_pt1 | contig 14493 bp, 8 predicted proteins | sample 1570141 | NCBI WGS metagenome assembly OGDF01 (sample SAMEA4370581, study PRJEB24528) | human gut metagenome | reverse complement strand
TTCCAGGGAGTGCTTGGCGTGGACAAACTCAACTACACCAGAATCATGAACCTCAGAGCTGCTGATGACATGAGAGCTGCTACTCTTTCAGAGGCTAAGAAGAGATATATCCCTGGCGTTCAGGAGAATACATATCTCCCGGCATGGAGCCCTACCAGTGATTGGAAAGAGCAGTCATCCATGACAGTCGAGGACGCAAGCTTCGTCCGTCTGAAGAACCTCAGTGTCGCTTATGATTTCGATGTGAAGAAGATCGGTAAGTTCACAGTATCCGCTACTGCGACTAACCTGTTCACTATCACTGGCTACAAAGGCCTTGACCCTGAGTCAAGTAACCTCGGAGGCGGCGGATCTGATATCCGTCAGGGTGTAGACTATGCTTCTTATCCTAATGCCAGAACTTTCTCATTGGGTTTGAACATCACATTTTAATTGGAACCATAAATTTTGAGCAATATGAAACATATATTCAATATAGCAGCCGCTGCGGTTTTGAGTTGTACGCTCTTTGCCTCTTGTTCGGATTTTCTCGACGAGAAGACGAATGGTCAGGTTTTCGATAACGTGCTCGAAAGCCAGTCCGGTCTGGAAGCAGCCTTGACCGGTGCATATTTACAGTGGAACGGCGGATGGGGTTATGGATTCCTCCACACATGGCCTTATGAGATTACCATGGGAGGTGAGGACCTTACTACCAATGCTTCTTCCACTAATACAAAAGAGCTTGACACATATACTGTTACGAATACGAACTCTTCTATTCCATGTATTTACAAGTCATGCTACAAAGCCATCATCAACGCGAACAACGTAATCGAGAACGCTGACAAATGCAAGGGTGACGCTGCTGTCATCAAGCAGATTCTCGGTGAGGCTTATTTCGTACGTGCCTACAGTTATTTCTGGCTCGGAAGAATGCACAAGAGCCTTCCGCTCATGCTTTCTGCGGTTTATAAGGAGTCTGACAAAAACATGGAGATGACAGGCACCGAGGGTATCTTCGCCCAGATCGAGTCTGACCTTACCAATTCCATCGAGCGTCTTGGTGACGAGAGAAGAAATGGTGATCCGGGTCGTCCTAACGTAGGAACCGCCCGAGCTCTTCTCGCTGAAGTAAATCTTTTCGAAGCAGGTTGGCCTTTGAAAAAGGAAGGCTATTATGCAAAAGCTGCCGAGCAGGCGAAACTCGTTCTCGACAACAGAGCAAAATATGGTTTCGATTTCGAAGATTCTTACGACGTTCTCTTTACCCATAGCGAATCAGCTCCGAATAACGGCATAACTAAGGAAAATGTCTTTACCATGTGCACGAAGAGCGGTGACAACTGGATGTACGGAACGGCTTCAGGTCCATCTATGGCAGGCGGTTGGGGTTACTTCTTCGCAGAAGTAGGCTATTACAACGAGTTCCCTGCAGGACCTAGAAAAGATGCTACTTTCATGGAAGACTATGTCTGCACAGACGGCGTTACAAGAAATTGGAAGGATATGACAGACAAGCACCCTTACTACAAGAAGATGAGTGTCGACAATAAATTTACTGTCGGAGGAGCTACTGTTCCTATCTGCTTCTTGAGATTCTCTCAGACAGCATTGACCTATGCCGAGGCTAAAGCCAGATCCGGCGGTCCTGATGCGTTGGCATACGAGTGCCTGAACAAGATCCGCACAAGAGCCGGCCTCTCCACCTATTCCGGTCTCAGCGCTGAGGCTTTTGCCAATGCCTGTGTGGAGGAGAGAAAGTGGGAATTTGCAGCAGAGGGTGTGAGATGGTTCGATGTTGTCAGACTTAATCTCATCGACAAGGCTATCGCTTCCAGAAGTGCAAGTGAGCTTCCTATCAGCGGAACCAAGGGAAGTGACGCATACTTCTTCCCTGTTCCTAACACTGATGAACTCCTGAATCCTAACATCAACAAATAGTTAGGCGGGCTTAAAACACTTTGGGGTGGGCCGGAGACGGCCGGTCCGCCCCTTTTTTATTGACTCTGAATATCTAATAATCATGAAACGACTCGCAGGTTTACTTGGCTTTTTGTTGTGTTTAACCGGCTTATGCGCAGCCCGGACGATTTCTGTTTATTCAGAATGTCCGTCTGATCCGAAGGCGGTATATTTTACTCCTGAAAAGTTTGCCATTGACAATGACGGTAAGACTGATGTTTCTTTCGAACTCCAGGAGGCGATAAACTACGTCAAAGATGAGTTTAACGCGGGAATCGTATTCGTCCCTTCGGGGAATTATCTGCTCTCTCAGACTATCTATATTCCTACTTCTGTACGTCTTATAGGTGTCGGTCCTGAGCGTCCTACATTTATCTTGAAGAAAAATTCTGAAGGCTTCGGTACGGAGAATCTTGAGGATAAGGGGAGAGCGAAATATCTGTTTTGGTTTACAAGTAACAGGGTTACACCGGAATCAGGTGTGCGGGATGCCAATGCAGGTACTTTTTACAGTGCATTTTCGAATATCGATGTACGTATCGAATCCGGAAATCCTTATGCGGTAGCCTTCAGGACACATTATGCCCAGCATAGTTTCATCTCTCATTGCCGCATAGATATCGGTGACGGCAAGGCTGGTATTTTCGATGCCGGAAATGAATTGGAAGATGTGGAGTTCGCAGGTGGTGAGTATGGTATTTATACTACGAGGACCTCACCGAGCTGGCAGATCACTATAGTGAATTCTGTATTCAAAAATCAGAGGAGGGCTTGTATAAATACTGAGGAAGGAGGCTGGGTGATTATTCGTAACAGGTTCGAAAACAGCCCGGTAGCCGTAGAGGTCCGAAAAGACCGTTCCGACAAAATTTATATGGAAGACTGTGTGATGGAATCCATTTCATCTGCAGGCATTATCCTCTCTCATGAAAATTATAGTCCAAATCAGGTAAGTGTGCGGAACACTTATTTATCGAGGACTCCTGTTGCGGTTTCTTTCCGTGAATCAGGTAGGAAGATAAGTTCTCCATCCCGTTATTGCAAGATAGAGAATTTTACGAATGGACTTCATATGAATTCTATGGAATCTGATCCGGAATTCAAAAGTGAAGTTTCCATTAAGCAATTGAAAGATAATTCATTCAGTATTATAAATGATATACCGGGACTTCCGGATATGTCCAAATGGAAAAATGTTTTGGACCTGGGAGTGAAAGGTGACGGGGAAACAGATGATACCGAGGCTATTGCGAAGGCTGTTGATAATTACGATGTCTTGTATTTCCCTCAGGGTTGGTATAAACTGACCAAGACAGTAAAGCTCAAGAAGAATACCGTTATCATAGGTCTGAATCCGATCACGACTGTGCTCTTCGCCGAGGACGGTACTCCTGCATTCAGTGGCTTCGGGGGTCCGGCAGCATTGATAGAAACCCCTATGGGCGGGAGCAACATTATAAATGGGGTAGGCGTCAGCACTGGGGCGTATAATTATCGGGCGGTCGGCTGCAAGTGGCAGAGCGGGGCCGGTTCGTACATGAATGATGTGCGTTTTCTTGGCGGTCATGGCAATATGACCAGAAATTCCAACAAGAGAACTCCGGTGGTAAGAAAGCCGGAAGGTGTCAGCACTCAGGAGAATCCTGTGAATTATCAGGGTAAGGACAAAGCTTGGGATAATCAGTATTGGTCTTTGTGGATTACAAATGGCGGAGGCGGTACGTTCAAGGATATCTGGACGCCGGACAGTTATTCTACTAATGGTCTATATATCAGTGATACCGAAACGCCGTCGGCCATGTATGAGATTTCTGTGGAGCATCATGTGAGAAATGAGGTTAGAATCCGTAATGTGAAGAACTGGAAGTTCTATGCGCTGCAGTTGGAAGAGGAGTTGAGGGAAGGTCCTGATGTGCAGCCGATTGAGATAGAAAATTCTGAGAATCTGCTTTTTGCGAACCTTTATCTTTTCAGGGTGATTTGGATAGATACTCCGCTGCCGTGCGCTGTCCGCACTTGGGGATGTCGTGATATAGAGTTTTATAATGTTCATAACTTTACGCAGATGCATCAGACTACTGATGTCACTATCAAGGATATGAATACTGGTCTGGAGGTGCTCCCGTGGGAGTTTACTCGTCTGACTATTACTGGGAATGAGAAGAAGGCGCAGCCGGTTTCTGGTGATGTCGTCCGTCTGGCCACTGGTTTCGAGTATGTGCACGGTATGGCTCAGGACAGTAAGGGCAATATTTATTTCTGTGAGCAGAGGATGAGGCGTATTTATCGCTATTCTCCTGCAGATGAAAAGGTTACTCTTGTGGCGGATTATCCGTGGCCTGTTCTTTCGCTTGCTGTGGATACGGAGGATAATCTGCTGGTATGTGTGAAATATACTCCGCAGCCCGGATTTGTTCCAAAGGAAGCTGTAAAGGTTTACGATGACCGTAAAGGAACCACGTTCAGCTGGTGGGGCAATGACGGTTTCGAGCCGAGGTTCTATTCGATAAATCCTGATAATCCGGAGTCGTCGTTCACGATTCTTGCGAAGAAACAGGTTAAGGATGTTTCCGGGGTCGGAAGGGTTTGCGTGCCTTCTCACAGATGGCGTGACCTGAATGATTTCGATGAGGTCGTTAAGGCGTCTGTCGACACTGTTTTCGTCGCTCCTGATGGTGTTACCGTGATTCCGGACGTATATGATTTGCTCCGTTCGTCATCGCTGTTGGCCGTATCTCCTGGAGAAACCGCTTATGTCTCTGATGAATATAATCATAGGGTGTTCAGTGTGGTATATGAGACGATGGAAAGAGTTGAGGCCCAGGAGTTTGTCAATGCTGGCCAGTTCAGTGCGACACCGGGTGGAGATAAGGTTTTCGTGGCTGACGGACTCATATATGTATGCAATCTGAAAGGTGAAATTATAGGGAAAATCCGACTTCCGGAACGTCCGTCTTCCATAATAATGGGCAAGGACGGGTATCTCTACGCTTCGGCAGTGTCGTCATTATACAGAATTAGTATTACTCATTCATAAAGTTATGAAGTTTATAGATAATTTAAAAATGGCTTCGGCAGTATGCTGCTCATTGCTTGCGCTAGGCGCTTGTAACCATGAGGTTAGCTATACTTTCGACAGTTCCAAAGAAGTGTCAGGATTCAAGGTGGCACTTAAAGACATCAACCCGGATTTGCCGACTGACTGGACCGGATATAATTACGTTGTCCTTGAATATAAAATCACTACCTCGCAGAGATTTCAGCTGGGCTTTACCACGGATTGGGGTTATAATGACCTGAGGGTAATGTCTTATGTTCCAGGCGCTTGGAACAGGCTTGCGATTCCGCTCAAGTATTATACTGAACTGCCTGCACCTGCTTTCGACGTGGCTGCAACCATGAACAAGCCGCGCTACACCGGATGGATTAACCTCGGTGGTCAGCGTGGTCCGCTTACAGGAGTGGATTCTGTGGGCGTAAGAATCAGAAAGCCAATTTCTAATCCAAAAATATATATCAGAAACATCACCCTTTCAGTGGATGATCCGGGTGATGCTTATTTGGAAAAGCATCCGGCAATAGACCGCTTCGGCCAGTCCATCTATGCGCAATATCCGGAGAAGGTGAAGAGTCTCGAGGATTTGGAGAAACAGTGGCGTGAGGAAGAAGCTGAGGAAGTCAGCACTGAGAGATTCCAGTATTCTCGTTTCGGAGGATATTTGAATAGCCAGGTCGAGGCTACCGGATTTTTCCGTACAGAGCAGATCGACGGCAAATGGTGGTTCGTAGACCCTGAGGGACATCTTTTCCTGTCTCTCGGTGTGGACTGCGTATCCCCTGGCAACGGCGGCTTGGTCAGAGATTATGACAAGAGAGCCGGAATGTATGAGGCTATCCCTCCGGTAGATGAAGTCGCTCCGATAGAATCAAGAGCCGGCATGGCGTATTCTCTCAGTGCGTGGAACCAGGTAAGAAGATTCGGCAAAGACTGGAAGGGTAAGGCCAATGACCTTATTATCAAGAGAATGGACAAATGGGGCATGAATACCAATGCCAACTGGTCCGGCAGAGATGTAATCGAATTGGGCCGCAAAGCATTCATGCTCAGTTTCGGCGGCATCGGCCAGGATGCGTCCATGATGGGACTTGCTGACGTATACTCCCCAGACTTCGTGCCGACTGTCGAGAAATCCGTCTCGTCGATGGTCGCCAAAAATGTCGACAACCCATGGCTGATAGGCTATTTCGTCGGAAATGAGCCGGCTTGGATCAATGATGAAGTACGTCTTTGCCAGATAATTCTTGATGGCCCGGATAGACCTATCAAAGCTGCACTCAAGAAATATCTCGAGTCTAATGGCGATACTGATGAAAACAGAGTGGCATTTATTTATGACGCTTTCGACAAATTCCTGGAGACGGTGGATAAAGTGTACAAGAAGTATGACCCGCACCACCTTAATTTGGGAATGAGATTCGCAAATCCTGATACTATCACCGAGACTTTGCTGTCTATCTGCGGAAAGCATTTCGATGTGTTCAGTTTCAATGCCTATATGCTCGCTCCTGATAAGGATATGCTTGACAGGGCCTATGCTTGTACCGGGAAGCCTATGATTGTAGGTGAGTATCATTTCGGAACTGTCGACAGGGGATTGGCACAGGCGCTTTGGCAGACAGATTCTGAGAAAGACAGGGCAGACTGCTACAGATATTATACTGAAAATGCCTATGCTCATCCTGCATTTATCGGCTCCGGATACTTCCAGTGGTCTGATCAGGATATTACCGGACGATTTGATGGAGAGAACTATAATTGCGGCCTCGTGGATGTTACGGATAGACCATATAAGGATATGGTAGATGCGATGATTGCTACTGCAGAGTGTCTGTATGACGTGCATTGCGGTACGGCCAAGCCTTTCGCTACATATCCGGAGAGCGCAAGGGGCTATGAACTCATTCCTGACATCTGGGAATAATGGAGATATCGTTTTAAAGGTCGAATTTATTATCATAATGGACGAAATTTTAAAAAATCTTTACGAAAAGTTTGGTATTAACGTTTTATATGCATAACTTTGCACCAGACAATAAAAGGTTTTTATGTCTATTTGTTAAGTTCGTTTTATATAGGGGTCCGGTCCTTTGAGAAAAGCACCGGATCTTTTTTTGTCTTTCCGCCGGTTTTTTTGTAATTTCGCAAGGTTTGTTATGAAATAACACTTTTAAAACGAATTACCTCTCTGAGTGAAATAAAAACATATAAAATCATTGATATGACACAGAAAAAATCAAATCTTGTGGCGATTGTCACTATGTGTTTCATCTTTGCGATGATCTCATTCGTGACTAATATGGCCGCTCCTTTCGGAAACATCTGGAAAGGTCAGTACAGTTGGGCCGGAATGATGGGAAACATGATGAACTTCGCAGCTTACCTCTTCATGGGTATTCCTGCAGGTAAGATGCTTCTCAAGCATGGTTATAAGAAGACCCTTCTCATCGCGCTTGCTACAGGTTTCATCGGTATCGTTATCCAGTGGATTTCAAGCCGTGCATTCCTCGGAGCTTCAGCTATTTATGTTTACCTTCTCGGTGCATTTATCTGCGGATTCTGCGTTTGTATGCTTAATACCGTGGTGAATCCTATGCTTAACCTTCTCGGTGGCGGTGGAAACAAAGGTAACCAGTATATCCAGATCGGTGGTTCCATGAACTCTCTCGCAGGTACTTTTACTCCGCTTCTCGTAGGTGTTCTTATCGGAACTGTTACTGAGCAGACTTCTATGAGTGATGTCACTCCGCTCCTGTTTATCGCAATGGGTGTATTCGCATTGGCCTATATCATTATTTCGCTCGTGAATATTCCTGAGCCTGCGGCTGAGAGAAAGACTGTGAAATACGAGCATAGCGCTTGGAGTTTCCGTCATCTCGTGCTCGGTGTTGTGGCTATTTTCTTCTACGTAGGTGTCGAGGTAGGTATTCCTTCACAGCTTATTTTCTATTTCTCTGATGCTACAGAGAAGGGTGCAGGTATCGCTGTGAACGGTGTCGCTATCGGAGGTGCCATCGCAGCTGTTTACTGGCTTCTTATGATGGTGGGCCGTATTTTCAGTTCATTCATCAGCGGTAAGGTAAGCACTAAGGCTCAGCTTGTTACAGTTTCTTCTGTGGCTATTCTTTTCGTAGTTATCGCTATCTTCCTTCCTAAGGAGATTACTATGACTATGCCTGCATATAGTGTTGAGGATGGTTTCACCATGGTTTCCGGAATTCCTGTCAAGGCTCTCTTCCTTGTGCTTTGCGGTCTTTGTACTTCTCTTATGTGGGGTGGTATTTTCAACCTCAGTACTGAGGGGCTCGGCAAATATACAGAGCAGGCTTCCGGTATATTCATGATGATGGTAGTCGGTGGCGGCGTTATGCCTCTTATCCAGGATTTCATCGCTGCTGCTGCCGGTTATATGGCAAGTTACTGGCTTGTAGTAGCTATGCTTGCATATATTCTCTATTACGCCCTCGCAGGTTGTAAGAATGTTAACCCTGAAATTCCAGTAGAATAATATATTATGAATAAGATGGATATGCCTTATGTAGTCGGCATCGATGTCGGCGGACAGACTTCTAAGTTAGGCGTCGTAGATATGAGAGGCCAGGTGTTGGCCCAGACTGTAATCAGAACAGATACACATGACGAAATCGAGCCATATATCGATGATCTGGCCGAGGCTGTCAACAAAGTTATAACTGACGCGGGTGTTGCCGGTCAGGTTCGCGGTATCGGTATGGGTATTCCTAACGGAAACTATTATACCGGTGAAATCGAGAATGCTGTCAATCTGAAATGGGGCAAGCAGGGAACTCTTCCTGTAGCCAAGTTGCTTTCCGATAAGATGGGGGGCATTCCTGTGGCTCTTACCAATGATGCTAATGCTGCTGCTATCGGTGAAATGACTTACGGTGCTGCCAGAGGAATGAAGAACTTCATCATGATTACTCTTGGTACCGGCGTAGGCAGCGGAATCGTCATCAATGGCGAAGTTGTTTATGGCCACGACGGATTTGCCGGAGAGCTCGGACATACATGTGTCGTTCGTCACAATGGCCGTCTTTGCAATTGCGGCAAGACCGGCTGCTTGGAGACCTATGCTTCTGCTACCGGTGTGGCACGTACGGCACGTGAGTGGCTCGATATGAGTGAGGAGCCGTCAGCTCTCAGAAGTCTGGACAATATCACTTCCAAGGATGTTTATGATGCAGCCAAGGAAGGTGACAAGTTGGCCATCAAGATTTTCGAGTACACAGGTACTATTCTCGGCGAGTCGTTCGCAGATTTCATTGCATTCAGCTCACCTGAGGCCATCGTCCTCTTTGGCGGTCTTGCCCGTTCCAAGGAGTTCCTCCGCGAGCCTATCGAGAATGCCATGAACGCCAACGTTCTCTCTTTGTGGCGCAACAAAGTCAAGATAGTCTTCTCCCAGCTCAAAGAGTCCGATGCCGCCATCCTCGGCGCTTCTGCCCTCGCCTGGGAACTGTAGAGATTATTATATATTCATAAAAAAGCGATTCTTTCCGTTTTCGGGGAGAATCGCTTTTTCTAATCCGAAGCCCGAAATTTCAGACAACCTGGCAGGTGATAAAAGACTGATAGTGCTGATTATCAGCGTATTGCGGCAAATCATAGCCGCCAGGTCCTATGAAAAAACATACAACCTGGCAGGAATCCTGATGAGTTATATTTATCACAATCTTCTGATTATTAATGTGTTACACCTAACAAATGCAACAAAACCATCCTCCAGGTCGTCTGACATATAATCATAATATTGTACGATATGCCGATAACCCGGTGTCTGGACGGACTCTGGGTCAGGGGGAAACCCGTGGTCGCCGGTCGGTCTGGTAAATCGTCGCGTTCGGGTCGGCGCGGTAATGATTTTGGAGACCCTGATTATCAATCGATTGCAATAAAACCCCGCGCCGACCCCACTAATAGACAGGGAGTCGGCACGGTGACGTTTTAGAATCCTTAGACTATCAGTGTGTTACAGGGAGGGGCCGCGCCGACCCTCATCGGGCGGTAAGTGACAGCGATGAAGTTCTGTTTTTTTGCTATCTTTGGGATTATGATGTCCACTAAGTAACTCGATAACTGCTTCAGAGTTGGAGAAGATTTTTGTGAGTTGCTAAAAATCGCATAGTAATGACAGTAACTAATAAAACTACAGCCTATCTTGTGGCTATCCTCGCGACGATAGTCGTAATGTATTTATGTCCAGTTGATTGCCTCGCGTGCGCCGCCACTTCCGCGAAGGTCACCTCTGTCCCGATGGTCGAATCCGTCTCGAAGTCCGCCTCTGTGGTGAAGACCATGACTCATTCGCCGGCCGCCACATCAGCGCAGATCACCTCCCTAGACGCCCTGCAGCGCCGTTTCGTGGACCTTCGTTTCGGTATGTTCATTCATTTCAATATGCCTACCTACGTGGACGAGGATTGGCCTGATCCGGATGCCTCGCCGGAACTGTTCAACCCTGTGAAACTGGATTGCCGTCAATGGGCACGTGCGGCGAAGTCTGCCGGGATGACCTACGGCTGCCTGACGACCAAGCACCATAGCGGCTTCTGTATCTGGGACACGAAAACGACAGATTACTCCGTGATGAGTAGCCCTTTCAAGCGCGACGTCGTAAAAGAATATGTGGACGCTTTCCGTGCCGAAAATCTGGACGTGATGCTCTATTATTCGATTCTGGATACCCATGCACATCTGCGTCCAGGCTGGATCGTTCCTGAGCATAAAGACATGGTAAAGAATCAGTTGCGCGAACTGCTTACCAACTACGGAAAGATATCCGCCATTATTATCGACGGATGGGATGCCCCGTGGAGCAGGATATCCTATGACCAGATTCCTTTCGAAGAAATATATACATTGATAAAATCCATACAGCCGGACTGCCTGGTGATGGATCTGAATTCAGCCAAATATCCTGCCGACGCATTGTTCTACACCGATATCAAATCTTATGAACAGGGCGCGGGGCAACACATTGATAAAGAGAGCAATGCGCTTCCGGCGCTGTCTTGTCTCCCGATTCAGAAGACCTGGTTCTGGAAGTCGTATTTCCCGCAGACACCGGTGAAAGATGCCGAGATGCTCGTGAAAGATAACATCGTTCCTATGGGTAAGGCATATTGTAACTTTATCCTTAATGTGGCGCCGAATCGGGATGGCCTGATGGACGACAACGCCCTGAAGGCATTGACCCAAATCGGAAAAATCTGGGCGAAAACTGAACCTGGAGCAGCGGGGGAGGCCGCGAAAGCGATTGACCCGAATTATGTGGCGGCGGATTTGCGTTTTTCGGAGTGCTCAGCCCCGATTATCGCGTCGAATCTGGCCAAGGGGCGCCGCGCGGACAGCAGTTGGAGTTACGATATGGAGATTTCCGAGTTCGCGGTGGACGACGATTTCGGGTCTGCTTGGGTCGCGAATGCGTTGGGCCCGGAGTGCCCGAATCTGCGGGTGTATCTCGATAAAGAGCTGTTGCTCAATATGATAGCTATCACGGAGGAGGTGGGTTCCGAGATCCGCGAGTACCGTCTGGACGCGCGCGTGAACGGCCAGTGGCAGGAGCTGATGCTGGTCCATGCTGACGCACAAAGTGCTTCCGCCGATGCCGGTGCCCTGCTGTCTTGTGCCAATGCTGCCTCGCCCGCGACTGCATCTGTTGTTTCTGTCAATGCTGGTGAGCGTGTGAGTTCGTCGACCAGTGGCTCGCACAGTTCCGAGGTTCGTCGGACTTCTGAGTCTGGAGGTCCTGTCTCGCCTGGGACTGACGCTGTTGTTTCTGTCAATGCCAAGAAGTGTGGAAGGGTGACGGTGTTGCGCTTCAGTACTATTTATGCCGATGCGATTCGTATTACAGTCCTCGATTCACGTAAAACAAAAGCTCCCGACGGTGTCTACAGATCCGGAAGCACTGTCGCCATCTCTGAGCTCGGTGTATATCTCGAACGATGATAAGTGTGACCACGGTGCCCCCGCCGGGACCTCTGGACGCCTCTTGAAATACACGTTATGATAATCTGTCCGGGCTAAAAAGATTTTCACCGGATAAACTGTTCAAAATAAGCATTTTATCCGGGTAAAGGCCGGTTCTGCCGGACGTTTTTCTGGTTCAGTGCTAAGTCATCGTAGTTGCCGCCGACCACGGCCCAGCGCGACGTAATCGCGAAGACGCTTACGACGCCATCGCTAGCTGTAATCATCCGCGTGGATTTAGAGCCCAAATCTCTGGTCCCGTCGGTCGGCCTGCGTAATATGGAGTGTGTCGCGATGGGTCTTGTCGGAGTTGAGAATTTGCATCAGAAACCTGTGGAGCAAAGAGCCCAGGTGCCGGGTGCCGATCGAAAGGTATGGCCGTCCGTGGCCATATGAAGGGGCCCACGCAGTGGGAAGGATGAGCGCCAGCGAACCTTTCGACGGTACCCGGGACGTGGGCGGTGATGTTTTTACAATATCAGAAATTCTATAGTTCGTCCAGGTTAAAACGATTTCTGCCGGACAAACTGTTTAAAATGAGCATTTTATCCGGTCAAAGGCCGGTTCTGCCGGACGTTTTTCCGAATCAGTGCTAAGTCATCGTAGTTGTAGGCAGCGGTCGGTGTCCGCTGAGTGGTATTCTCACCAGTAGCGCCGCCCGTGGCACGTGTGCCGTCGACGAATCTACCTCACGCGGATGGACCTGCCGACACGCAGCGTCGTCTTGGTCGATATGCCGTTCAGGGCACAGAGACGTTTCACCGTCGTGTGGTACTTCACGGCGATAGAACCGAGCGTATCTCCGGAGCGGATCTTGTAATACTGCGCCTTGGCCAGTTCTGCCGCACGTGCAGCCGCCTCTTTCTCACGCAACTCCTGCTCCGCTGCCCTGGCGGCGTAATAAGTCGAATCCGCCTTCATGATGAGATAATCTTCCTCATCACTTTCAGGAATATACTTGCTGCCGGCATTCAGGAAACGCTTCTTGAGAATGAACAGACGATGCCTGAGAGAACCCTCTTCGAAATCGATCAGCCATTGAGGATCGAACGCGAAACCACAGTAACGTGTCTCGAAATGCAGATGCGAACCCGTAGACCTTCCTGTCGAACCTCCAAGTCCGATCGTCTGACCTGCTGTCACCCATTCGCCTGGAGTCACAAGCCTCTTCGAGAGATGACCGTAGAAAGTCTCCAGGCCACTCTCGTGACGGATAACCACAAGATTGCCGTAACCTCTGTAATACTTTGACATTCTGACCTTTCCTGAGAAAGCAGCCACGACAGGAGTCCCCGTCTTGAGAGGAAGATCCACACCCATGTGCCTGCGCCCGTGTCTGTAACCGAAAGGAGAATATACCTTAGTCTGGTAAGGACAATGATATTCTTTCAATGTATCTACGACCCAAATGGAAATGTCGTCGTTCAAGTCCTTCAGATCCATTTTGTAAGGATTCGGATACTCGTCACTCCAATACCTGTTGAAAATCTCGGAGTGGGAAGAAACTGAAGGGTCTTTATAATATTTCCAAGTATGATTGGCCATCAGCAAAATCTTCACTGCCGGATTACCTGTATCCATTGTGTCGATAGGTGCTGCCGAAGAAGGGTCGATAGACTTTACCGGCTCCAATGCCGGCCTAGGTACCAGTAACGTGGCACGACTCATCGTCATGACCGTGTCCTCTTTTGCTTTAGTCTTTATATTTTGCTCTGACACAGACGGCTTCGCCTGAGCTCCAGTGAAAACCATCAGCGTGAGAGCAGCGGCTGAAATAATCTTTGAAATTCCAGATATCATCTTATAGTTAAAGGAAAAATTAGGGTGACTAATGCTTAGTCACCCTATGGTTTATTATACCTCAGCGCCGAACTGACTCTGAAGCAGACTCTTGACTTCTGCGACCTTCTTGTCCAATAACTCCTTGGTGGTAGCCTCGCAGATGAATCTCAGATAAGGCTCCGTGTTGGAAGGCCTGATGTTGAACCACCAGTCAGGGAACTCTACACGATAACCGTCGAAATCCATGAATGCGGTAGGTTTCTCCTGCTCCTCGAAATGAGCTTTCACGGCATCCATTGCACCCTGCTTGTCAGTCAGTTTGAAATTGATCTCACCTGAATTCTGGTAACGTGCGATCTTTCCGATAATCTGGCTGAATGAAATGCCCTCTTTCTTCAAGTTCGCCAAAACCCTGAGAATGAGGATAGAAGCGAGCAAACCGCTGTCGGAATAAAAGAAATCCTTGAAATAATAATGTCCGGCAAGTTCACCGCCCCAGATACCGTCGATCTCGCGGAGCCTTCTGGCAGCATTTGCCCTGCCGACCTTCCATGTATACATCTTCGCACCCATTGGCTCGAGATATTCACCTATGGCCTTGGAACTTCTGATATCCTGGATAACATATCCTTTCTCTCCGCGCTCGCCGATGAAATAATGTCCAAGCACAGCAATCATAAGATCAGGAGAAACGAAATTACCCTTCTCGTCCACAA
>OGDF01004968.1_pt1 | contig 14531 bp, 14 predicted proteins | sample 1570141 | NCBI WGS metagenome assembly OGDF01 (sample SAMEA4370581, study PRJEB24528) | human gut metagenome | reverse complement strand
GGTCGTTGGGGTCGATGTTGGAGATGTAGCGGCAGTCGATACCTGCATCGGCGTAGGGCTTGAGCGCCTCGTACACCATGACCGGGCCGAGGTCGGAGCCGCCGATGCCGATGGAGACCAAATGCTCGATCTTCTTGCCGGAAACGCCCTTCCACTCGCCGGAGCGCACGCGGTTGGCGAAGTCGTACATGCGGTCGAGAACCTCGTGCACGTCGGCAACGACGTCCTGGCCGTCGACAATGATCTTGCCCTTGTCGCTTGCCGGACGGCGCAGCGCGGTATGAAGCACGGCGCGGTCCTCGGTGGTGTTGATATGCACGCCGGAGAACATCGCCTTGCGACGGTCCTCGAGCTTGACGTCGCGCGCAAGGTCGCACAGAAGCTTGACCGTCTCATCGGTCACAAGGTTCTTGGACAGGTCGAAATGAAGGTCGCCAGCATCGAAGCTGAACTTCTTCACGCGGTCGGGATCGGCCGCAAACCAAGCCTTGAGGTCGATGCCCTCCTTCTCGAGCTTCTGCTGATGAGCTTCGAGAGCCGACCATGCGGCGGTCTGGGTTGCATCGATGGGTGCAGGAACGTCTGCCATAGCATCCTCCTCGTTTTGCGGGCGCCCTCATGGCCCCCCCGCATCTGTTTCAGATACGTCCATTTTAGACCAGCTAGACCACATGGGAACAAAAAAGGGCGCCGCAGGATGTCCCAGCACCCCACAGCACCCCTCAACAGGCAAAATGAAATGTCATACTTACGTAAACAAGTATGGTTGACAACCTACGGCAATACCTATCGGCGGTACAGATCGACGGTGCGAAAAGATGCACCGCATACGTTCTCAAGCGCGGGCTCAAGCATGTGCCGCACGCAAGCTCGAGCGCGCGTTCTCAAACATGTGCTCCAGCATGTGATGCACGCAAGCTACAGCATGCGCTTGAACACGCGCGTGACGCCGTCCTCGTCGAGCGGGCAGAAGCCGCCCACGCGCCCCGTGCGCCCTCCCGACCAGCAGGTCTCATGCGCCAGCGCGGGAATGTCGTCCTCGCTTCCACCGATCTCTCCAAGCGTCGTGGGCATGCCCATCCGGGCGCACCACGCGCGCTGCGCCTCGATGCCGGCAAGGGCGGCGGAACAATCGTCCTCGACATCGACATCCCAGACGTTGCGTGCCAAGCGAGCGAAACGCGGCACGTCGTGCTCGAGCGTCTCGAGCATCACCGCGGGCATGACCGCCGCAAGACCGGCACCGTGCGCCACGCCGTACCGCGACGACAGCGCGTACTCGATCTCGTGGCTCGCCCAATCCTGACTGCGCCCCACACCCGCCATGTTGTTGTGCGCCAACGTCGCCGCCCACATGATGTTCGCGCGCGCCTCGTAGTCGCCCAGATTCGCCATCACCTTAGCGGACTCGACGATGATCGCGAGCATCAGCCCTTCGATCATGCGGTCGGTGACCTCCACATCGCAGGTGTTGGTGAGATAGCGTTCGAGCAGATGAGAATACATGTCGACGATGCCCGCCGCCGTTTGAAAGGCGGGAAGCATCTCCGTGAGCTCGGGATTGAGGATGGAGAACGTCGGCAGCAGAACGTCGGCGGACGTCTCGCGCTTGAGCATGGTCTTGTCCTGCGTGATCACCGAATCGGGCGAAGCCTCCGAACCCGAGGCGGCGATAGTGAGCACGCAACCGATGGGCAGAGCCTCGTCGGGCGCGCGGTCTCCCTCGTAGAAATCCCAAAAGTCACCGCGATAGCAGGCACCCGCCGCGATCGCTTTGGCCGTATCGATAACCGAACCGCCGCCGACCGCCAAGATGAAATCGATTTTCTCGTCCGCGACGAGCGAAATGCCCTCATAGACCAAACTCGCACGCGGATTGGGCTTGACCCCGCCGAGCTCAACGTAATCGAGCAGCGCGCGATCGAGCGAATCGCATACGCGCTTGAGCAATCCCGAGCGCACGACCGAACCGCCGCCGAAGAGCACGAGGACCTTGGTTCCACCGTAGTGGGCGACAAGCCTGCCCGCCTCCGTTTCCGTCCCCTTGCCGAACACGAAACGCGTGGGGAGCTTAAAAGTAAAATTGTCCATGTCGATAACCTCGCAGCTCTCGCAGGTCAACTTGATACTAAAAGGGCGGGGCGCGGCATCCGGACATGCAGTGCGCCCCGCCGTGTCCGCGTCAGCGTTTAAAGCCAGGCTTTGAAACGGTCATAGCGGAATGCGGAAACATCGAGTGTCGTCGCCTCGCCGCACACGAGCTCCGACAGCAGCAGACCGACGATCGGTGAGATACCGAAGCCGTGGCCCGTGAACGCGCATGCGACGGTGAGGCCCGGCACCTCGTCGATGTTGGAGATGACGGGCACACCGTCGGCGCTCTCGTCTTCCCAGCCCGCCCAGGTGCGAACGATCTGGGCGTCCGCCAGACGCGGGATGTACCCCATGATGGCGCGGCACTCGGCAGGCGCCGTGATACTCGAGGTCGGACGTCCGCCGAAGGCGCCGTTGCATTCCTCGAGACCCGAGCTGCCGCCGAAGACGAACGAGCCGTGTGCGGTCTGGTGCCCGTAAAAATCGCCCGTGGCAACACCGAGCATCTGGTCGAACATGCGCGGTTCCGCCTCGGTAACGAGACACTCGATCAGGGAGCCGGTCATGGGGATGTCGATACCGACGGAAGCGGCGAGCGCCCGGCTGCCGAGACCGGCGGCGACCACGACGTTTTGGGCCGTGAACGTCCCGACATTGGTGTCCACGGCGCCGATACGGCCGCGCACCTTGCGCAGGCGCTCGACCTTGATGCCCGTGATGAAGCGCACACCCAACTTGAGCGCCGCGCGATAGTACGCGAGCGTGGTGCGCATGGGGTTGGCGTGCCCGTCGGTCGGGCACCAGGACGCGCCGATGACCTGGTCGGACAGGTACGGGTTGATCTCACGCACCTCTTCGGCGCTGATCATCTTCATGTTGAGGCCCAGACCCTGCGACATGCTCGCGAGCTTACGGAGCGTCTGCAGGTGCTCCTCGGTCTTACCCAGGCGAAGGTTGCCGCGTTTGACATATTCGACATCGGCGCCGAGCTCGTCGGAGAGCCCCGGCCAGATGTTCTCGACCGCGTACATGGCAAGCGGAAGCTCACGGGCATCGCGGCCGCTCTGACGCACGCCGCCGCCGTTGCGCGAGCTCGCACCCTCGCCGATGTTCGGCTCACGGTCGAGCACACAGACCTTGCGGCCCTTTTTGGCCAGGTTATATGCGGTGGCGCAACCGATCACGCCGCCGCCGATAATGATGACGTCGCAAGCGGTATTGCTGATATCTGCTGTAGTTCCGGCCATGGCTACTCTCCCCTCTCCTCGCCGTCACCGAACACGCTCATCTCGATGGGACGCATGGGCGCGCGTGAAAGCTCGGGGTCGAGCAGAGCGGCGGCGGGCGTTCCCGCGAGCTCGGCTGCCATGATGCGGCGCACGTGCTTGGTGCAGCTTTGGCCCTGGCAGAGTCCCATGCCCTGGCGAAGGAAACGACGAATCTCGGTCATGGTGTACATGCCGTCATGGATGGCGCGACGGATGTCGCCCTTGGTGACCTCCTCGCAACGGCAGACGAGCACGTCGTCGTCGGGAGCGGGTACATACGGCCCCAAATCGATGCTCGCGCGATCGAGCACCTTATCGGTCGGCTTGTAGATGCAGTTGGGCTCACTCATGCTATGCGACCTCCTCTGCAGACGCGGCGGGCTTGAACATGCGGGCGGCCATCGCATATTCCTTGGGAACGCTCATGGTTACCAGTGCGGTCTTATCGAACGCCTTGACGCTGCGGACGGCGGTAACGGTCGCCTCGCAGACAGGCTTGCCGGCGCGGCTGAGCGCGGTGCCCGCGTCGCCCACCTCGGGCAATGGGCGGAACTCGTAAGGCAGCGTGACCGTTGCCGTTCCATCCCCCGCGTCCTCGTTGACGAGGAAGATCGCCTGACCCGGGCAGCTCGCGACGCACATGCCGCAGTTGACGCAGTGGCTCTCGGGCACCACGATCGGCAGCGACGTGATGTGCTCGCCGATCGAGATGCAGCCCTTTTTGCAGGCGTCCTGACAGGGGTTGCACGGGATGTTCTGCGTGCACTCGATCACGGGATGAACGCCGGCGATGTGCGTGACGCCCGGATAGCTGTCGAGCTCCTCATCGGACAGGTAGCCGTAACGCAGCAGGTGCGTGGACACCGGGCAGCCCTCTTCGGTCTTCTCGATCTTCTTGCCGCGGTTCTTAGGCGCGAACATACCCTGGCGCAGCGTGTCGAGCGATGTCTCGAGCGTCTCCTCGGCGGTATCGGCATCTTCGCGATCGGCATAGCCCAGGTACTCGGAGATCGCGACGCCGGAGATACGCCCCTCGATCATCGCGGAGGATGCCTCCTCGATACCTGCGACATCGCCCGAGACGTAGACGCCCGGAATGCTCGTGGCGCCTTTCTCGTCGCAGACGGGCACGTAACCTCCGCGCTTGGGATCGTCGACCATCTTGCAGCCGGCCATCTGGAGCAGCTGGCTCATGGGCGACAGGCCCACGGCGACGCAGATGGTGTCGACATCGAAATGCTTCTCGGTACCCGGTTTGACCTGCCAATGGTCATCGACCTCGCCGATCGTGACGCCCGTGACGTAGTCCTCGCCCTCGGCCTTGACGACCGTATGCGACATGTAGAACGGAACTCCGCAACGCGCGACCTTGGCAGCATGGACACCGTAGCCGCCCACGCGCGGCGCCGCGTCGATGAGCGCGACGGCTTCGCAGCCGGCCTGCATGAGCTGGAACGAGACGACGAGTCCGACGTTGCCCGAACCGACCATGAGGATGCGCTCGCCGGGTTTGACGCCGTGAAGGTTCATCATGGTCTGCGCGGCGCCGGCTCCGATGACGCCCGGAAGCGTCCAACCGGGGAAATTCAGCGTGTTCTCGGCGGCACCGGTCGCCACGAGAACCGCATCGCCCTTGACGTGCTTGACCGCATCACCGACGCGAACGACGACCTCGCGATCGTCATAGAGTCCGATGACGGCGGCGTCGAGCACAACGGTGACGCCCGCCTCGTCCGCCTCGGCAAGCAGCTCCTGGCCGATACGGAAACCGCGGACCTTGGCGCGGTGCTCTTTGGAGCCAAAGAACTTATGGATCTGCTTGAAGAGCTGACCGCCCGGGCGCGCGTTCTCATCGAACACGACGACGTCGAGTCCGCGCTTGGCAGCCTCGATAGCTGCGGAAAGACCGCTTGGACCAGCACCGACGACAATAAGGTCATGACGCTCCATGCTACTCATCCCCCTTCGCTACAGACTCATCCGCCAAAACCGCCGCCGAACTCGCTTGCGCCTCGGCGACACGTGCGGCGAAGCGCGGGTCATCCTCGGCAAGCGGAGCCACGCCGTCTTGCGTGCGCACGTCCATACCGGCGGCAAGCGGAGTCATGCAGGTGCGTACGTTGGGCTTGCCGTCCACGACCATGACGCAGTCCGTGCAGCGCCCGATGGCGCAGAAAATTCCACGCGGCTCGTGACGCTTTGCAGTGAAACGATGGACCTCGATACCCGCGGCCTTGAGAGCCATGGCGATCGGCTCCCCCTCGTAACCCTGCAAGGGCACTCCGTCATATGTAAACGTGACCTGACGGCCTTTTTCGGGCACGCCCAGAATGGGATGTTCAGAGATCCTGCTCATGGCACCACCCAGCCCCTCTCACTAGATAGGTTGTCAACCAACGACGCCTATCCTACGAGGGAGCCTGTTTCGAAGCGGTTTCGGGAGCGTTACCATTCAATCCGAAACATTAGTCACAAGCCTGAAACAATCGGTTGTCTTGCGGATTTTGCCCGTCGCGCCTTGGCACCCCGTCGTGCCTTGGCGTCATGCCGCGTCTAGAGGTCTTGCCACGTCAAAACCCTCCGCTGCGCTGTGCGCCCAAAACCCTCGGCCGCGCCTCAACTCTTAGGCGCGCTGAAACGAAAACGCTTGGGCGATGTCGCACTGAATGAGCACGTCGGCCACCGAATCCTGCGGCGTTGGGTCCCGATTGACGATGGCGAGCGTATCGCCCCCGAAGTAGCCGATAAGCCCCGCCGCGGGGTACACCACAAGCGATGTCCCGCCGATAACAAGCAGGTCTGCCGCGGCGATCGCCTCGATGGCACCCGCGAGCACGCCCTCGTCGAGCGGCTCTTCGTAGAGCACCACATCGGGTTTGATAGCGCCGCCGCACTCCGGGCACACGGGCACGCCTTTCACCTCATGTTCGCGCGACAAAATCCAGTCGGAGCTGTATACCGCACCGCAGCGCTGACAGATATTGCGATGCACCGACCCGTGAAGCTCGAACACATCATGCGACCCCGCCATCTGGTGCAGCCCATCGATATTCTGTGTGACCACAGCGGCAAGACGGCCTTCGCGCTCGAGCTCGGCAAGCTTGCGGTGACATGCATTGGGACGCGCTGCGGGCGCGATCATCTTGCTGCGATAGAAATCAAAGAACTCCGAAGGATGCGAGACGTAAAACGAGTGCGACAGCATGGTCTCGGGAGGATATTTGAAATGTTGATGGTACAGTCCGTCCACGCTACGAAAATCGGGAATGCCGCTCGCCGTCGAAACTCCCGCCCCGCCAAAAAAGACAGCTCGTTTATGGGTTTCGAACAGCGAGGCGAGTACGCTTTGCGCCTCGGCGACATCGGTAATAGCAGACATGGATGCAGCTCCCGTATTTCCCGTGTTTCCCATGGTAAACCAGCTCTAGGTCTGGGGCGCCGCAAGCTATACGGCGCCCCATTTACGAGTCTATTCGTTTAAGAAAGCGTCATTCCGCTCATCTGGAGATTTGCGCGCGCCGTGCTCTGGCCCTCAATTGCCTGGTTAAGCTGGCGCTGGTAATACGTGAGGCTCGAGCGAATGAGCGTATAGTAGCCGATTTCCGCCTCGTTATAGAGACGGAGCGCCTGCGCATAATCGACATCGACGACGCCTTTGATTCCCTTCATGGCATAATCGGCGAGATGTTGCGCCGCGCGCGCCACCAGCGGGCTGTCGCCAGCGAACGCATACGCCTTTCTGTAGAGCTTCCAAGCCATGGCATCACTTTTGCGAACGCCCTTGCCCGATGCGTACAGGTCTCCGAGTTTCCAAAATGACTCGGAATTGGTGCTGGCAAGTGCCGCGCGCGCAAAGCACTCATATGCGTGCGCGTAATCGACGGCAGTTCCACGCCCGTAGTAATAGATGTATCCCAGGTTAATCGAGCTTTGGTCATCACCTCGATCGACACCCAGCTCGTAAAGCTCGACAGCTCGCGCGCAATCCTCCTTTGAACCGGTTCCATCGGTTTCATGGTAGAGATTGCCCAGATTGCAGCACGAACCTGCATGACCGCAGGCGACACCGTGCTCGTACAGGCGCTTCACGACGCGCTTGAAAGCCGGGTTATCCATGTTACGGGCAAAAAGCTCAGCGTATTCGTGTAGTTCCTCAAGCATCTCGTCAAAGTTACAGCCTTGGGCAAAACTGCATGCAGACGCGAGCATTTTGAACGCTTCCTCATCCATCTGGCTGACGTAGAGAGAACTCGCATATTCCATCTCGTCGTTGGGAAGGGTCGCGAACTCTTCTTGAGAGATCTTCTTAATGTCCATCACATGCCTTCTTTCAAGCCAAATACCGCGGCGTGGACGCCATGCGCTTGACTAAAGTGTACGCGCACGCGCAGACATGGACATGGTCGCGCGAACCTGGCAGAAAAATCGAGTTTTGCGTCATCAGCCACTGCCGGGAAGCCACACGGGCACCAAAATCTCACTCGAAAAACGAGCTCTGCGTCCAAAAATCGTCAAAATCCGGGATTACGCGCTGTTACAAGAAGGTTCAGCATCGCCAAAAACGTTCTTCAAGCCTCAAAAAGACTCATGACTCGATTTTTCTGCCACTTTTCCGCGACCATGATGCATTTTTCGTTCGAACGCGCCATCAAGCCCGCAAAACAGGCACGATAACCACTAAAAAACGGCCCCAGCGCATACGAAAAGGCGAATGCGGCCATAATGAAATGTAAAAGGCGCCTCTCCACAAGAGAGACGCCCGCAACATCGCTGTCAAGACTGCAAGAACACCAGCGAACGAAACTTACGCCAGTGCCGGTTCGTCCCAGAGCTTAAGCATCTGACCCAATCCCATCTCGCAAGCCTTGCGATAGATGGTGGTGCCCCAGCTCACATCCTCGGTATTGATGCCGCCGATACTGAAGAAGTAGATGTCATCCTCACTCGTGCGACCAGGATCCACACCGCGGACGATGTCACCCAGATCGACCACGCGATCGCGCGGAAGCATGCCGTAGTCGACCATGTCGACCCACTCGTTGCCCAGCGTGCCGCAAACGTCAAAGCGACCGATCTCGTCACGCCAATCCTCGTACATCGGGTACAGGTCGGTAACGCATTTCCACTCCCCTTCGATAAACGGGTCGCGGTCGGCAAACAGGTCGCTCGGCGCGCAAATCAGCGCGCCCGGTTTGACCCACTCGCGCTTGACGCGCGGATATGTCTCGATTCCACCGTTTTCATTGGTGGCGATGCTCACCAGGTCGCATCCGCGAATTGCCTCTTCCTCGGTCTCCACGATCTCAACGTTCTTGATGCTCGGAAAATTCGTGCGAACGTAATCCACGTAGGACTCGAGCGAACGGCGCCCGCGGCCCTTGACCTTGACGGTTTCGATCTCGGGGCGCTCCATCAAAAACGAACGCAGCGTCGTCTTGTTCATGACGCCCGGCCCGATGATACCCACGGTTCGCACGTCTTTGCGCGCCAGATGGCGCACGCCAACGGCGGGCACGGCAGCAGTGCGATACGAACTAATCAGGTTGGCGCTCATCAGACAGAGCGGAGCACCCGTATCGGGCTCGTTGAGCATCAACGTGAGAATCGAGCGCGGCAGCCCCTTCTCACGATTGTTGATATTGGAGCCGTACCACTTGATGCCACACATGTTGTAGTCGCCGCCGAGATACGAGCACATCGCCATGTAGCGGCGGTCGGGACCGCTGGTAGGCATATTGGGAAACGGCGAGGTCTCCGGAAAATCCAAGAAGGCACCGTGACTGTTCTTGTTCTTGCCGCTCATGCGATAGTCGCCCATGCTCAGCAGCTTGAACTGGTCCTCCATGACGTCAATGCAGTGCGCCATGTCGGTCGCACCGGCCTTGATGATGTCGGGCTCGGAAAGAAATCTGAATTCGATCTTCGTATCGCTCATGACTGATCGCTAACCTTTCAAATTCGTCCAGATCTTGTCGTATTTGCGCAGCACCTTCGGCGGCAGAGCCTCGGTGCGGTGCCCCGCCTTGAACGCCCATGCGGGCACGTTCTCCACGGGATTGTTCTTGAAGTCGTCGTCGAGCAGTTTGATCGCACCGACGTTGGGCTGCACGTACGGGTAGTCTTCCGAAACGACTTTGGCGTTTCGGGACGCATCATGAAATTGATGAACTTGCACGCGTTGTCGAAATGCTTGGCGCCCTTGGGTATGCACCAGTTATCGGTGCCGATGCCCGAGCCCTCCTTGGGGAACACCACCTGGATGTCGGGGTTCTCGCGCTGTGCAAGCGCGATCTCCGCCGTCCAGATCACGCCGGCGATGCAATCGCCCGAGACGAGCGCGTTGCGCGGACTGTCGGAGTCGTACACCTTGAACTGGCTTTTGAACTTCTCGGCCTGTTTGGCGATCTTTGCAATCGAGGCGTCGTCGGTCTCGTTGCCCTCGAGCCCCACCGTGAGCGCACAGGCGGAAAGAATCTCGCGCATGTCGTTGAGCGTCACGAGCTTGCCGGTGAACTCCGGGTCGAGCATGTCGGCAAAGCTCTTGGGAACCTTTTTGACCTTGGATTTGTTGTAGGCGATCGAGGTGCAGCTGCCCATGTAGGGATAGCTGTATTTGTTGCCTGGATCGAACTTCTGGTTGAGATACTGCGAACCGATGTAGCGCTTGTTCTTCATGACCGTCTGGTCGAGCGGCTGAAGCATGTGCTGACGAATCAGGCTCTTGACCATATGGTCCGTGGGTTGAAGGATGTCGTACGTCCCCTCATTTTCGGTGCGGACCTTGGCGAGCATGTCCTCGTTGGAGCTGAACAGGTACTGGTTGATCTTGATACCGGTCTCTTTGGTGAACTTCTCGAGCACCGAATCGGGCACGTACTCGGTCCAGATAAAGATATTGAGCTCCTTGGAGTTCACACCCGACCCGCATCCGGTAAGACCGGCAAGGCCCAGCCCCGCCGCAAGTCCAAAGGCCCCGCGCACGAGATCGCGACGGCTGATGCTCCTCGAGAGGCAGGCGTCCATGAGCGAGCCCGCACGCGAGGAGCCGGCATAGAAACGGGGATCGGCGTCAGCCGGGCACGCCCCCTGCATTGCTTTCGTCATGGCTAGAGCCCCCTCTCGCTTGCATAGCGCTTGGCCTGCACGCGCTCGCGAATCTTCTGAATCGCGCCGCTCTGCGTAAAGACGACAAGCGCCACGGTACCGAGCAAAATCAGCGTAGACAGCGCGTTGACGTCGGGGGTGACGCCACCCTTGATAGACTGCATGACCTTGAGCGGGAACGTCAGGTCCTGGCCGTACACGAAGTAGCTCACGACGACGTCGTCGATGGAAAGCGTGAACGAGAGTAGCGCGCCACCGGCGATGCCCGGCATAAGCATCGGAAGCGTCACCCTGAAGAACGTCACGAGCCTGTTGGCGCCCAAATCCATCGATGCCTCCTCGAGCGAGGAATCGTAGCCGTCGAGACGCGCACGGACATTGAAGATCACGAAGCTCACGCAGAAGGTGACATGCGCGATGATGAGGCCGACCATACCGCGCGGAACGCCGAACTTGACGTAGACGAGCAGAAGCGAGATGCCCATGACGATCTCGGGAATCACGACCGGGATATAGAGCAGGCTGTCGATGAGGTTGCGACCGCGGAACTTATAGCGGTAGAGCCCCACCGCCCCAAGCGTGCCGAGCGTCGTCGCGAGGACGGTCGTCGTGATGGCGAGAATCATGGTGTTGCCAAAGCTCGCGAGAAGCGGACCGTTCTCGAACAGCTTCTGATGCCAATGAAGGGAAAGCCCGCCCCAGGTGAGATAGGGCTTCTTGAGGTTGCCGTTAAACGAGTTGACGACAACGATCACGATCGGAAGGAACAGAATCGCATAGATGAGCGTGCAGAACGCGACGGCGCCGATATGGCTCGCGCGCTCCTTGGTCTGACGTTTGATCGCCATGGTCTACACCCCCAGGCTTTCCATGTCGCCGCCGGCCCTCTGGTAGATCTTGACCAGCGCAAGCGTGATGATAATGAGCAGAATCGAAAGCGCGGCGCCGAGCGGCCAATCGTTCGCGCTCTGGAACTGGCGTTGAATCAGGTTGCCGATAACGTCGGCGTTGCCGCCGCCCAGAATATCCGAGATATAGAAGGCGCCGAGACTCGGGATGAACACCATGATGCAACCGGAGAAGATGCCGCTCATGGTCTGCGGAATCACGACCTTGAAGAGCGTTGTGACCATGTTGGCGCCGAGGTCGAAGCTCGCCTCGATCTGCGCCTCGTCGAGCTTCTCGATGGCGGCGTAAAGCGGCAGCACCATAAAGGGGAACATGTCGTACGCCATACCGAAAATCGTGCACGCCTGGTTGTACAAGAACTGCACGGGCTCATGCACGATTCCCGTCGCCATCAGCAAGCTGTTGAGCTGGCCGGTTGCGGAAAGAAACGTACGCCAGCCGTAGATGTGCACAAGCGAGTTGGTCCAGAACGGGATGATGATCAGCATGTAGAGCAGCGTTTTCTTCGACTTGAACGTGCGGCTGATCAGGTAGCTGAACGGATACGCGAGAACCAGGCACACGGCGGTCGAGATCGCCGCGATCATGATGGACTGTCCGTAGATCTTGAGGTACTCGGGGTCGAGCATCGCCTGGAAGTTATCAAGCGTGAAGCTGTAGACCACGTTGTAGAACTGATCGGTCTGGCAAAAGCCCATGATCAAGATGTACAGGAGCGGGATCGCGATGAAGGCGAGAAGCCAGAGCGTGACCGGGCCCACGGTGACGAGCGCGGGCAGCGTGTTGGAACGGAAACGGCGATGGCGTTCGATACGTGCGGCCTCTGCAGCGCGGGCATCGGCATCGGTCGGGGCACCGGAAATCGTCGACGTTGTCGCGACGGTGGCGTTGGTGGACATAGGACTCATCTCCTACCGCATCTCGGCGTGTTCGAGCGCCGAGATAAAGACCTGGTCGAGCGTCTTGATCGTGCGCGCGTCCTCGGGTTTCCAATACAGGTAGACGCTACCGCCCTCGGGCAGGGCATCGCCGGCGAGGCGCTCGAGGCGCACTTCCTGCCCATCGGGGAGCATGACGATCGCCTTGATCATCGAACCGACGTAGACCTGCTCTTTGACCACGCCCTGGATCGTAAAGCCCGTCTGAGGCTCGAGCGCGTACTGCATGCGCTCGGGACGGACGGAGACCGCCACGAGCTCGCCCGGGGCAAAGCCCACGCCCGCGCTGCGGATGGATCCGGACTCGAGGGTGACGCCCATGTCGAAACTCGTCACATCGCTCACCATGCCCTCGAACAGGTTCGTCTCGCCGATAAACGTGGCGACGAACTTGCTCGCCGGCTCCTCGTAGATCTGCTTAGGGGTGCCGACCTGCTCGAGCACGCCGTCGTGCATGATCGCGATGCGGTCGCTCATGGTCAGCGCCTCCTCCTGATCGTGCGTGACGTAGAGGAAGGTGATGTTGAGCTTGCGCTGGAGGCGCTTGAGCTCAAGCTGCATCTGCTTGCGCAACTTGAGATCGAGTGCACCCAGAGGCTCGTCGAGGAGCAGAATCTTGGGACGGTTGACGAGAGCGCGCGCGATGGCGACGCGCTGTTTTTGACCGCCGGAGAGCTGGTCGGGCTTGCGGCCCTCGAAACCGCCAAGCTGCACGAGGTTGAGCATCTCCATGACGCGCTCGCGGATCTCGTCCTTGGGGACCTTTGCCCGCTTGAGGCCGTATGCGACGTTGTCGAAAATCGTCATGTGCGGGAACAGCGCATAGCTCTGGAAGACGGTGTTGACATCGCGCTCAAAGGGCTCGCGATCCGCCACGTTGGTACCCGCAAGAAGGATCTCGCCGGTCGTGGGCTGCTCGAAGCCTGCGACCATGCGCAGGGTCGTGGTCTTACCTGAGCCTGAGGAGCCCAGGATGGTGAGGAACTCGCCCTCGTACACGTCGAGCGATAGGTCTTTGACCACGTGGTTATCGCCGTAAAACTTGTTGATGTCCTTGATCTGGACGATCGGATTGGTGCCGGGCATGTGCATCACCTGCTTAAACGGTGCCGCTAAAGCGCGGTGTTGCCGCGCTCGCCGGTACGGATGCGTACCGCATCGGCAACGTCCTTGATGAAGATCTTGCCATCACCCACGCGACCGTCCGCCATGCTCTCGCGCACGGCACCGATAATCAGCTCGACGTCCTCATCGCGCACGACGACCGTTGCCTGGATCTTGGGCAGCAGGTTGATGTTGACCTTGAAGCCGCGAATCTCATTGATGCCGTCGCCGGTCGCACCCTTTTGCGTACCGCAGCCCATCACGCTCGAGACGGTCATGCCTCCGCAATGCACCTCGTCGAGAATCTTCTTCAGGCTCTCGAGCATCTCCGGGCGGATGATGAGTACCAGTTCCTTCATGATTGGGCTCCCCTCTTTGGATGTGAGCGCACCGGTCGGCTGCGCTCGTTGTTAGGGGATTATCGGCGCCCAGGAAGCCCGAATTGTTAACGGATGCTTTCGAAACGTGAGCGGAATGGACCCTTAACGACCGCGAAACATCCGTAACGCGCCGGCAACAGTCCCGAAACCGCCCCGCAATAAACGGAGCGGCACCGTAAACGACGGCATCGCAAAACGCGCCGCGGCGGGAATACGGCACGCGGGCGGCAACATGGCTATGCCGTCGCGCTGAGATTGACGATCACGACGCCCGCCACGCAGAGCGCGAGCCCGAACACCGCCATGGGCGTCAGATGGTCGCCGAACGCGACGACGGAGATGATCGATGTCGCCACGATTCCCGCAGCGCACCACGTCGCATAGGCTGTCGCCAGATCCATCTGGGTGAGCACCTTGGAAAACAAGAAGAAGCTGCTCAGGTACAGGACCACCGTGGCCACGCTCGGCGCCGGCACGGTAAAGCCCTGCGTCGCCTTGAGCATCGAGGACGCACCGATTTCACAGAGAATCGCGATCGCAAGCAAAACGTACACCATGGTTTTTCCTCCGCGCATCTTGGACTTCCTTTCGCAGATTTGTCCCATTCTGTTCCTCTCGCGGACTCGGCAAACGCCACGCCCAGCTTGTGCAACCAAGTTGTAACGAAATCACCAGGCGCATTTCGGCACGCAGGCGGCACGGCTCACCCGGGCGAATTTCGCACGCAGGCGGCA
>OGDF01004961.1_pt1 | contig 14541 bp, 7 predicted proteins | sample 1570141 | NCBI WGS metagenome assembly OGDF01 (sample SAMEA4370581, study PRJEB24528) | human gut metagenome | reverse complement strand
AGCATAAAAATGACTGGTTTTTTATCCGGAATGGGAAAGTGGATTATTCCTATACAGGAATCGCAAAAAACCAGAATGGCTGGTGGCGCATTAAAAATGGAAAAGTAGATTTTAACTATAATGGATTAGCAGAGAATGAAAATGGCTGGTGGCAGATTGAAAATGGTCAGGTTAATATGTCTTATACTGGAATTGCAGAAAATGAATATGGAAGGTGGTATGTCCAAAATGGACAGGTAGATTTCAGTTATAATCAGCCTTATTTCCAAAATGGAACATTATATACATTGGAAAATGGAAAAGTTGCAAATGAGACAAAAATGATCGCACACAGAGGATTAAGTTCAGAAGCACCGGATAATACAGTGAAATCCTTTACACTTGCAGGTAAGGCTGGATTCTGGGGTTGCGAAACGGATATATATCTGACAAAGGACAATCAGTTTATTGTGGAGCACAACGATGATTTTGGAGAAAGCTGCGGGGTCAAAAAGACACCAGGTGAGATGACTGTAAGTGAAATTAAGCAACTAAAGATTACAAATGGAGCCAATTATAACCAGTATAAGGACGATGAAACTGCAATCAGGGTGCCAACACTGATAGAATATCTTGCGGTATGTAAAGAATATGGAATGACACCTGTTATTGAAATAAAAGAAAAAGCATATTCAAATTCAGCAGGTCTGAAAGAGCATACGGAATTATTATATGATACGGTAAAACAGGCGATGGGAGACCAGAATGTAATTTTTATCTCCATGGACTTTGACAAACTGAGACAGATGCGTGAGGTATTGAATGAGCATTCTGATACGACAACGATACTGCAGCATGTGGTGTATTCTACCTCAGATGATATGATTCAGACGTACAAAAGTCTTGGAATGGAACTTGATTCCGCCTTTACAGGAATTACACCGGATCAGATTACAAGGTATCATGATTCCAATATTAAGATTGGTCTATGGATTGTAAATGACCAGAATAAACTGTATGATTTTGCAAAATCTGGCATCAATTATATTACAACAAACCAGAAGTCTTGGTAATGTGGAAATGAGCACAGTTCTTTTCAGTCAGAACCATTGAAGCTGATGAGAAGCGTGTTAAATGATGCGGAAGATTCACAGACAATTTTGCAATATACGGTTTCTGCTGTAAACAATGACAAGATGCAGTTATGCCAGGCCTATGGCATGGAATTGGATGCAGCTTATTATGACATAAATATGATTGTTATAAAGGGTTGCCGGGGAGACGAAGTGGTCTTTTTGGAAGCTGTTCCGGTATTCGATAGAAGAAATTGTCGCTTTTTCCACGGCACCATTGGCATTAGCGGCGGTACTTGGCGTGAGCATGTGCATTCTTGGAGCTATAGCTATTGTTTTTATTGTTGTCAGACAACTGGCATTTGGCAATTCGGTAGCTGGATGGGCGTCTCTGGCTTGCATTATCTTGTTCCTTGGAGATGTACAGTTGCTGTGCCTGGGAATTTTAGGATCCTACATGTCAAAAACGTATCTGGAAGTAAAGAACCGTCCGATTTATATTTGCGGTGAAACGAATATAGAAAAGAAATAACATCTTTTTGTGATTTTGACAATATACAGTAATAGTTAAATATTCTATTGACATTTTCTGGAAAAAGAGTAAAAATCTTAAGAGTGATTGAGTAAAAGACCGATATGCAGAGAAATCTGTGAGAGCCTTTTGCAGAAAGGTGGGTTTATGAAATTAAAAAAAGTAATAGTGGGATTGGCAGCAGTATCCCTGATGGCTGGCATGTGTGCAGTACCGGTACTGGCAGCAGAAATATCAAATGATAACAGTGGGGCAGAGATTGCAGTATTATCAGATGAGAATACAAATCAGGAAAGTGAACTGCCAACATTGGAAATTTGTCATAATGGTCATATTGATGAAGTTACAAATTATACGGTTGGCGATAGTGAAAAAGGAGATGACTGGGAGACAGTAACTTATAAATGTGATGTTGAACAGGCACAGAACACGGTAAATGTACATAAAACACATGAGGCAGATATGTGGAATAAGGATTATACAGTAGATATTTCTGCAAAGCCTGGTGTGAAAGGAACAAAAAGTATCCATTGTACAGATAATGATTGCTATGAAGTGACAGATGTAACTGATACAGAATGGGTACCTGTTTCTGGAATTGTATTTAATACAGATAAAAAATACGTGACAGATGATACACCATTTGAATTAGATGCTACTATTTATCCGGAAGATGCATCTGATCAGGATCTGATCTGGGAATCTTCTGATCCTTCTGTTATTTCAGTTGATGAGAATGGTACGGTTACACCGATTAAAAATGGTACAGCAACGATTAGTGCTTATGATTCTGAAATGAAAGTATCAGCTTCCTGTGAAGTTACAGCCGATATGTTGAATGGTATTTGCAAAAATACGACAGATGGAAATTGGTATTACTACCGAAATGGTATCATAGATCGTACTTATACCAATGTTGGAAAAAATGCAAATGGTTGGTGGTATGTAAAAAATGGCCAGGTACGTTTTGACTATACAGGAGTAGCCAAGAATGAGAATGGCTGGTGGCGAATTGTAAATGGAAAAGTCAATTTCAATTGCAATAGCGTAGAAAAGAACGAGAATGGCTGGTGGTATATCCGTGGAGGAAAAGTCGACTTTACTTACACAGGAGTAGCCAAGAATGGTAATGGTTGGTGGCGAATTGTAAACGGAAAAGTTGATTTCAGCTGTAACAGTGTAGAAAAGAATCAGAATGGCTGGTGGAAGATAAACAATGGCAAAGTCGATTTCGGATACACAGGAGTAGCAAAAAATGGAAACGGTTGGTGGAGAATTGTCAACGGAAAAGTAGACTTTGGTTGCAACAGCGTGGAGAAAAACCAGAATGGCTGGTGGTATATCCGCGGAGGAAAAGTAGATTTCGGTTATACAGGAGTAGCGAAAAACCGTCTTGGCTGGTGGCGCATTGTAAATGGAAAAGTTGATTTTAGCTGCAACAGTGTGGAGAAGAACCAGAATGGCTGGTGGTATATCCGCGGAGGAAAAGTAGATTTCGGCTATACAGGAGTAGCAAAAAATGCTAACGGCTGGTGGAAAATCGATCATGGTAAAGTGAATTTTGGATTCAATGGTGTTGGTGTAAATAATAATGGAGCCTGGTATATCCGTGGAGGAAAAGTAGACTTTGGATATAATGGAAATGTAAAATGGAATGGTACAGATTGTTATGTCGCAAATGGAAAAGTGACCATGAGTGGTGTAAGTGTACAGATTTCATCCCGAGCAGCTTATGCATCCAGTGATACAAACTGGTTGATCGTAACGGATACATCTGCTTGTAAAGTGGCTGTTTTCGCTGGATCAAAAGGAAATTGGACAACAGTAAAATATATTTCCTGTAGTCCGGGAAAACCATCTACGCCGACTGTAAAAGGTGAATTTAAGGTGACAGGACGTGGATTATCCTTTGGAAAACCTACCTATACTTGCTGGTATTATACGCAGTTCTATGGGGATTATCTGTTCCATTCTGTAATTTACAATAAAGGAAGTAAAACAAGTATTCAGGATGGACGTCTTGGCATGCAGTTATCTCATGGATGTGTCAGATTAAATATCAATGATGCAAAGTGGATTTATGATAATATTCCAAATGGAACAAAAGTTATTGTATTCTAATATTCCAATTATAAAAATAGGGATTTCAGTTTATGCTGAAATCTCTGTTTTTTTAGTGGAAAACCTTGAACATTAAAAAAAATATACTATAATATAAAATTAGCTTATAAATAATTAGTTGGATAAATAAATGAGAAAGGAAAGACGGAAAGAGATGATAAAATGGAAAAAACATATGTCAGCTCTGATCTGTTGTATCATGATCCTTGCTCTTGGCGCAGGCAATGTGTATGCAGCAGAAGTTTCTGATGTTTCTCAAAATGTAGAGGTAACAGAAGAGAACTTATCTGATCATATGGAAGAAGATGTGAATGAAAATGCTTCAGCGCAGGAAACAGAAAATGAAGTAGAAATTGAAACAGAAGATCAGGATTGTGATTCTCAGATAGAAAATCAGAGTACAGCAGAGTCTGAAGCGGTAACAGACCGAAGTTTGAAAGATTTGATGGATGATATTAAAGATGACATCAATGATAATAAAAAGATAAAGACAGATAGTATTCCGGATTTAAGCTATGATGACAGATATTCGATTTGTTCTGAAGAACAGTATAATGATTATATCATAGCGGACGTTAGGACAGAGGAAAGTAAATCAAATCCGGTTACAAACGGAGTTGTACAAACGGAATTGGATGATTCTGTTTTAACAAAACTGGATGATGAAACGGTTGTTGCAAGTGGTGTTGGTACAGCTACACTGGTGTTGGAACCAAAAGAAGGCACAGAGACAGAATATGATGAGATTGACCTTAAGGTTACGGTTGTTCCGGCGAAACTGACAATCATGTATTTGATGGGACAAAGTAATATGGAAGGAATGTGTTCATCCAATACAGGCTATCAGCTGAATAACTCTGTTGCCTGTAAGGAAGGTACTGTATATTCTACCTATGCACCGACAGTATCTAGCTGGGCAAAAAATATTACCGGTATGAATTTCTCAAATGTGTGTGATGCAGGAAATGCATCTGATTTTGTTGCCGGATCATTGAGTGCGGATATGTCGGTGTCTGGTAAAAAGCTGGAATATGGGTTAAATGCATTGACGACAGCAGGAAATGGAAAAACCGGACCAGATAGTGCACTGGCTTATAAATGGAATGAACTGACCGGGGAAAAAGTATGGACGGTAAATGTGGCATGGAGTGGATCTGCGATTACAAGCTGGCAGCCGGGACAGAGCAATTATGAACGCGCCATGGCGGTCAGCAAGCTGGCACAGAAGGTATATCAGGCAGAGATTGATGCGGGACATTATGTGGCAGGAAATCGTCTGATGTTCTGGTTGCAGGGAGAAACGGCAGATCATTATCGTACAGCAGATGATTATTATGCTGATTTTTCCAACATGTATCGTAACATTACAAATAATTTAGCAATAGATAAATGCGGTATTATCATGCTGCGTTCTTCTGTTGGAACACGTGAGTACGAAGATGAGCTGATGATGACAGGTCCGCGTGCAGCTCAATATGGCATTGGCGGCAGTTCAAAATTCAACAATGTTTATGTAGTGACGAATGATAATGAAAATTGGGTAACAGATTCTGGAGTAAAAAATTATTTTTCTAAATATAATGGAACCTTCGATTATCCAATCCGCAATCTTTCGAGTAAAGTACCAACTGCGATCGCAGATGTGCATTATGATATTCATTATTCGCAGATTGGACATAATGAGAATGGACTGATGGCCGCGGAAGGAATGTATCAGGTAATTGAAGGTAAGGTAAATCACGCAAGTGTCACATGGAAAGACAGTAATGGAAAAAATATTACGCAGGCTTATGTACGACAGAACCATGAGACAACCGTAGTAGGTGTTACGACACCGGTTTATGGGGCAAAAAAAGTTTCTTATCATACAGCAGGAAATATTTTCTATAATTCAGAAACAGGAGTTTTAAAAGGGTTTCAAAAAGGCAGTAACGGAACCATATATGCAACGTCAGGAGATAAAATTCAGGTCAATGTATTAGACGAATGGGATTATTCTGTAGATCTTGGAACGGATTTTACTGGCTTACATAAAGATGAGAATGGCACTTGGGTATATGTAAGAAATGGAAAAGTAGATTTTGGCTATACCGGATTTGTCAAGAATGAAAATGGCTGGTGGTATGTGGAAAATGGCGTTATTACCTTCCAGAAAAAAGATGTAGTTAAGGGTACGGTAAATGGTGAGTCCACCTGGTGGTATGTAAAAGACAGTAAGGTACAGTTTGTTGATTCTGTAGAGAAAAACAGCAATGGCTGGTGGTATATCCATGATGGCAAGGTAGATTTTAACTACACAGGTGTGGCAAAGAATGAAAATGGCTGGTGGAGAATCGTAAGCGGAAAAGTTGACTTTGGATGCAACAGTGTAGAGAAAAATGAAAACGGCTGGTGGTATATCAGAGGCGGTAAGGTCGATTTTACATATACAGGAGTTGCAAAAAACAGTAACGGCTGGTGGCGTATTGTGAATGGCAAGGTCGATTTCAGCTGTAACAGCGTAGAAAAGAACGAAAATGGCTGGTGGTATCTTTATAATGGAAAAGTAGACTTTAACCACAATGGTGTAGAAAAGAACAGTAATGGCTGGTGGCGTATTGAAAATGGAAAAGTCAATTTTAATTTTTATGGAGTAGCAAAGAATAGTAATGGCAGCTGGTATCTGGAAGGTGGAAAAGTCCATTTCGGATATAATGGAACAGTATGGTATCATAACCATAATTATCGAGTTGTAAATGGACGTGTAAACGTTTAATACAGATGGGGCAAGATGGAAGAATCGCAGATTTCTGTCTTGTCCCATTGTTTATATTGCGATATAATAAAGTATTAAGAAAAAATAATACAGATTTTAAAAGGAAAGATGAGGTTTACGAATGAAAAAAATTGCGGTAATTTGTTTGGTTGCTTCTTTGGCAGTATCAATGAATAGTAGTGTGACTGCTCTGGCTCAATCTGCAAATCAGCCTCAAATTGAAAATAGTACAGGTGAAAGCAGTTTGGAAACGGATACGAAAGCAGCAAATGAGGATCTGTATCCAGCAGACTGGGATGCGGATGATCCGGAAAATGCAAGAGCTTTTCAGCAAATGTATGGTGACGAGCAGACAGCTGATGACGTTGCAGAAAATGATAGTATTGCGACATTTTCACTAGAGGAAGATGGATCAGCACGCAGCAGCAGTGGTATCACAACGAAATGGGAAAATTATATATTAAACAGTGCCGGAAAGATTACAGGTACTAAAATCAATACATATACACATAACAGCAAGGATACTTCTGGAAAAAGTATTGCAATGGGAATTGATGTATCTTATCATAACGAAAACATTGACTGGAAAAAAGTAAAAGCATCTGGTGTGGAATATGCATTGATCCGTGTCGGATATCGTGGATATGCCGGTGGAACGATTGCAAGTACAGGCGATAGTAAGTTTAAGACCTATATTAAAGGCGCAAAAGCGGCAGGATTGAAGGTCGGAGTTTACTTTTTCTCTCAGGCAATCAATGTGCAGGAAGCAGAAGAAGAAGCGGTATGGACACTGAACAGAATCAAAGGGTATCAGCTTGATCTTCCGGTAGTGATTGACTATGAATATGCGGGAACAACCGATAAGAATGGAAATTCTCTGGAAAGACTGAACAATGCTAATTTATCAAAATCACAGAAGACAGCGTGTGTTGATGCTTTTTGTAAAAAGGTAAAGACCGCAGGATATCAGGCAATGGTATATTCCAGTTCCAGTTGGTTAGAAAAGGATATGGACACAGACACACTCAGCAAAAATTATGGGGTGTGGATGGCAAGATATAATACTCATTCCTATGTGGATTCAGAAAAAGGAAGATTCTATGATGGCACATTAAATATCTGGCAGTGTAGCAGCAGGGCAAAAATCGATGGTATTAAGACTTGTGTGGATCTGGATTACTGGTATAAATCCGGTGGAACGGATGTTGTAAAAGATCCAAAAACAGGCGAGTGGTATTATACCGTAAATGGTGTGATGGATGAGGGCTATACCGGTGTGGCGAAAAACAGCAATGGCTGGTGGCGTATTGAAAATGGCTGGGTTAATTTTAAGTTTGAAGGAATTGCGGAAAATGAAAATGGAACCTGGTATTTAAAAAATGGAAAAGTAGATTTTACATATAATGGATTTGTACATGATAATACTAATTGGTGGTATGTGGAAAATGGACAGGTTACATACAATAAAAATGATGTGATCAAGGGTAACGTTAATGGTGTCAATGCATGGTGGCATGTCGTAAACAGCAAAGTGACAAGAGATACGACGGTAGCGAAAAATAGTAATGGTTGGTGGTACATCAATAATGGAAAAGTAGATTTTGGATACTATGGATTTGCGGCAAACAGCAATGGATGGTGGTATCTGGAAGGCGGAAAAGTGACATTTAAGAAGAATGATGTTATCAAAGGAACTGCTGGAGGTGTCAATGCATGGTGGCATGTGGTTGAAAGCAAAGTGATTTTAGACACGACGGTAGCAAAAAACAGTAATGGCTGGTGGTATATTCATAATGGAAAGGTTGATTTTACACACAACGGGGTAGAGAAAAACAGCAACGGTTGGTGGTACATCAATAATGGAAAAGTAGATTTCGGATATTATGGATTTGCGTCAAACAGTAACGGCTGGTGGTATCTAGAAGGTGGAAAAGTGACATTTAAGAAGAATGATGTCATCAAAACTACAATTGATGGTGTCAATGGCTGGTGGCACGTAGTTGGCAGCAAAGTGATTTTAGACACAACGGTAGCGAAAAACAGTAATGGCTGGTGGTATATTCATAATGGAGTGGTAGATTTTACACATAACGGAGTAGAGAAAAACAGCAATGGTTGGTGGAAGATTACAAATGGAAAAGTTGATTTTTCTTATAAAGGAATTGCACAGAACAGCAATGGCTGGTGGTATCTGGAAGGTGGAAAAGTCAGATTCGGATATAACGGAAAAGTAGTTGTAAATGGAAATACATATACCATCACAAGTGGAAAAGTCAACGGCCTGTAGAATATTTAAATGAGGATGAATGTATGAAGAAAAAGATAACATCGATAGTGACAGCAGTGATTCTTTGTACTGTAATAACGACAACACCTTTTATGGCAGCTGAAGCAGATGGGAATGATACACCAACGATAACTTCAGAAATGAATCAGTCGGACTCAGAAAGTCAGAGCGGTGAGAAATCAGATGCAGAGTTTTCAGACGGGGACAATACTGCGATGGGGGAAGAAGTATCATCCAATGATGATATGGAGAAAATTGAAAAAGAGGGAAATCTGGAAGAAGATAGTTCCCAGAGAGAAGATACCGCAGAGTCTATAGATGACACATCTGATCTGGCAGAGTCAGAATCAGAAGAAAATCTACATCAGGGAAATGATGATCTGCAAAATCAGGAAAATGAAGTGGAAACATTTTTTTTAGATGGAGCAAGAAGTACATCAGCACAATATCTGGTTAATTTTAATAAGACAAATAATTCATCGACATACGTTTCTTATACGGAATACAGTACAGGAAAAAGTGGGTATATCAATGGTACATACGGCGCAGATGCTGCATATCTTGGAACAACTGGGAATTATTACATATTTATGATGTCAGGTGTAATTGGAAAGGTAAAAAGCAGTGACGTAACGCTCGTAGCTCTTTCTAATGTAAAGAGTTACAGTTATTATTATGTATCTGGTGAAAAATTATATCATCGAATTACCGGAAATCTGTTACAGTCAAAGTATGTTTCAAACCTAAGATATGGAAAAGCTCCGTCTTATTTATCACAGGGAACGAACTATTTCAGTTATGATGGACATTATTTTTATACCAACTATACAACAATGATTTCGGATTATACCAGTGATAGCAGGGCACATTCTGTAAATTCGAATAATCCGTATTTTAATTATTACCAGTATCTTCCGTTAAGAAGTACAACTTCTTATTCTGCATCAGATTTGAACAGCACAATTAATGGGAAAATATCCTCTACATCCAAGTTAAAGGATTTGGGAAAAGATTTTGTAAATAATCAGAATACATATGGTGTGAATGCATTGCTGATGGCTTCCATTGCAATCAATGAGAGTGGATGGGGAGATAGCAGCATAGCCAAAAATAAAAATAACCTGTTTGGCTTGAATGCTGTAGATGCATCCCCTTCACAGAGTGCAAATTATTACAGTAGTGTTTCTACTTGTATTAAGGATTTTGCAGAGACTTATATGTCAAAAAAATATCTGAATCCAAATGGAAGTAACTATCGTGGTGCCTATCTGGGAAATAAAGCCAGTGGAATCAATGTGCAGTATGCATCAGATCCGTACTGGGGTGAGAAAGCGGCCAATTATGCGTATTATCTGGGGGAAAAATTGTCATCAAAAGATGAATATCGTTATACAATTGGAATTAAAGATCCCATCAGTTGCATGAAGACAACTCCTACCAATAACTTGAATATTCGGAATAGGAACAGTACTTCTTCCAGCAGGTTGTATTATGCGGCAAACCTGTATGGTGTGGCATTTCTGTTGAAAGATGGCAATACCTCTACAAATGGATTTTATCGTATTCAGAGCGATCCAGTACTAAAAAGCGGTCGAACTGGAATTGATACAAGTACAGGAAAGTATGATTTTGCAAATATGTATGCATATGTAAGTACTTCTTATGTAACAATTATAAATTCTGGTGATGGAAGCAATAATAATGGCGTGACAGATAAAAGGCTGAATGGTGTGATCAAAGCATCTGATGGTAACTGGTATTATTATGTAAATGGTGTGATTGACTATAGCCATACTGGCATTGAGAAGAATGCCAATGGCTGGTGGCGTATCGAAAATGGTAAAGTAAACTTTAATTATGAAGGTGTTGCGAAAAACCAGAACGGCTGGTGGTACCTGAAAGGTGGCAAAGTTGACTTTTCTTATAATGGATTTGCAAGCAATAGTAATGGCTGGTGGTATATTGAAAATGGTCAGGTTACGTTTCAGAAAAACGATGTTATCAAAGGAACTGTAAAAGGAGCCTATGGTTGGTGGCATGTAGTCGGAAGTAAAGTGACGTTTGATACGACCGTAGCGAAAAACAGCAACGGCTGGTGGTATATCAGCAATGGAATGGTAGACTTTTCACATAATGGAGTAGAGAAAAACAGTAATGGCTGGTGGCGCATAGAAGAAGGAAAAGTAAATTTCAATTTTAATGGTATTGCATCTAACAAAAATGGAACCTGGTACCTTGATGGCGGAAAAGTAGATTTTTCATATTCGGGATTCTATAAGAACGGTACAGATTATTTATATGTAGAAAATGGGCAGATTACTTATACAAAAAATGATGTCATAAAAGGAGCCGTTGCTGCTCAGAGTGGCTGGTGGCATGTAGTCGGAAGCAAGGTAATCTTTGATACAACAGTGGCGAAAAACAGTAATGGTTGGTGGTATATCAGCAATGGAATGGTAGACTTTTCACATAATGGAGTAGAAAAGAACAGCAATGGTTGGTGGCGCATCGAAAATGGAAAAGTAAACTTCAGCTTTGAAGGATTCGCATCAAACAGTAATGGCTGGTGGTATCTGGAAGGTGGAAAGGTAACATTCCAGAAAAATGATGTCATAAAAGGAACGGTTGACGGAGAGAATGGCTGGTGGCATGTGGTTGGCAGCAAGGTTACTTATGATACAACTGTAGCGAAAAACAGCAATGGCTGGTGGCGCATAGAAAACGGAAAAGTAAATTTTAATTTTACCGGTATTGCGTCTAACCAGAACGGAGACTGGTATCTCTCCAATGGAAAAGTAGATTTTAACTATAATGGTACCGTGACATATGATGGAAAATTATATCAGGTTGTCAATGGTTCGGCAAAAGCTGCTTAATAATTAAAAAAGCTCTAAAACGCCTGCATATTTTTATGCAATAGTTGAATATGCGTGTAAAATGCACTTATTTGAATAATAAGTGCATTTTGCTTTACTATTAGCAGAAAAAATGTTACAATTCTGTTAAATACAGGAAAAAATACAAGTTAGGAAGTTAGGAAGGAAAAAGTATATGAATACTACATTAGTGATTATGGCAGCCGGAATCGGATCCCGTTTTGGTGGTGGCGTAAAACAGTTGACACCGGTTGGACCGAACGGCGAAATTATTATTGATTATTCTATCCATGATGCGTTGGAAGCAGGATTTAATAAAATCGTATTTATTATCCGTAAGGATATTGAGAAAGATTTTAGAGAGGTAATCGGAGACCGTATTGAAAAAATTTGTGATGTGGAATATGTGTTCCAGTCTCTGGAGGATCTTCCGGAAGGCTTTGAGAAACCGGCGGACCGTACAAAACCTTGGGGAACCGGTCAGGCGGTAAGATGCTGTAAAGGTATTGTAAATGAGCCGTTTGCAGTAATTAATGCGGATGATTATTATGGGAAAGAAGCATTTGTAAAAGTGCATGATTATCTGGTTGGCTGTGGTGATTCCCAGTACAAATATTGCATGGCAGGGTTTATCCTTGATAATACACTCAGTGATAACGGAACTGTTACCAGAGGTGTATGCCAGGTAGATGAACAGGAGATGTTGCAGAAGATTGTTGAGACAAGCGGTATTGCCCGTGATACGGATGGTATTGTCAAAGACGAAAATGGCAATGAGATTCCGACAGGAACACACGTATCTATGAATATGTGGGGTGTTACACCGGAATTTTTGGATGTACTGGATAAAGGATTTGCAGAATTTCTGGCAAATGTGGAGCCGGGCAACATCAAAGCAGAGTATCTGCTTCCGACCATCATTGGCGACATGCTTGCAAAAGGTGAGGTGTCTGTAAAAGTTCTTGAGACACAGGATAAATGGTTTGGTGTAACCTATCAGGAAGACCGTCAGACTGTTGTAGATGCTTTCGCAAAATTGATTGCAGACGGCGTATATAAAACACCGTTATTCTAGTCAAAACCAGAAAATTGCTATTTAGATTTTATTTGAGATAGTCAAAACAAAAAATTACTATTTAAACATTCGTAAAAATAGTATAAACAGGTGAACATTATCTATTTAGTCTGAATAGAAATAGATTACCCATATAAGAATAATGAGCAAGAAAGAACATTTCATATGGTAGAAATCCCATGTGAGATGTTCTTTTTGTGTTGTATATTTTTTGCATCTTTACAAATACTGTAAAAAATACAACTGGCAGAGAAATGAAAGTAAATCAAAAGCAGAGTAGCGATTCCCTCTATATATGATGAGTGATAAAGTTATATCATATCTGATAGAGAAAACAGATATATCATATTCTCTGCTTGCTAATTATGTGTGAGGAGAATAATACCATGACAACACAGACAGGAAAACAAAGCATTGCTTTTGAAAAACCACCCTGGATCATCAGCAGCGGATGCGTGGCAGGAACTAAGGAAGCAGAAGGACCGATCGGACATGAAATTGACCTTGTGGGAGAAGATGACAATTTTGGATGTGACATCTGGGAAGAAGCGGAAAGTACACTGCAGAAGGAGGCACTGACGATTGCATTAGGAAAAGCGAGATTGAAAGCAGAGGAACTTCGGTATCTGTTTGCAGGGGATCTGCTGGGACAGTCCATGGCAACGTCTTTTGGCTTACAGCAATTTGATGTACCACTGTTTGGCCTATATGGTGCCTGTTCAACAGCAGGGGAATCTTTGGCACTGGCGGCAATGACGGTGTCTGCCGGGTATGCGAATCTGGCAGGGGCGGTTACGTCCAGTCATTTTGCCAGTGCGGAGAAACAGTTTCGGTTTCCCTTGGAATATGCCAATCAAAGACCCTTATGTACTACCTGGACGGTTACGGGAGCCGGTGCCTTTGTACTTGGCAGAGACAGGTATACAACAGAAAACAGAGATAAAAGTGGACTGGAAAGAGAAGGATACTCGGGGAGAAAGATGAGTGGGAAAAAAGTGGCATATGATCAAAAAGGAGAAGGTATAGAGAAGGTAAAAGAACAGCAAAAAGAATGCAAGGGAGAAGCATGTTGTGATGTCTGCATCACCGGCATCACACCGGGCAAAATCGTAGATTATGGTGTGCGGGATTCCATGAACATGGGAGCTGCCATGGCACCGGCGGCAGCAGCTTGTATTGCAACACATCTGGAGGATTTTTCCAGAAGTTCGTCTTATTATGACAAGATCATCACCGGAGATCTGGGTGCGGTTGGATGTGAGATCCTGATTGAACTGCTTCAGCAGAAAAATATTGATATCGGAAGCTGCCATGCGGATTGCGGTCTGGAGATTTTTGATAATGAACGGCAGGGAACCGGAAGCGGCGGAAGTGGCTGCGGGTGTGCGGCAGTAACTATGAGCGCACACTTTTTGCCGATGATGCGGCGTGGGGAATTAAAACGGGTATTGTTTGTGCCGACAGGTGCCCTGTTGTCCAAAATCAGCTTTAATGAGGGCGAAAACGTGCCGGGAATTGCACATGCAGTGGTATTAGAAGCAGTAGAAAAAAGTTGAGAAACATTCGAAAGAATGAAGTGAAAAAATGTGATAATACTGATAGGTATGTGATAACGCGAAACATTTTGCGAAAAGAAAATGAAACCGATTATGTAAAGCAAAAATAAAAAAGTAAAAGACGTTAAGATGGAGGGAAGCGTAACAATGGATTATATCAATGCCTTTTGGGTAGGCGGCCTGATCTGTGCGGTAGTACAGATTTTACTGGAAAAAACAAAACTGCTTCCGGGGCGTGTTATGGTGCTTCTTGTCTGCTCCGGCGCTGTGTTAGGAGCAGTCGGGAT
>OGDF01004960.1_pt1 | contig 14541 bp, 16 predicted proteins | sample 1570141 | NCBI WGS metagenome assembly OGDF01 (sample SAMEA4370581, study PRJEB24528) | human gut metagenome | reverse complement strand
CGGCGTTTTTCTAACTTGAAAAACCACCAAAGTTTTGCAATGATTGATTCTTTAAAAAACAAGTGATTCCCCCTATCCTTACAAACGAGTGATTATAATTCTAACAAAAGGTTATTTCCAATAGCGATAAATTGTACCATCTTCTAACTGAAAGTAACCAATATAAGTCAATTTCCCAAAATCAGTAGACTCTGGCAATTGATAAGCAAAGGAGTCAAAATTATAGACCTTGTGCCCATCGTCAATAGAGTAGCTATCCTTATCGTGGATAACTGATTCGTCCTTCTTGGGGTTCCAAATGCGTCTGATTTCATCAGATGTCTTATACTCTCTGACAAAATTGTATAATTCAAAGTTAGTTGCCTCACTGAGATAGCGACCATCGGTGTTGTAGTTGGCTAATTGAGGCTCTCTCTTAGACTCAGAATAATTCCAAACCTGTCCTCTTTCTCGCATGATATCGGCATCACGGCCACTTTGATAAGTATCTGCCTTAACCATCGTCATTGTTGCTCCTAGTGTCAATACGGTGACTACTGTCATCATTAAGTGTTTCATTGTTTCTCCAAAAGTGTTTATTCATTTTTCCCTCTTTTGAATGTGTTGTATTTGTATGATAGAAAATAAGTGAAACCTGAGACGCGTAGGGTCCCAGGTTTTTTACTCTTTAAAATGCGTTTGAATCAGTTTTACAAGGAAGCGGTAGACACCTAGTGCCGCCAAACCTCCCAAAGTATTGGTCCATAAATCATCTAACTCAAAGACACGATTCGCATCAATGAGAAGATCTAGAATAACTTGTCCAACCTCAATCGTCAAAGACATGACAAACGTCGCTAAAAGAACCTTTTTCCAAGACCTGAATCTGGGGTACAAGGCTAAAAGTCCTAAAATCAGCGGACTCAGCAAGAAAATGTTGGTCACATTTTGCCCAAGCACAAAGACAATCTCTTTAAGACTATCCAACTGATAAAAGTTAGTCAAACTATTGAATGGGGTCAAGAGGACCACCACACGACCAAAATGTTGAATCCCAGGAGTTTCAACACCTTCAACTAGTCCATACTGAGGTGTCCAACATAGGAGCACTAAACAAAGGAGATAAGCACAAACCAAAACTTGGCTTGCCTGTCTTCCTTTTGGTGTTAGTTCTCCATCCTTTTCCACCCAAGTCGTCAGCTGAAACATCTTACTTACCTTCTGATTTACCAGAAGCTTCTGCTACAGCCTTTTGACGGTCACGTTTCATGGTGTTTGAACGCAATTGTCCACAAGCAGCATCGATATCTGTACCGTGTTCTTGACGAACGACACAGTTAACCCCGTTTTTCTTGAGCACATCGTAGAAGGCCGCCACACGTTCCTTAGTTGAACGACTATATTGGTCGTGCTCTGATACTGGGTTGTAAGGAATCAAGTTGATGTATGACAACTTACGGATTTTCTTAGTCAAATCAGCCAACTCTTGAGCATTTTCAGGATGGTCATTGACCTCATTAAGCATGATATACTCAAAAGTTACACGACGGTTGGTTGTTTGGATGTAGTACTCGATAGCTTCAAAGAGTTTTTCAAGTGGGAATGAGCGGTTAATACGCATGATGCTTGAACGAAGGTCATTGTTAGGTGCGTGAAGTGATACGGCGAGGTTAACTTGGACACCTTCGTTGGCAAATTCCTTAATTTTTGGTGCCAAACCAGATGTTGATACTGTAATGTGACGCGCTCCAATAGCAAGACCATTGTCATTGTTAATAGTACGCAAGAAACGAAGCACATTGTCATAGTTATCAAATGGCTCACCGATCCCCATAACAACCACGTGGCTAACACGTTCACCATCGCCACGGTCATCAAAGTACTTTTGTACCAACATGATTTGAGCAACAATCTCACCAGCAGTCAAGTCACGTTGTTTCTTAATCAAACCACTGGCACAGAAAGTACAACCGATGTTACATCCAACCTGAGTTGTCACACAGACAGACAAACCATAGTGTTGACGCATCAAAACCGTCTCAATCAACATACCGTCCGGCAATTCAAAAAGATACTTAACTGTACCATCTTTAGATTCTTGAACGATACGTTGTTTCAATGGGTTTACGCAGAAATTCTCATTCAACTTGGCAATGAAATCTTTAGAAATGTTGGTCATTTCTTCGAAAGACTGCACACGCTTCTTGTAGAGCCAATCCCAAATTTGAGTCGCACGGAATTTCTTTTCACCGTGTTCCATAGCCCAGTCAATCAACTCATCACGAGTAAGACCATAAATAGAAGGTTTGTAGCCTTCCATATCCTCTAACTTCTGACGTTTACGGCGTTCTGGTTTTGCTTGTGTTGTTACTTCTGACATAGTTTAATTTCCTTTTTTTCTGATTGTAAAATGCTGACCATCTGACTTGGTCTGGCTTTGTTTCTTCGATGAGGTGTTTTGACCTTTAGATTTTGGAGCTTGCTTCTGACTCTTCTTGAAGTTAGACTTACGCTCACGGCCACCGTCCTCGGATCTAGATTTAAACTTAGGACGACGCTTGATTTTCTCAAAGTTTGGGCCCTCTTGATCCCTATCTCTTCGTTTGGACTTGTCTGGCTTTTGCTTAGCAGAAGCTTTTTGCCCCTTATTCTTTTGAGAAGCATTGTGCTCTCTATCTCTAGATTCCTGAAAAGAATGACGACGATTATTAGAACGACGGCGCTTGCGACGAGGCTCAGTCTCCTCTTCAAAGACGATTAATTGCGGCTCTTCATTTTTCAAAATAAAGTAGGCACAACCAAAGGCACAGTATTCACGTAAATACTCTGACAATCGGCTAATGCGGTCTGTCTTACGCGTATTAGGGCGCTCATCCTCGTAAAATCCCTTAAGGCGAAGCTGGTCATTAGACCAGTCCCCAACGATATAATCATACTTAAGCATGATTTCAGAAAAACGTTGCCCAAAGCGGGTAGCGTCTAAAGCATCCTTGTGATTTTCAAGAACCGTAAACTGACAGGCATCTGATTTCAGAAGGTCAGCCACATACACAAAGTCTGGCCCTGGATATTTATTATAATTAAACATTTCTGGCAAGATTTCTTTACGCATGTGCCATCCTTTCTGCTCTCTCTTATTTTCTATCCTGATGCTGTAATAATGTCTCTATATCTTATCCCAATTGGCACCATTTTTTCTTAAATACTTGGCCACAAGTTCCCTTAACAAATCCGGAAAAAGAAGAGTGACCTCCTTTTCCTTGATTGTAGGGAAGTAAGAAGCAAAGTAGTACTGATCCACAAGGACCAAACTAAACTTCTCATTGGAATCTACAACCCCTCTATTATACAACAAATTACCGTTTTTGTAAGCAAAATTCCCCGTGATTACTTCACCAAATACCTTGCCTCTAAAGCCCATACCTTTAATAGCTTGGTTTTTAAGGAGTTCAGCCTTGGTAAAAACTTCCTGACAGATTTCTTTGAGTTCTTGTCCTGTCACGACTAGACGTGCCATCCGCATCTGATGAGGAAGGGCTTCTTGCAGGTCTGCCATGGTCACTTGAGGACCTAAAGTCTTCATGATAAGTCCAGTATTTAAAAGCGTTAACTGGCTATCGGTCTCCTGACAAACAGCCTGTAAAACCAATTGGCAGGTCTCATCAAAATCTAGTTCTCGACCTAGATTAGCTACTTTTTTCTGAGCTAAACGACGATGGCCTTCCTCACGCATAGCCTTGATAAAGGTTTCGTCCTCCTTGTCTAAATCCAAGATATAGGACTTGGTGGGGATAGCCTCAATCTGACACTCTATCAATTGTCCATTTTTCACAGTAAGATCAATACAGCCAAGATAATAACCATATCTGTCAGCAGCTGCCAAATAAGTCTCATTAATCAACTTGCCCTCTTCAAACAGGTGGTGGGTATGGCTCCCGATGACAAGGTTTACTTGCGGATAAGTCTCTGCAATCTGCTCATCATAACGTACACCCAGATGGCTAAGAACGACGACTATGTCTGCATCCTTTACCTCAGTATGAGCCAAATCCTCTTCCAACTGCGTGAGTGGATTCAAAACCTCCCAACCGTTGGGTGCATAGGTGATGTAATATGGGAAGGTATAGGCCAAGAAAGCAATGTTTGTACCTGCTTTAGTTTTATGGATAAGATAGGGCTTGGCCCATTCAGGCTGTCTTCCCTTATCCTTGAGATTTCCTATGATAGGTTGAAAATCAGCTTGCTCATAAAGACAGTCTAGCTCATCCTTAGCCAGACCAATTCCCTCGTTATTTCCAATAGTCGCATAGTCTATCCCCAGCTCATTCATCAGGGCTACATTAAAACGCCCAGCGGTCGCATCAGATAGAGGATGAGACTTATCCACATTGTCCCCAAGATCTACCTTAATCAACTCTCTATCCGTCTGACTCAAATCATCCACAGATCGCTTGAGTTGTGGATACTGTTCAAAATGAGAGTGTAAATCATTAATATGAAGAATTCGAATCGTGTCTTTCATGACTCCTATTGTAGCACTTTTGCTATAAAAAAACTTGACAATCATTTTGCCAAGTTTTTAACTATTTTTCAAACAGGAAGGTATTCCTAGTTAACTTTCTTTTTAACATATTCTTCTGCCAGATGATAGACGTCATCTGCTAGGGATATACTGACATAGATGCACACAATTGAGAAAATTTCTCCTCTAAAGTGTTGCCAAGCAAAGAATATAAGCCCATAAATTAGGAGGGCAAGTACTATTTGGCCAAAAAATTGACCCAGTAATCGCCTAATAACGACAAGTAAGGCCATAAGTAATCCCACCTTTAATACCATAACCAATACCCTTTAAGGCTGCACCTTGCCAAGTACCTGTTTGAATACCACCTTTAACGGCTCCTCCAACAGCCCCGACACCTACGGCAGCTGTAGCTCCCCAAAAACTACATGCTCCCCCCTTAACAGTAGAAAGATCTTCGGAATTAAGTGAGTTAAAATTGTTAACGATTTTTGTTGTCATGAAAACAACCTCCTTTAAAATATTTTGTTTTAGCCTTTTCTTAAAAGCTATGATTTTATTATAGGTGGGAAGCCAACAAAACAGTAGTGACATTTATGTCACCACTTGATTTTGAGAGTTGACTCAACTAGTAACCTCAAACTTACAAATTATTTTACTTTAAATGGAAGCTTCTTAAAAATAGCTGTGATAAAACTATTTAAAATCTGTCATAGTTTCAGTTTTTAAGAAATACTTAATTATTTTTCCAGCATATACTGAGACTTTCCAAAAAGTTTGATAATAATCAAAAAAGCTGAAACACTTTGGTTTCAACCTCTTGAATATTTAAATTAAAATTTGCTTTCAGCTAAAAGCCACGGCTTAGAAACTTTGCTTCTTAGCTTTACGCTCAGCACGTCCCTTAGCACGGTTAGCTGCACGACGCTCACGTTTGCGTTTTTCGTCAACTTTCCACTGAATTTTCTTCTTGTAGCCAGGCTTGATTTTTTTCTTTTTCTTCTTAACCAAACCGATCATTTCCGTATCAAGTTTTTGATAGGCTTTTTCACGGTTGGCACGACGGTCACGGTCATAAGTATCTTGAAACTCACCGTCCTTATAGACTTTAGGGTCAAAGGTAATCCCCATCTTTTCAAGCTCACGAATATCTGAGTCGTCACTTGGTTGATAAAGGGTGATGGCTGTTCCTGACAAACCATTACGTCCAGTACGTCCTACACGGTGAACAAAGAAGGACAAGTCTTGAGGGATGGCGTCATTGATTACATGGCTAACCCCTTCAATGTCAATCCCACGCGCCGCAAGGTCCGTCGCTACAATGTACTCAAACTCAAGCTTCTTAACTTGATTCATGATACGCTTACGTTCACGTGGTGGAATACCGCCGTGAATTTTCGCTACTTTAAGACCATTTGACACTAGGTAACTGTGCAAATCGTCAGCACGTTCCTTGGTATTAACGAAAATCATTGCTAGATACGGCTGCATCCCCTTAAGCATCTCAAGAATCTGTTCATTCTTGTTGCGACCCTTGGTAGATACCAACCAGTTATCAATAGTATCCGCAATAACTGTTGAAGTTTTGATTTGTTCCATGACTGGATTGGTCAAATACTTCTTCAAGAATGGTTGCAATTTTTGAGGAATGGTTGCTGAGAAGACCAAAATTTGAACTTCCTTAGGTAGACTTGCCGCAATCTTGTCTACAGTATCCAAGAATCCCATATCCATGGTCATATCAGCTTCGTCAACAACAAAGGTATGGGCCTTGTGGATAGCCAAGTCACCAGACTTAACTAGGTCATAAATACGACCTGGTGTCCCGATAACAATATGAGGTTGGGCTACCTTGAGTTTCTCAATCTGACGTTGCTTGTCTGTACCACCCACATAGTTGACCACACGAATTTCAGTCTCAGAGTGTTTGGCAATTTGTTTTGTCGCTTGGTAAATTTGTGTCGCCAATTCACGTGATGGCGCTGTAATAACAACTTGAACATCGCCACTCTTTGGATTGAGTTTCTCAAAAATTGGCAAGAGGAAGGTATGTGTTTTCCCTGAACCCGTCTTTGATTCACCCACTAAATCACGACCTGAACGAACCACTGGAATCAATTTCTGCTGAACAGGTGTTGGCTCCTTAAACTTAATCTCATCAAGAGCCTCCTGAATAAATGTTTTAAAATTAAAATCTTTAAATGACATGTTTACTTACTTCTTTTCTATCTAGTCTATCCCTATCATTATAACAAAAAAAGAGCATTTCTGCTCTTTTCATTTATTTCATAACATTTCCAAGAACCATCCAAAGGGTAATGGCACTTGCAAGCGCTCCAACGGTCCAAAGGAAAGCATCAACCTTCCACTCTGACCATTTGTCACCCTTACCTGAAAGACCACCCAATTCGAGGTGATGGTGAAATGGTGTCATACGGAAGATACGACGGCCTTCTCCATACTTACGCTTAGTGTATTTGAAATAGCTGACCTGTAGCATGACAGAAGCTGTCTCAAAGACATAAACCACACCAATCAAGAGTAGCGTCCATTCTACACGTAGGGCAATAGAGATAACCGCAAGCATAGCCCCAAGTGACAAGGAACCGACATCTCCCATAAAGACCTTGGCTGGCTTGTGGTTAAAGACGAAGAAGCCAAGAAGTGCCCCAATCATAGTGATAATGATGGTCAAGATAGCGAACTCACCCTTGACAAAAGCAATAATCCCATAGGCAATCAAGCTGATAACTACAGAGATAGAAGCTAAACCATCAATACCGTCTGTCAAGTTCACTGCATTTGAGAAACCAACAATCCAGAATAGGACAAAGAGAACATAAAAGACACCGAGGTGAATGGTTAATCCACCAATAGCTAGGCTATCTGTCCCACTAGGGAGTACGTGGATAAAGTAGAAAAGCAAACCTGCAATAATCTGCAAGGCCATCTTTTGCCAAGGTTTAAGTCCCTCATTGATTTGACGGAAAATCTTAAGGAAATCATCAAGGAAGCCGATGATTCCATAAATCAAAATGACAAAGAGAATCCCCGCTGTGGCACCATAGGCTTGGTGCCCCTCGCTAAAGACGTGGAGGTTGAAAATCAAGCTAACCAAGATGGCAACTACTAGGAAGACTGTCCCTCCCATAGTTGGCGTCCCAGCCTTAGCCAAATGCTGCTTCACATCTTCATGCATTTGTTGGCCACCGATTTTCTTGATTTTGTAGTAAGTAATAAAGTGAGGCATGGCGAGCACCGTCAACACAAAGGCGGCCACACCTGCTATCAGACTCATAGTCATCTTAGTCTCCTAAAGTAATGGTAATCTTCTTGGTTTTAGACAGGGCTTTTCCTGCCGCAACACTTTGTTTGGTAACAGTCCCTGACTTGCCACCCTTATAAGTAACTTTAATGCCTTTCCATTTGGCAAAGGTTTCAACGTTCTTCTTGGTCCAACCATACATGTCTGGAAGTTCTGTGAAATCATTGGTCATGATAAGAATCTGTTCATTAGCCTTGATATTGGCTTTGGCATCTACAGAAACCTTCTCAATCTTATCACCAACACCCAGAACAATCGGATGAATCAAGTTTTGACGAAGGGTGTTAGCTGTCTCACCTGGACGCTTACCGATAATATCGCCAGTTTGATAGCTCGTTTCCTCGGTCTTTTCACTACCTTCAGACACAGAAGTATCTAGGGTGTCTCCCATAGACATGGCTTCTTCCAAAACCGGGTTAACCACAGTTGCATAAAAATTATTATCCCAAGTCTTAGGCTCCTGTACAGTCACATACATGATATATTCTGGATTATCTGTAGGTACCATGGCTACAACTGAATTGAGGGTTTCATTGGAACCAACTTTGTAGGTCCCAGTCTTCTCATCAGCAACCTGAGCCGTTCCAGACTTAACTGAAACATCATAATTGCCAACTTGGATAATAGGTGACCCTTCAGATTTATTGTAAAGGGTACCGAACTCTGGATCTGTACCAACGGAAATCATATAGTTACGCGTTTCAGAGGCAGCCTGCTTAGAAACTGGCTTACCGATAACTTCCTTCTTCGCTGTACGAACTGTGCCTTGGTTAGTATCGGCAACTTGTTTGATAAATTGAGGTTCTAGCATTATACCATTGTTTGAAATAGCGGTAAAGGCTCGAAGCATCTGCACCTGAGTCACCGAAATCCCTTGTCCGAAGGACGATTGAGCTATATTAACAGAGTTTCGAGAGACAACCCCTGAAGATTCACCGACCATCCCAAAACGGGTTGGAAGACCAAATTTGTAAAGAGATAAGTAGCTAGACCAAACCTTGTCTCCCATCTCTTGTTCCAGCATGGTCATACCAACGTTACTTGAATAAGAGAAGCCTTGGGCAAATGACATGGTACGACCTGTTGAGATACCTTCATTGATTGACCAGTCATTAATTTCAACGTCGTCAACCTTAATACCATTAGCATTACTATAGGTCGTATTCGGGTTAAAGCTTCCATTGTTAATAGCAGCTGACAAGAGCATGACCTTCATGGTTGATCCAGGCTCATACTGAGCTTCGTAAAGACGGTTAACCCAATCATAGTTTTTCTTAGCCTGTCCCTCAAGAGTATCAGAATTATAGGTCGGACGTTGTGTCGTTGCAAGAATCTCACCTGTCTTAGCATTAACAACTGTCGCTGAAGCATTGACACCTTGCGTCTGCTCCATAAAGGTATCCATCTGCGTTTCTAAGAAGGTTTGGAGAGGCGCTGACAAGGTTGTATAGATGTTCTTACCATCGATAGCTTCCTTGGTAATGGTTTCCGTACCTAGAAGCGTATTACCGTTTTTATCCTTTTCATAGATGGCCTCTCCATCTGTTCCAGTCAAGAGGCTATTGAGCGAGCGCTCCAAACCAGTTTGACCAATTAAAGAATATGAGCCGTCTTTTTTATTTTCAACAGCTTCGGCACGACCAAGAAACTCTGACGCGAAGGTTCCATTAGGGTACATTCGTGACGTTGTTGCTTCAAAGGCCATCCCCTTAATTCCCGCATCTTTAAAGGCTTTTTCTAGTTCTTCTTTAACAGAGTAGGTAATTCCCTTCCCCTTTAGTCCAAAGGAAACCTGATAGGCACCCTTAGTACGTAATTGAGCCAAGGCAGCACTCTTTTCAATTCCTAGCTTATCCTTTAAAATATCAGCAACCTTGTCAAACTGACTATCTTGGACATAGAGTTTTTCTTGAGTCGCTGACACATAACTGGTCGACACGATAGCGTAAATGGCATAACTGGTTGAATCCTCAGCCAAAACATTTCCATTTCGGTCGTAAATCGTCCCACGCTTGGCAGCCACCGTGGTCTTAGTGTTATAAGATTTAGCAGCCTGGGTAGACAAATCGACACCAAACTTACTGTCTGTCCCGATAATCACCACAAAGTTGATAATAAAGACGAAAAAGATAAAGATGCTGAGAACCATAAGGTTCTGACCAACGTGCTGTCGGTTCTGGGCTGGCTTTCGCCTATCCCTAACGACATAGTTTAGAAATAAATGTTTAAGTTTTCTTAATCTGTTCATTGGTTATTTCACACTCTTAATACTATCGTTATTAATAGACAGGCCTGCCTTATTAGCAATCTCTTTAATACGGTCAGAGTTTGTCAACTCATTAACCGCCTGCTTTGCATTATTAAGCTCTGTTTTTTCATCACTAATCTTGCTATTAAGGTCTGTGATTTGTTGCTTGATAGCCTGATTACGCCCTTGTAAAAATACAACAGCGATACTCATCACAATAGCTGTCAAAACAATTGCCGAATAGAAGGCCTTTTCCATACGCGTCATAAAACGAATATGGTTTCTAATGGCTCTATTAACAATCTGATGTTCCTTATTTTCCATAATTATTTCCTGATTTTTTTAGCCACACGCAATTTAGCAGAATGCGAGCGGTTATTAGCTTCTAATTCTTCCTGACTAGGTAGGATTGGCTTACGATTAACTAAGGCTACCTTAGGTTGGAGGTCTTCAGGAATAAAGGGTAGACCTTTAGGCACATCTACCGTACTAGCTTCCTTGAAAAGCTGTTTAGTCAATCGATCCTCCAAAGAGTGGAAGGTAATGACCGAAATACGACCATCCACAGCAAGTAAATCCAAGGCCTCTTGAATAGACTCATCCGCAGCACCAAGCTCATCGTTCACTTCGATACGAATAGCCTGGAAAATTTGCTTGGCTGGATGCCCCTTCTTCTTCAATTCCTTAGCAGGCTTAGCTGATTTAATGATTTCCGCCAGTTCCGTCGTGGTCTCAATTGGTTTAACCTGACGAGCCTGTTCAATCTTACGTGCAATCTGTTTAGAGAACTTGTCCTCACCATACTTGAAGAAAATACGCACCAAATCGTTGTAAGGATAGGTATTGACCACATCATAAGCGGTCAAGCTCGCCTCCTCATTCATGCGCATATCCAGCTTGGCATCCTGTTTATAGGAGAAACCACGCTCACGCTCATCCAACTGTGGGCTAGAGACACCCAAGTCATAGAGAATGCCATCAATTTCAGACACCCCCAAGGCTTCAAGATTGGACTTGAGATTACGGAAATTATCCTTGATGAAAGTCACCATACCCTTATCAATATAGTCCTTGAGACGCACTTGAGCATTATCAATAGCCTTTTGGTCCTGATCAAAGCAGTACAAATGACCCTTTTCAGATAATTGCGACAAAAGATAAGACGAATGTCCTGCGCCACCCAAGGTCGCATCAACATAGATGCCATCGGGCTTGATATCAAGCATATCAACAGTTTCGTGTAAAAGAACGGTTACATGGTGAAATTCATTAGTCATAACTTTTATTATAGCACAAGAATAGAGAAATTGTCTCGTTCTGTAAGTTGACAGGATAGTAAAAGAGCCAGACCCAAGGCCTAACTCTTTAGTTACTATATCATCTGATAAGATTAATCCACTCTGTAATAATAGTCTTCCTGAGATGGCATCCCATTCGTCGCTAGGATACGGTCTTTACTGTTATCCCCCGCATCACTTGCATCACTAACTCCCTTAGGACAAAGCTGAATTGGGGTATTACCTGTTGGATTGGAATCAACATAAGTTAAGCTATAGATACCTGACACATATTGATTGGATGAGACTTTGTCAATAGGGTAAGTATAGCCCCAGAGATTCAACTGTCCATCCGAAGTAATGGTAATGGTCTGTCCATTTGAAGACTTCCATGTTCCTACGGCTGATTTGTAATTGCCATTTTTGAGCTCATCAGGCTTGAGGGCTGATGAACTTGTTTGAGTTTGTGACGATGTGCTCGAGCTATTATTAGTAGGGGCACTGCTCAGATCCTTCCAATCCCAATTAGAAAGATCGACCTCATCTGCACCCGAATCACTGTCCTCTTTTACAAGAGACTGACCATCACTACTAAAGTGGTAGCCAGAACCTCCACCAGCCATAGCACCAGCACTACCATAGTAGCTAAAGGTGTTATCCATGAGGTAGGCCAATGTCATACGCTCACCCAGCATGCCCAGTTGTGGACCTTCTGTCAGACGAATCACCTGACCACTATCCTTAGAGATAGTGTAAATATCCGTAATCATATGCTCTTTAAAAAGTTTCCCCGGCTTAAAAGCAAGAATCAACTCTTCAACACCATTACCATCCAGATCACGGTAAGTATAGACCGTTGAGGCAGGACTTGTTTGAGAATTAGCATAGGTCACCACCAAAGGATTAATTGAAGCGTCAGTTTGATTGTCAGCTACAGCCGTTTGGTACTTACTAATGATGCTATCATAGGCAGATGTATCTACCTTTTTCTCTTGACTAGAGCTTGAGCTAGTACTCGTGCTAGAGCTTTCACTACTACTTGATTGTGACTGCTCTACTGATGAAAATGAAGTCGACGCTGTTAAGCCATTCTGCAGGTTTGAACAAGCTGTTAACAGGACTAAACTAGATAGTCCTGTCACTAATGCTAAAACTTTATTTTTCATTTCTAATCCTAAATTCCTTTTCTCTAACCCTTATTCTGCTGTCCCAGAGCTGACATCTGCACTGTAGGCAGGAGCTGTGTAACTTGGAGCATCACTATGTGACTCTGTATAAGTTGTTGGTGGCACATAGTTATACTGAGGAGCTTGATAAGTCTCTTGTGCTGAAGAAGGCGTTGGCGCCGATGCTACCGCAGGAGTTGAGCTTGCTTCTGTCTGACTAGCTGCTTCTACCGTTGAGCTTGATGACGACGATTCACTTGAAGACTCACTTGAGGTTGAAGAAGATGACGAAGAGCCAGAGCTCGATGATTTGGATGACGCCTTAGGTTTGCTAGACGATGACTGCTTAGTAGCTACCTTGACTTGGACCTTAGCATGATTGTGTGCAGGCTGCAAAAAGACGATAGCCAGAGCCAAAAGGATAGCCGGTAGGGTAAATGCCAAAATAAGGTAACGTTTTTCTTTTAAATGACGAAGTAGTTTCATAGAATATTCACATTTCTTAAATATATTTTTAGTATCGATTAGTCTCAGATAAGATTATATCAGAAATATTAAAATGTGCAACATTAACATAAAAATTATGAAAGTAGAGAAACTAACTTTAAAAGAATTCAAAAAATATTTTGATTACCTACATATTATTCAAAATCCATTAATCAAGCAATTCATTTCCTAAGGCATCTTGATGGTATTTCGTACCTGGCTTCGAAGTAAATATCATAATACCGAGAACAATATTCCATATGAGATTGACCACTAAAAGTGGTGGGAAAAGACTTAATGCAGCAATGAAAAGATGTAAGACACCAGTACCGTTATTCCCAATATAGAAGAAATAAAAAGGTCTCAAGAAGAATGCTAATAAACCTGCAACCATTTTTGATTTTTGTGTAGTATTCGGTGTAACTTGCTGTCCTAGATTCACCTTAGAAACAATATATGTCTCACCATTTTTATAGTATTCTACAAAATCTCCGACTTGAGGTTCAAAGCCAAAATTTTCTATAGGAATTTCTGCAAAGTTTCCAACTGAATCTCCCACAGAGACTATACCATTTTCGATTTTAATAATTTTGTTCATTTTTATTCTCCTTTTTCATCCGTTTTTTTCTTAAATCCAAGGGCTACTGCAAACACAACTAAAATTACACCCATACTAACAAATAATCCTGTAACTGCTTCACCAGTATTTGGAAGAAGATTTTTCCTTTCAACATTCTTTTTTACTGCTGAAGATGAAGAGGGTAATGTAGAACTTGAAGACACTTGGTCCTTATGTTGATAATTACTCTCCTTTTCATTTGACTTTGCTTGCAATTCAGGAATACTTTCACGAGCATCGTTTGAAGATGAAGAGCTACTAGAAGATTTATTCGTTTCTGTGTTTGAATAATTTTTTTCTACTTCAGTCTTACTTCCAGAAATTTCAGTTTTACTTTCACTAGATGAAGATGATGATGGCTCACTTGGCGAAATCTGATTAGGTGTTACTGAACTTGATGAACCCTCAGTTGACGATGAGCCTTCTGACTGTTTACTTTCGTCACTGTTACCATTAAATGGAGGGATGTAAATATCCTGACTGAAACTACCGTCCTCAGTAAAAATTGTCAAAGTATATGAGTGTGTGGGGTGCTGTTCAACATAATTTGTTCCCGGTTGAACCTCAATATCAAAACTTTTCGATTGTTCATAACCATTAAATGGAATTTCTGAGAGCTTTTTACCTGTTTGGTTATCTGTTAACACTCGTTTTACTACAGAAGTCAATCCATCTGGTAATGTCCCTGACATTTTATAGAATGGTTCACCATATTCAGATATCTCCCAATTTCCAGATGAAGTAACAGTTTTAAGTGAATTAAAAGTACCAACTTCAATTGAATCTGCTTTAACCGTATTGAAAGCACCTGTTGAAGTAGCAGTTCCCAATAAAGCTACTGATAATGTTGTAACAGCAACTAGTGAATAATATTTTTTCATGATTTACTCCCTTTTCAATTTTGCTATCCATTATTATC
>OGDF01004920.1_pt1 | contig 14622 bp, 14 predicted proteins | sample 1570141 | NCBI WGS metagenome assembly OGDF01 (sample SAMEA4370581, study PRJEB24528) | human gut metagenome | reverse complement strand
TATGTGGGAACCAGGCTTTTTGTGCGTTATCGGGATGTGTCGGATGCCCGGATCGCGGCACTTAGTAGCAGCCGGGATGTGTGTATCCTGCAAAATGGCAATTACAGGCTGATCGACTGTGAAGAATATATTTTGTATGTCCTTGCCGGGATATATGACCCGTCATGGAATGTGGAGATGGCAAAGACGATGGCAGTTCTGACCCGGACTGCGATCTATTATGAAATGAACGATCAGGCGGACACTGCAAATGGCGGAGGCAAGATCATCAATGAAGGAGACTTGAAAGAGATCCGGATAGAGAAAGATGAATTAAAGCAAAAATGGGGGAAAGAATATAAGCAGAATATGGAAATGGTATATCAGGCTGTGAAGGATACGATGGGACAGGTTATCGTTTATGATGGCAGACTTATTATTCCGGTCAGTCATGCAGTCAGCATAGGGGTAACTGTTAGTGCAGAGGAATTATATGGTACTGCGATTCCATATCTGGTATCCGTTGACAGCAGTCAGGATATCCAGTCGCCGGATTTTTCATCGACAAAGATTTACAGTGCGCTTCGTATAAAGAAAGAATTTGGCATGAATGGAGAGGGAGAAGCGTTTGACGGATCAGAGAATCTGGGGCAGACCGACGTGGATGTTGAAAAAAACGAATCTGCGACGACTGGTTCAGCACAGAGTGAGGAACAGGTTGTGGATGCGGGTGCGCTGACTGTGCTTGAGGCGACGAAATCAGGATTTGTCCGAAAGGTAAATGTATTCGGTACGGTCGTGACGGGAGAGACATTTGCACAGACCCTGTCACTTGGAACGACAAATTTTCATATCGATCAGGTCGAGGAGGGATATCGGATCATCTCGATCGGTAAAGGCTCATCCCTTGGAATGTCGATGTACGGAGCCGGATGGAAAGCCGATCAGGGCAGTACATATCGAGAGATCATCACATATTATTACCCGGAAACTTCGATCGCAGATGGGGCGGCATATTAAATATCTGCGAAAACATATAAGGATAATTACCAATATAATAAGGAATACAGATGGAATTGCAAAGGAAAGGTGGTTATTTCAAAAATCATTTCATTTCGCTGGTGGCAGGATATGACAAAATGCATAAGATAAATAAAAAGCTTATGGAAAATATTTGCCTGTGTATATAATCCGGAAGTTCAGGCAACAATATCCATGAGGTGATAAACATGAAGAAATTTTTGAATGTTATTAAGAGAAATATTTTCTACATTGCCCTGATCGCCGGAATGGTGGCACTTGTAGGACTTGTAGCTCTATATAATGTGAAAACCCAGTCAGATGATGAAAATGCTGTCAGCTCGGAGGCAGTAGAAGAAACCGCAGACAGAAGCAATCTCGGAACAACAGAAATAGTAAAGGAAACACTTGGCGGTACCGCCAAAGCAGAGGACAAGGCAGAAGCAACAACAGAGAAAAGTTCAGAAGTAGAAACCGGAGCAAATGCTGCCAAGGTGGAAGAACAGATCGAACTGAACTATGACGGCAGTACAGCTCTTATGTGGCCACTAAACGGAAATGTGATCATTCCATTCAGCATGGACACCACAGTATTCTACGAGACATTAAACCAGTACAAATGCAATGCCGGAATCGTATTGGAAGCAGCAGAAAATGACAAAGTTTCAGCCGCTTACAAATGCAAGATCACAGAGATCACAAGCACACCGGAATTTGGAAATGTAGTAAAGGCATCCCTTGGAAATGGCTATGAAGTCATGTATGGACAGCTTAAGGATATCAATGTTTCTGTTGGTCAGGTGGTAGATGCCGGCTGCACCATTGGCACTGTAGCAGAACCAAGCCGTTATTATTCAAAAGAAGGAACAAATCTGTATTTCGCAATTACCAAAGATGGCAAACCTGTCGATCCTGTATCATTGATCGAAGGGGAATAATCAGAACAATCCATATAAAGTATAAGAACAGATGCATGTCGTGCCGCAGGGTAGGGTGTGTGTCTGTTTTTATTTTATCTCTTTCCTCTGGAACACCAACAGGGAAATAACAGTTGGCAGGATCAGAAGTACGGCGGCGATCTCCATAGCGTGAACAATCAGGCCGGTGGTTAGTGTCTGCCATGCAACAGCGGTCAGGCAGACGGTAGGAAGATTGGTGTAGATGATACGGAGTGCTTCTACTTCCGGGAAAATGGCATAGAAAAGCATGATGCCATTTGGCAGCAGGGCAACGACTACAGCATAGATACCGCACCACAGAAGGTCTGTGGAGAAGAACATGCACAGGGAGGATGCCATTGTCTGTCCGGCGATGATCATAGGAAGCATGATCACAAAACGCAGAAAATAATTCTGATATGCCGAAGCGGTCAGACTTCCATCATGACGGAAACAGATGTAATTCGTCAGCAGATAGGCTGCAGATACCACAACGATTCCGATAAGCAGCAATAGTGTATTCACGATACATTTGCCAAAGAAAATTGTGTTTCGGCTGGTTCCGAATGACACGATATTCTTCATCGTATTATTCCTCCATTCACCGGAGAAACCGATATCGGTGGTGAAAATAATGCAGTACCAGACGATCGTTGCCATCATATACAGACCGGCATTCATAATATCTGCACCTTCGATCGTAAATGGGATCCGGATGACATGGATGGCATACCAGACAGATACGTTGATCAAAATGGCAATGACCACTCCGATAATGAGAAGGGTATATGGATAAGCCCGATGGCTTACTTTGTAACATTCACTTTTGAGGAAATTATTCAATCGTTGTCCCTCCTAACAGTTCAATAAAGAAATCTTCCAGTGTAGTTTTCACAATCTCCAGTGAGTACAGATCGTATCCCTTTTCAAATAAGAAACGGCTGATCTTCTCAGTCGGGTAAACCGCGTTATTTTCAAAATAAATATAAATGGTATCATCATCTGCATTGTAGGATGCGTCGAGTTGGAGCTCTTTTGAAAGATATTCAGCAGCTTTTTCACCATTACTGGTACGCACCTTTACATAGCTTTTTTCTTTTGCTTCTAGTTCCTCAGCAGACATTTCCTGTAAGATCTGACCATGATCGATGAATCCGTAGCAGGTTGCCATATTTGCAAGCTCGGATAGAATATGGGAGGAAATGATGATTGTGAGTCCGTTCTCTTTGTTTAGTCGCAGCATCAGCTTTCGCATCTCAACGATGCCGGCAGGATCCAGACCATTGATCGGTTCATCTAAGATCAGAAATTCCGGATCGTGCATGAGCGACAGGGCGATTCCCAGACGCTGCTTCATGCCGAGAGAGAAATTTTTAAACTTTTTATCCTTAGCTTCGTAGAGTCCCGTTTCTTTCAGAACTGTTTCAACAATGGATGGATCGTCGATCCCACGCTGGATACGATAATATTCCAGATTGCGTTCCGCAGAGAAAAATGGATAAAATGCCGGAGTTTCGATGATAGCACCGGTTCTTTTCCGGGCTTCATTTAGTCCATGTGTTCCCTTCTTTCCAAAAAGTTCGATGTTGCCATAATCAGGGGCATTCTGTCCGGTAAACAGGCGGAGAAGTGTCGTTTTTCCTGCGCCGTTTTTACCGATCAGAGCATAAATGTCGCCCTTTTTCACGGACATATTTATCTTATCAAGTGCAGGCTTATCACCGTATATCACTTCTACATCTGTTGCTTTTGCAATGACTTCTGCCATGGAACAGCACCTCCTGATTCAACCGAATTTTCCTATAATCAGCATACTGTTTTGCCACAGGAAAGTCAATTCATGGAGCAGACTCCAAGATGAAACATTTTTAATTTTTTTCAAAATTAAAAATGTGCAGTTTGTAAGTTTATATATGTGCTGGTACAAGGTAACAATTATACAGAATCGTCTAATGAAAGTGTATAATGAAAAATAGTGAAAATTAGTGAAAAAATAGTGAAGATATAATGGAGAAAAAAGCCCATATTTATTATAATAAAGAAAATGTCCTGCCAGACAGGACGACAAGGGGAGAGCTACAAATGATGCAAATGTTAAAAATCATGTTCATTATTCTAGTGGGAATTGGCATGTTGATCATGGGGATATACACATTTATCCGGTTGAAAAAACGACGCAGGGAATTAAAGCGGCTGTTGGATAATATTGCTTCGGGATCAACGGTGGATCAGTTGTTAAAGGAAAACCATCCGAAGCTGTCAGCTATGGATGAGATGGAAAAATATATCTATATCATAATGGGACTTGGAGCCGGGTTTATTTTGTTTGGAGCATTTTTCATGGCGCAGGAGCTGATGGAGAGAAATGTCATACCGGATATGACAGGAACGATCGGGTGGATGCTTGTGCAGCGGTTGGTTGCATTTGCATCCGGCATCATTCTCCTTTTTACAGGAAGTGGCATGAAGAAGAAACAGGTAAAAGAAAATGATTACATGGATATGATGATTCCGGGGAAGGTAGTCGGAGAAGTGCCGGGAGCTAAGACGCTGACACCGGGAAAGGCGATCCTTACGATCCAGTATACCGATCCTTATGATGGCAGTGTGCATAACTATCAATTGGCGCAGGAATTGAGCCGGAAGAAGCATCCGGTTGGCAGCGAATATCCGTTGTACTATTCCAGAGAGCAGCGCAAGGTATACGATCCGGGATCAAACAAAGTGAACCGGAAAACAGAACTGTTTCTCAAATGGCTGGGGATTATCATATGTCTGGTGTCCGTGTTGAGTATGTTCACGGCATTTTGACGAGGATAAGATAATATGCTAGAATGGCATTGGTTAGCAAACACTAACCAATGCCATTTTACGTTAAAGGAGAGAAAATTTATCATTATCTGAATGCATTTGGTCTGACTCCATGGATGTGTCTTCACTTGTTCTATATTATGATCCTGTATTTGTATACATGGATGATGGGACATGGATATGCCGATGCTGCACTTCCGGCATGCGGAGCCTTATTTGATCACCTGTCATGGGTTATCATAGTAAGCGAAGTCGTTATGCTTCCGGTATTCTTATACTGGTTTTATGTGGTCGTGTGTGGCAAAACCACATTGCCAAGATGGATGGCAGCAGGAAATGTACTTGTATTCTACTGCATTCTCTATGTTATAAAATCAATACTTCCGGATACAGCATTCCGTCTTGGATTCACAAACGGCTTGATGAGCGAAAGCATGATTTTCTTCTTCATCCTGATATGGATTCTGGGAAGCAAAACTGCGGAGAAATAATAAAAAGGGATTGCCCTGTTAATCAGATTTACTGCTGTCTCTGAAATGACTAACTGCGGTTTCTGTTCGATGCACATGTCTTATTCGTAAATACTCCGGTGCTAACTCGCCTTCGGCTCAAACAAGCACTCGTATTTACTGACAATGTGCATCTCTCAACGAAATCCTCGTAATGTCATCTACAGAGACAGCGGTAGATCTGTTTTAACAGGGCAATCCCTTTTTCGTTTTTATAGACTTTTTTTTAAAATAATATTCACTAATATTACTTCTGTCTGATGCTAATATCGCCGCTGGTTGTGCTGACGCCACATTCATATTCGGAATAATTTGCGCCATGTGGAATATCAACATCGCCATTTTGTGTATCTGCTAAGAAACTGTAGTTTCGGTCAGAAGCAAGAGCCAGATCAATGTCGCCGCTCGTAGCAGAAATGCTGATCGTATCAGCGGCCGTGATGGACATATCAATATCGCCACTCGTCGTATTACTGGAAAGACTGGTATTAGCAGTAATGTCACTGGCTGATACATAGCCGCTTGTGGTATAGAATTCTGCCTGATCTGTTGTTATGCGGTTCAACTGGATATCACCGCTTGAGGCATGAAGCTCTAGCTTAGTTGTAAATGAACCATTGCTGATAGAGATATCACCCGATGTAGTTTTGACTGTGAGGGTATTAGCTTCGATATCTGCGATATGGATGTCACCGCTGTTTGTCTTAAGACTGGTATATGAAGAGTTAAACACTGGCTTGCTATCAGTCTTGTGAGAATACAGATAGTCGATATCTCCACTTGCTGTGGTTACCTGGATAGATTCGTATTCTTTATCTGCCAGATAAACAACGGTAGTAGTATCCTGACCAAATCCGAGTGAGATTGTCGGATGGTGGGTACGTTTGTCTTCGCAGCGGAAGGTGAGCACGCCGTCAACAACCTCTGCATGGTTGGTCAGACCATCTGTATCATAATATTCGATGTAATTCGTTCCGTTGTCGGAGTTTTTGATCATGACGTCGGTAGATGCTTCGCCTGCGATGTCAATGGCGTTGAAATCATCTTTGATCTGAACTGTTTTCTTTACATAGTCCGGCAAGGCTTTCATACCGAGCAGGTCGACAGAACCATTTGGAAAATGAAATCCGTTAATTGCAATACTTAAGAAAGCGATAATGACGCCGACCACTATAAATATAGAAGCAACAATAACAGCTTTTTTGGATTTACTCATAATTATCTCTCCTTTACAAACATTCTCTTAATTCCATTGATGGATGCCTTGTACAGCTTGAAAATGCCGATCGTAACAGGCTTCACGGCTACGATGAACAGGATCGCAAGTCCGATTCCGGCAAATGCAGCTCCAAGCATGAAAAGGGCAGCCGGAACATTCTGTGTAATGAAAAACGGAATGACGCCCAGCAGTCCGCCGATACCTGCAACAGCCATCGAGAGTACGATCGCATAGAAGGACAGAAGAAGTGCCAGTATGACAACCGCCATGGTGATGATCAGAACGATCGCGGTCAGTAACAGTGGAGCCCATATAGGAGAACCAAGAATCAGCAAAATGATCTCCCATGCTTTTAACCGGTGGGATGGTTTGATCTTTTCTTTTACAAGTTTCGTCAGTGGCATATCTGCCAGAATCTGATCAACGACATCGTCCGGGGCATCCATATCGGCAACCGCATCTTCCTCCGACAGACCATCTTCCATACGGTCATCGATCATTTCACTATAATAATCCATAAATTTATCAATATCGTCTGCCGGCATTTTCCGGATCTTTCCCCGGATCGCTGACAAATATTCCTGTTTAGTCATTGTCATTCTCCTCTCTGATAATAAAACGATATATAGATTCAAGTTCTTTCCATTCTTCTTTAAATTCCTCGATTCGTGCTTTGCCTGCATCGGTAATATGATAGTATTTCCGAAGTCGTCCGTTGTGTTCTACGGAGCGAACGGTGAGGAATGCGCCGGTTTCCAGTCTTCGCAGGATCGGATACAATGTAGATTCCGATATCGTTACAAAGGGTTTCATATCCTTGATGATCTGATATCCATAAGAATCTTCATCCTTGATCGCAGCCAGTACACAGACATCCAGCATACCGCGTTTTAATTGAATATCCATATGTATACCTCCTTATGCACTATACTATATGACACATAGTATAATATGTCAAGAGGTATTTTGTAAAAAATAATTTGACAAGAATGCTCATGGTTGCTATACTCAAGGTTGATAAAAATAAGAAGAAAAAGCGATGACAGAGACAGTAGATCATGTTTGAAAGGCAGAGCGAGCCGGAGATGGTGCAAGACCGGTGTGAGTAGAAGATGATGGAAGATCACTCTTAAGCTTCAGACCGAAAACGACAGCCAGTAGGCTCTGACGTCATTCCCTCGTTACGGGAAGCACATATGTTAGTATGCAAGTAATAGGTGGTATAACGAGAACTTTAAGCCTTCGTCCTTTTTGCGGCGGCGGCTTTTTTTACTTTATAGAAAAGTTTGTCTAATAATATTTTGCATACATTGAATAAAAAGAAAGGAAGAACAACATGTACGAAAAAGTATCGACCAAATTGAATTTCGTAGACAGAGAACAGAAGGTTCTGGATTTCTGGAAAGAAAATCAGGTATTTGAGAAGAGTGTGGAAGAAACAAAGGATCTTCCGACTTACACATTTTATGATGGACCTCCAACAGCAAACGGTAAGCCACATATCGGCCATGTGCTTACACGAGTTATCAAGGATATGATTCCAAGATATCAGACAATGAAGGGCCATAACGTAGTAAGAAAGGCAGGATGGGATACACACGGCCTTCCTGTAGAGTTGGAAGTTGAGAAACTTTTAGGAATCGATGGCAAAGAGCAGATCGAGGAATACGGTCTGGAGCCATTTATTCAGAAATGTAAAGAATCCGTATGGAAATACAAAGGTATGTGGGAAGAATTCTCCGGCAAGGTAGGATTCTGGGCAGATATGGATGATCCATATGTAACATACCACAATGATTTCATCGAGTCCGAGTGGTGGGCACTGAAGAAGATCTGGGATCAGGGACTTTTATACAAAGGCTTCAAGATCGTGCCATATTGTCCACGTTGCGGAACTCCACTGTCAAGCCACGAAGTAGCACAGGGTTATAAGACTGTAAAGGAACGTTCCGCAGTTGTAAGATTCAAGGTTATCGGCGAAGATGCATATTTCCTTGCATGGACAACAACACCTTGGACACTTCCATCAAACGTAGCCCTCTGTGTAAATCCGGATGAGACTTATGTCAAAGTAAAGGCAGCAGACGGATATACCTATTATCTGGCAGAGGCACTGGCAGACAAGGTGCTCGGCTCTCTTGCAAAGGAGGCTACAGAAGATGCACCTGCTGTACCTGCATATGAAGTTCTGGAGACATACAAAGGAAAAGATCTGGAATACAAAGAGTACGAACCATTATATGAGTGCGTAAAGCCTGTATGCGAGAAGCAGCATAAGAAGGGTCACTACATTACATGTGATTCATATGTAACTATGACAGATGGTACAGGTATCGTTCATATCGCACCTGCATTTGGTGAGGACGATGCAAATGTAGGAAGAAAGTACGATCTTCCGTTTGTACAGTTCGTAGATGGCAAGGGTGATCTGACAGAGGAAACCCCTTATGCAGGAATCTTCGTAAAGGATGCAGATCCAAAGGTATTGGTTGACCTTGACAAAGAAGGACTTCTGTTCGACGCACCAAAGTTCGAGCATGAATATCCACACTGCTGGAGATGTGATACTCCGCTGATCTACTACGCAAGAGATACCTGGTTTATCAAGATGACAGCAGTCAGAGATAAACTGGTTAAGAATAACGACACCGTAAACTGGATTCCTGAGAGCATTGGTAAGGGACGTTTCGGTGACTGGTTAAAGAATGTACAGGATTGGGGACTTTCCCGTAACCGTTATTGGGGAACTCCGTTAAATATCTGGGAATGTGAATGCGGATGCCGTCATGCGATCGGTTCGATCGAAGAATTAAAGAGCATGAGCGACAACTGCCCGGATGAGATCGAGCTGCACCGTCCGTTCATCGACGCTGTAACGATTAAATGTCCGGAGTGCGGTAAGCAGATGCACAGAGTATCTGAAGTTATAGACTGCTGGTTCGATTCAGGTTCCATGCCATTTGCACAGTGGCATTATCCGTTTGAGAATGCAGACATCTTCGAGAAGCATTTCCCTGCTGACTTCATCAGCGAGGCAGTTGACCAGACAAGAGGATGGTTCTATTCTCTGATGGCGATCTCAACCCTGTTATTTGACAAGGCTCCGTTCAAGAATGTAATTGTCCTCGGACATGTACAGGATAAGGATGGACAGAAGATGAGTAAGTCCAAGGGAAATGCCGTAGATCCGATGGATGCACTGAACAAATACGGTGCAGATGCGATCCGGTGGTATTTCTACAGCAACTCCGCTCCATGGCTTCCAAACCGTTTCCATGAAGATGCGGTTATCGAGTGCCAGAGAAAGTTCCTCGGAACCTTATGGAACACTTACGCATTCTATGTATTATATGCAAATATCGACAACTTTAATCCACTTGAGCATGAGCTGGATTACGAGAAGCTGTCACTGATGGATAAATGGTTATTATCAAAGCTGAACTCAACCGTAAAGGCTGTTGATGAGAACCTTGCAGCATACAAGATCCCTGAGACAACCAGAGTATTAGAGGAGTTCGTAGATGACCTTTCTAACTGGTATGTTCGTCGTGGACGTGAGAGATACTGGGCAAAGGGTATGGAGCAGGATAAGGTAAATGCCTACATGACATTGTATACAGCCCTTGTTACAATCTCCATGACAGCAGCTCCGATGATTCCGTTTATGGCAGAGGATATTTACCAGAATCTGGTAAGAAGCATTGATAAGGATGCTCCATTATCTGTTCATCTGTGCGAGTTCCCGAAGGTAGAGGAGAAGATGATCGACACAGACCTTGAGGCAGCTATGGATGAGATCTTAAAGATCGTTGTTCTTGGACGTGCAGCCAGAAATACTGCAAATATCAAGAACAGACAGCCGATCGGAACCATGTATGTAAAGGCAGCAAAAGAGCTGACAGAGGATGAGACAGCGATCGTCAAAGACGAGCTGAACATCAAGAACGTAGTATTTACAGAGGATATCGCAAGCTTCAGTTCTTACACATTCAAGCCACAGCTTCGTACCGTAGGACCAAAGTACGGCAAGCAGTTAGGCGGAATCAAGGCATATCTGTCATCTGTTGACGGAAATGCAGCTATGGCAGAGCTGAAGGAAAAGGGTGCTCTGACATTTGACGTAAACGGCACAGAGGTATCTCTGGCAGAGGAAGATCTGCTGATTGATATCGCACAGACCGAAGGCTACGTTACAGAGGCAGACGGTGCGGTAACAGTTGTTATCGACACAAATCTGACAGAAGAACTCTTAGAGGAGGGATTTGTCAGAGAGATCGTATCCAAGATCCAGACCATGAGAAAGGAAGCTGGCTTCGAAGTAATGGACAAGATCACAGTCTATGCAGAGGGAAGCGACAAGGCAACCGGACTTATGAATGCAAATGCTGACAGCATCAAGTCTGACGTTATGGCAGATGCACTGGTAACCGGAAGTGTAGATGGCTATTCCAAGGAATGGAACATCAACGGCGAAAAGGTAACACTTGGTGTAAAGAAAAACGCATAAATAATACAGGGCATTGACCGATGCCGAAAAAAGCAAATTTATACTTGCTTTTTTCGGAAAGCGTCTGTATTATAGATAGCATATTAAAAGGTGCAAGGAAGTACTGGAGATAGCAACTTCCCTGCACCTTTTTCTCGTTAATGAAGTTGCCAATTACACAACAAGAAATAGGAATGAATATGGAGGCGATGGGTATGGAAAAACTCAATCAGATTGTAAGTGCAGTTGATTCGTTTGTGTGGGGACCGGTGATGCTGGTGCTTCTCGTAGGAACCGGTATCTTTCTGACGATACGGACGCGATTCCTGCCGTGGAGGAATCTCGGATATGCGATCAAGAGCACACTTAGTAAAGAAGCAAGAACAAAGAACAGAGGAACCGGTGATGTATCCCCATTCTCGGCACTGACGACAGCGCTTGCTGCAACGATCGGAACCGGAAATATCGTAGGTGTGGCGACAGCAATGGTATCCGGTGGTCCGGGTGCTCTGGTCTGGATGTGGATCTCGGCGTTGTTCGGAATCACATCGAAATTCTCAGAATGTATGCTGGCGATCAAATACCGTGAGGTAAATGCCAAAGGAGAGATCTCAGGTGGACCGATGTATACGATGAAGAAAGCATTGAAACACAAAAGATTCGGAAGTGTGCTCGGTTGGCTGTTTGCATTCTTTGCGGTTGTTGCATCCTTTGGTATCGGAAATATGACACAGGCGAACTCGATCGCATCTTCCATGAATGAGACCTTTCACATCAATCCGATCATCATCGGTGTGATCCTTACGATCCTTGCCTTAATGATCATTATCGGTGGTATCAAATCCATATCAAAGATCTCCGCGATCGTTGTTCCATTTATGGCAATATTCTATGTGCTTGCAGGACTTATAGTAATTATCGGAAATATATCGAATGTGCCGGAAGGCCTGCGTGAGATCTTCACAATGGCATTTTCCATGAAATCCGTATCCGGCGGTGTGCTTGGTACCGTAGTTGCATCTATGACAAATGCAATGCGGTTCGGTGTTGCCCGTGGTTGTTTCTCAAATGAAGCAGGTATGGGATCAGCAGCGATCACCGCAGCAGCAGCTACAACAGATAACCCGGTTCGTCAGGGATATATCAACATGACAGGAACCTTCTGGGATACGATTGTTGTATGTACGATCACCGGTCTGGTAATCGCAAGCTCCGGTGTGATCGGTAAAACATCGACAACGACGGAAGGTTCATATGTGATCACTTCTGAAGCCGAAGATACACTGGCTCTGACACATGAAGAAAAGGGTAAGATGGTGACGACAGAATATACCGTTACATACCAAGATGGAACATTGACTTTGTCCGGTGGAGCAGAGGATATCGTTCTGACACCATATGCAGACGCTTCCGATAGTGAAGCATTTGCAAAACTTCAGCATCAGCCGGATAGTCTGGAAGCAGTTTATGAGAATGGTGCGATTACAGGTGCATGGACCTCTGGCTGCAATGCTTATATTTTTGATGAAGATGGTACATATTATTATGAAGAAGCCTATACAGGATCGGCACTGACGATCAAAGCATTTGAGACAGTTCTGGGTAAGGCGGGAGCATGGCTTGTAACGATCGGTATTGCATTATTTGCATTCTCGACCATCCTTGGATGGGAGTATCATGGAGAGAAAGCCTTTGAATACCTGTTCCATTCCCACAAATACAACATGATCTATCGTATCGTATTCTCCCTTGTAGTATACATCGGTGCGACGACTTCACTGGATCTGGCATGGAACTTCTCGGATATTGCAAATGCACTGATGGCGATTCCGAACCTGATCTGCCTGCTTCTGTTAAGCAAAGAGATCGCAACGGATATGCGGGAATTCCAGAAAGTACTCGCAGAAGAAAAAGCAGCAAAGAAGCGTGCGTAAATAGTCGACCTGCCGGTAAGTCTTTGGAACAAAAATGAAAGATAAAAGATACATTATTAAGATGAAGCAAAACCTGTTTATGTATTGATATATAAAGCAAAAATGGGAAATAGCATTACTATTATGTAGCAAGCCTTTTTCAACGCCGGTTCTTAGTGAGTCGCCACAGGCGAGAAACTTAGCACCGCTGCGTTGAAATAGAGTGCAAACGACTTGCGAAATAATATGTAATGTATTTTCCATTTTGATTCAAAAACCTACAGACAGGTTTTGCGTCATAATAATGATGTATCTTTCATTTTTTAGTAGCAAAATGACAGTTTATGAGTATAATTATAGTAAACGCGCAGACGGAATAATGAGAGGAAGATGCCGGAATATGAAGCATAGCCGGATATGAGAGCGCATGAAGATGCGAGACTTACTGATGAAGTACTGGGATCTGTCTGCTTTATTATAATGGATTCAAAAATGAGTTCAGGGGTATGCCACCGGAGAAACTCCGGCGGCATACCCGGATACATAGAAAGCTGATGACAGGACATTTGCGAGGCTGCAGGAAAGTGCCATGGCAGGACACTTGCCATGGAACATGGGAAAGGCGCTGGCTTGTCGATAACGGCTTTGGATAAAAAAAGAAAACATGTGGGTAAGAACACAATGAGTACGACAGAAGAAAAACACAACTATACTTACATAGTCCGATGTAAGGACGGAACGTATTACACCGGATGGACGAATAATCTGGAAAAGCGGATGAAAGCACATAATGAAGGACGAGGGGGCGCCAAGTATACCAGAAGCCGGCGCCCTGTTGTCCTTGTTTATTATGAGGAATCAGAGACGCCGGAGGAAGCAATGAGTAGAGAGTGGCACATCAAGCAGATGAGCCGGAGCCGGAAAGAAGAATTAATCAGAAATTTTCAACCAGATAGTATACAGAAGCCATGAAAATAGTATAAAATATAAGAATTGAGAAAATAAAAGTCGAACACCAGGAGGTTATAGATGGGAAGACAATTATGGAAACCGGGGAATATGCTGTACCCGGTACCGGCAGTTATGGTAACATGTAAGCGAGAAGGCGGACAACCGAATATTATTACGATCGCATGGGCGGGAACAGTTTGCAGTTCTCCGGCGATGGTTTCAATATCTGTTAGACCGGAACGCTATTCTTATGATATTATAAAAGCCAGTGGAGAATTTGTGATCAATCTGGTGACTGAGAAGCTGACATTTGCGACCGATTATTGCGGCGTAAAGAGTGGGCGCGATATTGACAAATTCAAAGCAACAGGACTTCATACCTGTCCGGGACTTACAGTTGCCACACCGGGTATCGCGGAGAGTCCGGTCAATATCGAATGTAAGGTAAAAGAAGTGATCCCGCTTGGAAGTCATCATATGTTCCTGGCAGAGGTAACCGGCGTACAGGTGGATGAAGCATACATGAATGAAAATGGCAAATTCGAGCTTAACCAGCTTGGACTGGTGGCATATTCCCATGGAGAATACTTTAAACTTGGAAAGAAACTGGGAAAATTCGGATATTCAGTGAGGAAAAAATAAGAAATATGAAGATAGAATTACAGGCATATGGTAAAGTAAATCTGGGACTGGACGTGCTCAGAAGAAGACCGGACGGTTATCATGAAGTAAAGATGATCATGCAGACAGTAAAGTAACATGACACATTGACATTTGAGACAGTGGATGAGGATGT
>OGDF01004917.1_pt1 | contig 14632 bp, 11 predicted proteins | sample 1570141 | NCBI WGS metagenome assembly OGDF01 (sample SAMEA4370581, study PRJEB24528) | human gut metagenome | reverse complement strand
GAGCCGATTTCCCTGCACACCCCGCTTGGCGAGGATGGCGTTGGGGACGGTGATGATCTGGCACCCCACGGACTCAGCCTGGTAGATGTTGAGCAGCTCGCGCGTGCTCGCCCAGAGGACCTCCGCCGCGGGCTTCGCGGCCGCCTTGCGGACGGACTCGGCCATGAGCGGCATCGGGTCGACGCCGGTGTCGGCGATGCGGCCGGCGAAGACGGACACGATCGAGGGGGTGTCGGGGGAGACGGCGTCGACGACCTCGTCGACCTGCCCCGGGGTGAAGATCGTCGTGACGTTGACCTTGACGCCCTCGGCGGAGAGCCTGCGCACGAGCCCGGCGGTGGACTCGCCCCTCGTGTTCACGCAGGGGATCTTGACGTAGACGTTGTCCGCCCAGCTCGCGATCTCGCGGGCCTCCGCCTCCATGCCCTCGGGGTCGTCGGCGAAGACCTCGAAGGAGACCGGGACGTCCTTGATGGCGGCGAGCACGTCGCGGGCGAACGCGCGGTAGTCGGTGACCCCGCCCGCCCTCATGAGCGAGGGGTTGGTGGTGAAGCCCTGGACGCTGCCGCCGTCGTGCATCTCGAGCATGCCCTCGAGGTTGGCGCCGTCGGCGAAGACCTTGATTGCCATAGGTATTCCTTCCTTTGATTGGCACATCCCACTCAGGACATGCCGTATCAGTTCTAGTTCAACTTGTCCGTATATTCGTATAATAGACTATTTGAATCGGTTATGGTTCGCGAGTTGCAGAATCTCTCGAATTGTCCTTTAACGGTTGATTACATCGGTAAGCGGTATAAATATCGAGCAACAGCGTCGCGCGAATCGCGACAGCCCTGAAAGAACAGGATTAGTCGTTGAGCTCGATCTCAAGATGATAGAGATCTCCCCTGAAGTAGGTCTCGACACATTCGCGTGGCACATCTCTCTCATCAAACGAGACGCGCTCGATAAACAGCAATGGGTCTCCCGGTTTGATGTTGAGGAGCTCCGCCTTCTCGGCATCGGCCACCACGGAATAGATCTTCTGCGATGCATGCGTCCACTTGATACCGCACACGTTGTAGATATACGCGCGCAACGATTCCTTTGAAAAGTCGCGCTCCATGATATGCGGGACATATCCATCCTCGTAATACAGCGTCTCGAGGTAAAAGGGCTTCTCGCCGGAATAGCGCACACGGCGCAAACGATACGACGGCGTGCCCGGCTTGAGCTTGAGCACCGTGGCGGCGTGCTCGGGAATCGGTACGATGGAGGCATCGAGCAGGCGCTTTTGCGGAACGACGTTGTCGGCAACGTTTTTCTTCATATAGCTCGTCACACGATTGAGCGAGCTGTTGGGCATATTGGCTATAACCTCGGAGCCTTTACCGCGACGTTTCTGAATAAGACCGTTGTTGGAAAGCATCTCCATGGCTTTGCGCGCGGTGGCACGCGAAACACCGTAGCGGCGCATCAGTTCGCTTTCGGAGGGGATAAGATCGCCCACAGCGTAAACGCCACCGATAATATCCTGAAACAGGATGTCGTAGAGCTGCGAGTAGAGCTGTTCCCTACCGCTGAAATCAAGCTCAGTTTGATCGGCCATGGCGAAATCTCCGTTGATGTATCCATACCTTTTATCAGAACAATCTGATAACCGATGGTTATTACTATACGTTTACTTTTGGTTTATTTGCATCCGATTCAATACAAAATTGAAAGTGCCTGTTTGTTTTTGGTCAAATTCACCACACCTATTCACATCGCACGAACCCACTCATCCACGCAATTCGATCCTTTTTTGCGAATATTTAACCCATGCGGATAAATAAAAACTAAAAACAGCTCCGCCCGCACGCGTATCCGCCTTGATGCCCCCCCCCGAGTTTTTACCTATCGAACACGAGGGGGGCCGAAAATCCAACAAAAAAGATTGCACGCCAGCTACATAACGCAGCCGAGCTAAAGCTGGGCCGTTTAGCGCCACACGTTTAACAGAGCCCGCTTAACGGTGCGGTCTCAGGCGCGGACGAGAAGCGAACTACAGCCAATACGATCGGCCCCCGCCGCCACGAAAGCGGCAAGGTCGTCGCGCGTGCGAATTCCGCCCGCCGCTTTGACCTTTACGCGTCCCTCGAGCGTGCGGGCAAACAGCGCCACGTCCTCGATTTGAGCCCCCGAGGTGCCAAAACCCGTACTGGTCTTGATGAAATCAGCCCCGGCTCGCTCTACGCACCCGCAGATGGGAACTTTGGTCTCCTGCGCAAGGTAGCACGTCTCGACAATCACCTTGAGCACCGCTGTCGGCACGGCCTCGCGCACGGCGCGAATGTCCGCCTCGATTGCCGCATAGTCGCGCGCCTTCACCATTCCCTGATCGATAACCATGTCGATTTCAGCCGCTCCGTTAGCGACGGCATCCGCCGCCTCCGCAGCCTTAGCCGTACTCGTCATGTAGCCCAGGGGAAACCCGATTACCGTCGTGATGGTCAACTCGGGGTACGCGGCGTGCGCACGCGCAACAAAGCTCGGCGGAATGCATGCGCTTGCGCAGCCTGCATCGAGGGCGTCTGCGCAAACGGTGCTGATTTGATCCCACGTGCACGTGGGTTTAAGCAGCGTGTAATCCACCGTTGTCGCCAGCTCCGCATCACTCAATTCGCGGCCCGCCCTATGCGCTTGGGCAGCCACGGAATCGGGGTCATTTAGGAACGCATCGATCTTGTCGAGCAGTGCAGGGTAATCGATTTTGTCGACATCGGTTGCATCGACCTCGATAGTATGTCCGAGCTCAAACCTTCCGTAACCTCGCGTTTCGCAACGCTCGATCAGCGTGGGAAGGTCGACTAGATCTCCGCCCTGCGTGCGGTCCTCGAGAACATCGCCCTTATGGTAATGCGTCACAACATGCCCGAGATGTCTACCTTGACCAAGATCGCGGCGGCGAGAGCGCGCGATGATTACCGCGGGGTCGCCCACCAGACGAATGGTGAGCACGCGGTAGCCGTTCTTTTCTGCAAGCTCGGCGAGTGTCGACTTTTGCTTATCCGAGAACGGGTAGTCGCTCATGATCTGGGCGCCGGAAGCCATCGTGGCATCCATGCGGCGAAAGTACTCCTCGAGAGCATGCGCGTTGACGGCGGCTTTCTCGTCGGCATTATCAAAGCCGTACGTGTCCCAATACTCTTCCTTGACCGCATCGATTGAGACGTTTTCGAAGTTGCTCGCCACATGGCGCGAGATGATACGTTCCGCGAGGTCGCTCTTCCCCGTCGCCGGGTAGCCCGCAAGCAGGATCAGCGTCTTTTCCATGTATGTACCCTCTACATTCCGCGAAGCTGGTTCTTGGAGATGGCAAGCATCTCGTTAACCTTGGCGAGATAGTACTTGATGCCTTCGTCATCCTTCGCCTCCGCCGCGGCGGCGCGCTTCTTGTTGTAAAGCTTGACGAGCGTTGCGGACGCCTTACCCATCACATGGTTCTGCTCGAGGCTCTGTTCAAACGCCTCGATGGCCTCGTCGACGCAATCCATATCGGCATAGAGCTTTCCGATCTCATTGAGCACATTGGCGGCAGCGACACCCTCCTTGCCCTCGAGCTGACCCTTGAGCTCGGCAATCTTGGCAAGTGCGGCATCCTTGTCGAGCGCCGTGGCCTCTGCATTGGAAGAAGCTTTGGTCGAGCTCTCCTTTTTCTTTCCAAATCCAAACAGACCCATGATTAATCCTCCCATAAGAGTAGAAAGGGCCGCCCTCGCCCGGTTATCCAGACTAGAGAGCGACCCTTGACGAAACAGGTGCGATACGCGCCGGTGAGTTACGCGATACCGAAGATACCGAGAATCGACTTGATCGCCATGAAGAAGAAGCCGGTGACGACGGTGTCGACGTCAGTGCACGTCATGTTGACGAAGCCGATCTGAGCGAGCATCGGCGAAAGCAGTGCCGGCAGGATCATGATGAAGATGCCGTGGCAGATGCCGCCGATGATGGCGCCGCGGCGACCGTCGATGGCGTTGCCGAAGATACCGGCGGTGCCGCCAGCGAAGAAGTTGGACATGACGCCGGGGATGACGAGCGTGCCCATGGCACCGGTGATGCCCATGCCGATCAGCGAGCCGATGGTGGTGAACACGAAGCCGAAGATGACGGCGTTGGGTGCATAGGTGAAGAGGACGGGGCAGTCGAGTGCAGGACGAGCGTCGGGAACGAGCTTCATCGAGATGCCCTGGAAGGCAGGAACGAGCTCAGCAAGAAGCATGCGGACGCCAGCAAGCAGGACGTAAAGACCAACGACGAACTGCATAGCCTGAAGGAACGCGTAGACCATGTAGTTGGTGTCGCCGATGTACTTCTTAGCAGCGCCGGGGCCAGCAAAGCCAGCGACGACCAGGAAGAAGACGATCATGACGAGACCGACGGAAACATAGGTGTCCTGGAGGAAGGAAAGCGACTGCGGCATCTCGATATCCTCAGTGGACTTGGACTCCTTGCCGCCAGCGAGTTTCTTGGTGATCGAGGCGACCAGAGCGGTGAACATGTAGCCAAAGGTGCAGAAGTGACCGAGGGCGATGTCGTCGGAGTCGGTAATCTTACGCACGACCGGCTGGGCAAATGCAGGCATGAGCGTTGCAAAAGCGCCACCGACGAGAGAGGAGACGAGGATCAGAGGAATACCGCGCAGACCGCAGAAGAATGCGAACACGACGCAGAGCGTGGACTCCCAAAGAAGAGCCTGGCCGGTAAGGAACACGTACTTGAACTTGGTGAAACGAGCAAGAATGATGTTCACGATGAAGATGCCGGCGAGGCAGATGGCGATTTCGGAACCAAGGCCGAGATCGGTCATCGCCTGACCGTTGATGCCCTCGATGGAGGCGACTACGGCTTTCATACCGTTGAAACCGAAGGCGGAGTTGAACATGTCGCCGAAATAGCTCAGCGAAGCCTGCATGACCGAGGAGCCGGCAGACAGAACGAGGAAGCCGAGCATGGTCTTGAAGGTACCCATGAGCACGTCGCTTGCGGGCTTCTTCTGGAGCACCAGACCGAGGCAGGCAACGAGGCCGATAATGACGGCAGCCTGCGTCAGGATGTTGTGAATGATAAATTCAAGAACAGCCATGAATTTACACCCCTTTTTCTACTAAAAACACAAAAGCAATCAATGTCCGAGGGAATGTCCTACTCGAGGACGCCCATCTCTTTGAGAACCGGGGTGAGCTTTTCCTCGATCTCTTTCTTGTCGACCAGACGCTTGAGGAACACGCACGGAAGACCGGTGTTGTAATTCTCAATCTGCGTCTGGAAATTCTGAGCCGCGACGATCATGTCGAAGTTCTTGGCGGAACCCGCTGCACTCGAGACGCTGTCGTGGTCCATCTTGCACTCGACGCCGAGCTTCTTGAGCACCTGCTCAATTGCCATCTGACAAGCGAAGCTGCTTCCGAGCCCGTTACCGCAGCAACAAAGAATCTTTACCATTTCCCTCTCCTTTTTCTCACCTGTGGAGCACCCACTCCGTTGTTCGTTCTATGGCGCACCGTATGGCCCGCCAAAGATGGGACGCAGCGCCTAAGCTGCGGCTCCATCCATAAACGCCTGGTAAATCGCCTGGGTATCGTCGCTTTCGACGATGCTCGCGATCTTTTGCTCGTCCATGAAGATGCCGGCGAGCACCTGCATGGCCTCGATGTGCGAATTGGGATCCTCGGCGGCGAGCGCCACGAGAAGGCGCACGTCAAAACTGTCCTCAGAGAACTTGATGGGCTGCTTGAGCACCGTCACGGCCATCTGGCCCTTGATGCACCCGTCCTCAGGACGCCCGTGAATGAGCGCGACATCCTCGGTGAGCACGTAATACGGACCCATCTCATTGGTCGCGCGGATGATCTCGTCCTCGTAACGCGGCTCAACGTATCCGCCCTCACGCAGCGGAGCGACCGCGAGACGAATCGCATCCTGCCAGGTATCGACGGACTGTGCGATACGCACGTTCTCGGGTTTGAGCATCTCCTGAATCTTCATCCCGGCCAACCCTTACGCGATGTTCTTGAAGAGGTTGATACGGTGCTCGACGACCTGCTCGACCGCCTGCTGCGCAGGGATGACCATGTTGCGGTTGGAGGCGTTCTCCTTGAGCTCGTCATAAGCCTTGCGCGAAGCCTTGTTCCAGTTGACAAGCAGGTCGGTGCCCACGTTGAACTTGCGAATGCCGAGGCTGATCACGCGGCGAACGTCCTCGTCCTTGACGCCGGTACCGCCATGGATGACCAGCGGGAAGCCGTTGACGGCATCGCGAATCTTCTCGAGCTGCTCGAACGAGATGTTGGTCTTGGACTTGTACTGGCCGTGGTTGGTGCCGATTGCAACAGCAAGAGCGTCGATGCCGGTCTTGTCGATGAACTCAACGGCCTGCTCAGGCTCGGTGTAACGGACGTCGGCATCTGCGACAGCGATGCCGTCCTCGGTTCCACCGACCGTGCCGAGCTCTGCCTCGACGGAAGCGCCGTGCTCCTTGGCCATCTCGACGATGCGCTTGGTGCCCAAGATGTTCTCCTTGAACGGCAGCGCAGAGCCGTCGAACATGACCGAGCTATAGCCTGCGGCAAGGGCCTTGCGGATCTCATCGAAATCCTTGGCGTGGTCCAGGTGCAAAACGACGTCGACGCCGTACTCCTCTGCCATGGACTTGCAGACGGCCACGAGATTGCGATGACCAACATAGCTCGCGGTTCCCTCGGACGTCTGGATGATCACCGGGGTGTGCAGACGCGCCGCAACACGAATGATTGAGGGGCACATCTCAAGGTTGTGGGTGTTGAACGCACCGACAGCCATGTTGAGCTGATTGGCCTCGGCCAGAACTTCTCGCAGGGTAACGTACATGTAATCCTCCTAGTGTTTCCCCAAAAGCCATGTGGAGCGACCGCACAGGGAACTTGCTACCAGCCGCTCCGACTTGACGATTGTCAGGTTATCATAATGTACGTACGTTTGAATATAAGAATGTTTTTGTTGGGGACATTTTGCCTGCAAAGGCCGTTTACCGCTCAAAATCAACCGTTTACGGAAATCGGAAAACACCAGCAGAGCACGCGCCGGCACCGCCCGACCGCTTTCGATGCGGTGCATTGCTTAGCTCATATTTAGGCGGCACTCATCCGCTTCTTATATCGCGTGCTTAAATCCGCCCCCTTAATGCAATGTTTAGACCAAACTCATTTCTTTTTTACATTGCGCACCTATAATCTGTACGTTTACTGAAAAAAGGAGCCTCATGAGTAAAAAATCCGGCGTCAAGAGCGCTGCAGCATCTGAAGCAGCCTCGCACGCCATCCCCATCAGCCTGTCGGCGATGCTTGTGACCCTCGGTGTCGTTTACGGCGATATCGGCACGAGCCCCATGTACGTAACCAAGGCGCTCGTCGCCGGCAACGGCGGACTCGGCAGCGTTACCGAGGAGTTCATTCTCGGCGCGCTTTCGCTCGTCATCTGGACGGTCACGCTGCTTACGACCATCAAGTACGTGCTCATTTGCATGCGCGCCGACAACCATGGCGAGGGCGGCATCTTTGCACTGTATAGCCTGGTCAAGCGCCATGCCGCTTGGCTTATCGTGCCCGCCATGCTCGGCGGCGCGGCTCTTCTCGCCGACGGAATCCTGACTCCTGCCGTCACCGTCACGACCGCTATCGAGGGCTTGCGCACCATTCCCGCCATGCACGCGCTTCTGGGCGACGATCAAAGCAAGGTCGTCGTCATCACGCTCACAATCATCATCGTTCTGTTTTTGGTCCAGCGCATCGGCACGGCGAAAATCGGCCGCGCGTTCGGCCCGATCATGACGTTCTGGTTCCTGTTCCTCGGCATCACGGGTCTCATGTTCGTCATCCAGAACCCCATCGTGCTGCTCGCCTTCGACCCGATTCGCGGCATCATGTTCCTGCTTTCGCCCAACAATCACGCGGGCATCATGATTCTCGGCAGCTGCTTCCTCGCCACCACCGGCGCCGAGGCGCTCTACTCCGACATGGGCCACGTCGGCCGCGGCAACATCTACTGCACCTGGCCGTTCGTTAAGATCTGCCTGATTCTCTCCTACCTGGGACAAGGCGCATGGCTGCTCCTCAACAAGGGCAACGCGGCGCTCATGCACATCGAAGATCTCAACCCGTTCTTCCAGATGCTTCCCGCGGGTATGCGCCCGTTCGCCGTCGTCCTCTCGACGCTCGCGGCAATCATCGCATCGCAGGCGCTTATCACGGGCGCGTTCTCGTTGGTATCCGAGGCGAGCCGCCTCGACCTCATGCCGCACATGCAGATTTTCTACCCGGCGGAGACCAAGGGCCAACTCTATATCCCCATGGTCAATAACGTCATGATGGTCGGTTGCATCATCGTCGTCCTGCTGTTCCAGAGCTCGGCGCATATGGAAGCCGCATACGGCCTCGCCATCACTATCACCATGATGTGCACGACCGTGCTGCTCTTCTTCTACCTCAGCAAAGAGCGCGGCAAGAAGGTCTTCCCCTGGATTTTCGTTGCCTTCTTCCTGGCGCTCGAGGGCTTCTTCTTTGCCTCCTCGCTCACCAAGTTCTTCCACGGCGGCTATTTCACCATCCTTATGGCAGCACTCATCATGTCGATTATGGTGAGCTGGTATAACGGTACCGCCGTCGAGCGTCGTCAGGCAACGCTGCTTCCGCTGAGCACATATCTGCCGCAGCTCGCGCGTCTGCGCAACGACGACCATTACGAAATGGTCAGCGACAATGTTGTCTACCTGGTCAAAGACTCCAACACCGACTATATCGACCGCGATGTCATCTACTCCATTCTCGACAAGCATCCCAAGCGTGCGCGCGCCTGGTGGTTCCTCAACGTCGAGGTCATGGACGAGCCGCATACCTTCTCGTACTCCGTCGAGACCTTCGGCACCGACTACGTGTTCCGCGTGCATCTCTACCTGGGCTACAAGGTCAACCAGCGCGTTAACGCGTATCTGCGCCAAATCGTCGGCGACCTGTCCGCCTCGGGTGAGCTGCCACCGCAGACGCACGACTACTCCGTCTATCAAAAGCCGAGCGCGATCGGCTCGTTCAAGTTCATCTTGATTCGCAAGCTTCTTGCACCAGAGTCCGATGTCAACGCGCGCGACCGCCGTGCGATCACGCTTAAATACGCGATTCGCCGCGCAGCCGGCAGCCCCGTTCAGTGGTACGGCCTGGAGAACACCAACGTCTCGTACGAATACGTGCCGCTGTTCACCAAGTTCAAGAGCGTCGAGAAAATGACGCGTATCGCCCCGGGCGAACGTCCCGAGTAACTGCGCTGCCTCCTCGGCAAGCCAACAGGCAGCCGCGCCCCATAGACGAGCACGCAAGCGTCGACCATTCCCGAGTGAATGCGTCGGCGCTTGTTTTATCTCGCGCGCAATTTGCCCCGGCGCGCATTGCCCCGCCATATGCATTGTCCCGGCGCGCATTGCCCCAGCGTGCAAATTCTGCACCGTCGCGAACATCGGCTTACCGCGCGTTTCACTCCAACCGCATCCATCGATCGGCGGCGGCGACCGGTGCCGCCTTCGCCCCGTACGTGCTATCGTTGCAGTAACGTTTTTCGTGGTATTGGAGCTCTATGACCACCGATTTCGCCGAACTAAATCAAACGCAGGAACAGCTCTTTTCTTGGGATGACGAGCCCACGCCCAAACGCGACCTCTCAGATGCGGGAAAAGCCCTGCTGCTCATCGCCGCAGCGACCGTTACGGGGTTTGCATGCAACGCCATGGGCATGCATGCGTGCATCATTCTGGTGTATTTCCTCGCAGTGCAGTGCATCTCGCTCATCTGCATTCGCCGCTACCACTGCCTCGTGTCGTCCGTCATCGCCATCCTCGCGTACAACTACTTTTTTGTGCACCCCGCATTCTCTTTGAAAATCTGGGAAGCGAGCACACTCGCAGACCTCATCGTCATGTTTCTCGTTGCTCTCATCTCGAGCTTCACTTCGGCATCGCTCAGACATGAAGCACGTCGTTCGCACATGGCTCATGAGCGCAGCGACACGTTGCTCGAAACCGATCGCCAACTGCAAGACTGCAACAGCCCCGAGGACATCATTCGCATCGCAGGGGTGCAGATGGCAAAAATCGCCAACTGCTCAACCGTGTGGTACGTGCCACAAAAGGACGGCTCTTTCACGATCGACACCGCCTTTCTTTCCGACGGAACTGCCCATGAGCCGCAGGAAATAGCACCCGAGATGCCGCCGCTACTCAGCGGTTCCCCGTTTTTGGGAACGCCGCTCGGCGCAGGCCCGCTCGCGCGAATCGACCGCTACGGACACTACATCGCGATTCGTGACGGCCGGGCGAAAGACGGCGCGGCAGCACATATTGCGGGCATCCTCGCGCTCGCATGCGACAGCGAATCGGTCACGCCCAACGAAAACAAGGTGCTCACCGCACTCGCAGGTGAAACATCGCTTGCCCTCGGAAGGCAGAAGGCCCTCGCGCAGCGCGAGGCAGCCGCCGTTGTGGCAAAAAACGAGCAGATGCGCGCGAATCTGCTTCGCAGCATCTCGCATGATCTCAGAACCCCTCTGACCTCGATTTCGGGCAACGCCGATGTACTGCTCAAAGACGCCGAGGCGCTCAGCGCTGAGGAACGAAAGAACCTCGTAAGCGATATCCGCGCCAATGCCATATGGCTCAACGCCACAGTCGAGAACCTGCTCGCGACCACGAAGCTCGACAACGGCGATATCAGTCTCAAAACATCATTTGAGCTCATGGACGATATCGTCGAGGAGGCACTGCGGCACGTGACCCCGGACATCTCCCGGCACGAGCTGTCCGTCGTGCCCTCCGAGGAGCCGCTCCTCGTCAATGTCGACGCTCGCCTTATGGTTCAAGCGATCGTCAACCTCGTAAACAACGCCTGCGACCATACGCCCGCAGGCTCGCATATCATCGTAAAGTCCTGGCGCGCAGACAACATGGTGCACTGCGCCGTTGAAGATGACGGTCCGGGTATCGCGCCCGATGCCCGTGAGCGCGTTTTCGAACCGTTCTACACAACCGAATGCGACCTTGCCGATAGCCGGCGCAGTTTTGGCTTGGGCCTCCCCCTCTGCCGCGCTATCGCGGAAGCGCACGGTGGCAATATCATGCTTTCGCAAGCGCAGCCCACCGGTTGTATTTTTGACCTGAGCCTTCCCCTTTGCGACCTCGAAGAAATGGACGACGAACATGCCGAATAGCACCGACGCCACACCTCAGCCCCAAACCCCCAAGCTACTCATCGTTGAAGACGACACCGCAGTGCGCGGGCTTATTGCCACAACGCTCAATGCCCACGGCTACAACCACATCTCTGCCGCGACCGGACGGGCGGCCATCAACGCCACGACCTCGCAGCATCCCGACATCGTCTTGCTCGACCTGGGACTGCCCGACATGGACGGCATCGAGGTCGTCAAGTCCATTCGCGCGTGGTCTCAGATGCCCATCATCGTGATCAGCGCGCGAACCGAGGATGCCGACAAAGTGCACGCGCTCGACGCCGGAGCAGACGACTATCTCACCAAGCCCTTCTCGGTTGACGAGTTGCTCGCACGCATCCGCACCACCCTGAGGCGCCTTAAATTAATGACCGCAAACGACAACGAGGCGTCGTCGGTCTTTGACAACGGCGCGCTCCATATCGATTACGCCGCAAGCATCGTCACGCTCGACGGCAGCGAGCTTCACCTCACACCTATCGAGTTCAAACTGCTCTGCCTGCTTTCGCGCAACGTCGACAAGGTGCTCACCCACCAAACCATCCTCCGTGAGATTTGGGGCGGAACGTCCGCGCACGATATGGCTTCGCTGCGCGTATTCATGGGTACGCTGCGTAAGAAAATCGAACCCGACCCCGCACACCCTCGCTATATACAAACGCACGTGGGCGTGGGCTACCGTATGCTTCGCGTCACGCAGTAGCGTTTCACTTCGGGCCGGCGACACGTCTTGGAACGCCTCTGAGGACGAGCAGAGCGTCTCAAGACGTGTTTTTTTTCTTTTTTCGCAGGCAGATAGCACAATTTCGAATAGTTTTCACCTTTGCGCCCTAATATGTAACGGTTATCGCGTCTGAGTTTGACTCGACGCATGTACTTTACGAAAGCAACTGCTGCGATATCAGCTACCGAGACACGTTAAGGAGCAACATATGGTCTCAGCGATTATTTCGCTTATCGGACTGGCGTGCACACTGTTTCTCATTAAACGGGAATTTGACACTGCAAGGGCGTCTGAGCGCACGCTCGCCAAAAGCTCTCTCGCCTGGAGCATCGTTATTGCGCTGTTCCAGCTCTTCATCGTTGTCTGGAGCGCCATCGGTCTCGTTGCCATGAACGAGCCGCTTGCCATCGTGTTCTGCATCATCGCAAACGTCGTCCTCACGGGTTGCGCTTTTGCAGCTGTCGCGCGCGACCGTTTTGTGCCCGCACTCACCGCAAAGCTACCCGGCAAGCTTGCCGCCCATCCCATGGTCGTGACCTGCATCGTTCTTGCACTCGCTGGCGTTTTCGCCGTGCTCGGCCTCGAGATTTCGTCTAACCACAATCTGCTCTGGATGTACCCGCTCTGCTTGCTGCTCGAGTGGGCAATCGTCACCATCGTCATGGCAGGTCTTTTCTTCCTTTGCCAGCGTCGCGGTGTTCTCAGCGCCGTAATCGCCTTTGTGCTTTTCGCCTTTGGCATCGCAGAGTACTTCGTCATCATCTTTAAATCGATGCCCATTCAGCCCGGCGACCTTTCCGCGCTCTCCACCGCGGCCGCCGTCGCCAGCACGGGCTACACCTACACGCTAACGTTCTTCTGCCTTGTGAGCATGGTGTTCTGCGCCGTCTCCATGCTGCTTTGCGAGTATGCGGGTGCCCTTGCCCCCGCACGCAAGGAAGGTGCAAGCAAAAAGAAGGCGGTCCTCGTCAATCTCCTGGTCGCCGTTCTCTGCCTGGGCGGCGTAACTGCGCACGCGCTACTTGTCGACTACTACCACGTGCTTCAAATTCAAATCTATACGTGGCGCCCGCTCGAGAGCTACTATCGTCAGGGTTTCATTCCCTCGTTTATCTCGGGAGCGCAGACCGTCAACCCGCCCAAACCCAAAGGCTACACCGCAGCTTCGGGCAAGGCGACGATCGACAAGTACGCCAAAAAGTATGACAAGGCCGCCAAGAAGGACGAGAACCGCAAGCAGGCCGTTTCCCAGTTCAATGAGGACAAGCCCACGGTTATCGCAATCATGAACGAGACATTCTCGGACCTCTCGATTTATCAGAACCTGCACTCCGACTACCAGGGACCCCAGTACTTCAAGAGCCTTTCAAACTGTCTGTCGCGCGGAAAGCTCTACGTGAGCGCATATGGCGGCGGCACCGCCAATACCGAGTTTGAGTTCCTTACCGGCAACTCCATGTCCAACCTCGGTTCCGGCGTGTACCCCTACACCATCTACGACCTCACCAAGACCAACAATCTCGCCGCGCAGTTTAAGAACCTTGGCTACAAGACCACGGCGATGCACCCCAATCACGGAACCAACTGGAACCGCGAGAACGTCTACAAGGACTTTGGCTTTGACAACTTCCTGACGATCAACGATTTCCAGGGCGCTGACACGCTGCGCGGCATGGTCACCGACCGCTCGACCTACGACAAGATTCTCGATCTGCTTCACAGCACCGACGACCCGCAGTTCATCTTCGATGTCACAATGCAGAATCACTCCGGCTACGATACGGGCGAGGTCCCTGCCGACAAGTACATCGACCTCAACATCGATGGTGAGAGCAACCCCGAGGTCAACGAGTACGTTTCTCTGATTCAACAGTCTGACGAGGCGCTGCAGTACTTCCTCACCAAGCTCAAGTCGCTCGACCGCAAGGTTGTCGTCGTATTATGGGGCGACCACCAGCCGTTCTTCCCTGACAAGTTCAACGATGCCTGGTTCACCGATGAGGACAACGCCACGCATCAGGAGCGTCTGTGGCAGACCAACTACATCATCTGGGCAAACTACGATGTCGCCGGTAATGCCCAGACAAGTCAGAAGGACAACCTCTCGACCAACTACCTGGGTTCCACGCTCATGCAGATGATTGGTGCGCCGCTCACCAAATATCAGAAGGCAACCCTTTCGCTGCGCAACGCCCTCCCCGCCGTCAACTCCACGGGCTATGAGGACCGCAGTCTCCGTTGGTACCTGTCGAGCGCCGACAACTCCAAGGGCGATTCCGATGCCAAGGCCACTGTGACCGCGCGTAATGATTACCTGCGCATGCAGTACTACGAGATGTTCCGCGACGGCAAGAGCATCTACACCAAGCACTATCAGGATGCGGCAAACGAAACCGACCCCAACCTCAAGCCGGGTACGACCAAGATCAAGTAACCACGTTTTCTGCAACGTTAAGCGATCAGCACGTTAAGCAACGTGCCGAAGCCGTCCTGGCTCCGGCACGTTTTTTTGTTTTTGTTCTCCACCTCATTCAATCGATAGAGTTAAGAAAGGGGCACCGACTTGCGCCGGCACCCCCAACAAAATGCATTATTGAACCCGGGGCGTCTGTTCAAACCGGGCGGCCTGGAGCGCTC
>OGDF01004916.1_pt1 | contig 14633 bp, 15 predicted proteins | sample 1570141 | NCBI WGS metagenome assembly OGDF01 (sample SAMEA4370581, study PRJEB24528) | human gut metagenome | reverse complement strand
CTGCACGGAAATCAGATTTTGCAAATGTATCGAAATCAACCATTTCTTCAAAGATTGGTTCAATCTTCACATTGGAGAAATCAACCTTCTCAGCTACTTTTGTCTCTGCCGGAGCTGCTGCACCAGACTGAGCTGCGTTGTTTGCTTCGTTCTTAGCAGCGCCCTGTGATTTCATCGTCGGGATTGCAACCACTAGCAAGAAGTATACAATTTATTTTCCTTTATTGCAACACTTAATTGCCTTTTATCACTTATTTTATGAACCCTTAAACCTGATTAAGACTTCTTAGTTTGTCGTACTCCTGTCGTACTTTACAAATTTTGTCGTACCTCCTCAGCAAAACCAAATCAGACTCTTTCCTAAAATACATCTAATTTTCTTGCCAGTTCTTGTATCGACTCATATTTTTTTGTTTCGGTAACTTCTGCATAGATGTCCATCGTAGTTTCAATATCTGCATGTCCCATGATAGACTGAATTACCTTTAAATTTGTTTCATTTTCACAAAACCTAGAACAAAAAGTATGCCTCAAATGATGACATGAAAAATGTGGTATTAAAATTGGCTCTCTTTTTTCTTTAGCAGCTTTTACTACTTCTTCAGCATTATACGCCTCATATATACGTTTAATGGCTCTATTGATAGCTTGCGGATTATGTACATTTCCAAAACGATTTGAGAAAACAAATCCAGTCATACCATCAATTTCTGTTTCGTTAAATCCATTTTCTTCTTGAAAAGCATATTCTTTTTTAAGAGCTTCATAAACTGTATCCATCATAGGGATAATCCGTATACCCGCCTCAGTCTTTGGTAACGATATAGAAAATGAACATGTAGAATGTTCTTTATATTCTCTACTGTAATAAACCAAGCTATGATTGATACTAATGATCCTCTTTTTGAAATCTATGTCTTCCCATCGGATTCCTACTGCTTCGCCTATTCTGCAACCAGTTCCAAGCAAAAACTTGAATAATGTCACCCAGCTTTCAAATTTTTCATTCTCTTCAACATATCTTATGAAAGCTCTTTGCTGCTCTAAGGTTAAAGCATGTCTTATACCATGATTTCTTCCAGGCAACTTCTTGATTTGCGCCATTACTCCATCACTCGGATTATTTCTAATAATATTATCTCTTACTGCTAACTGAAAGGTTGGATGCAACACTGTCTGAATAATCTCAAGTGTATTCACTTGTATTTTCTTATCTTTCAGTAAATGATGATAGAACTGTAGAACATCTGAAAATTTGACAGCAGCAATCTTCTTTTTACCAAATCCATCTCTCACAAAACGATCATACATATATTTATAGTTCGTCCTCGTCGTAGCTCTTAACTCTGATTTTGTAGAAATATACCTATCAAAAACAAAATTAACCGTTGCACTCCCTGCAACATAAGTATCCAAACCATCTAATTGATCTTTGATTAACTGTTCTTCACGTTCTCTTAACGTCTTAATATCTTTTGAATAAATGCTCCGCCTTCTACCTAACGTATCCGTATATGTATATACATATTTCCCATCACATTTACGTTGTGTTTCTCCTTTTCTTAATACCCTGCCTTTCTTATCTTTCCTTGAATATGCCATTGTTCTCCTTTCTCAAGGAAAGAGTTCTCACATTTAGCTTCTTTCGGAATCTTCCATTGCATATTGCAAATCAATTCCTTTTTGTAACACATCTGTTATGGTCATGTCATGTTTGGACGCATATTCTCTTAATTTTGTGGCTTCTTCTTCCGTCAACTTCAATCCAATCAAAGTATTTTTCGGATTTGCTGACTTCGGTCTTCCCATCTTCGCCACTCTATGCACCTCCATTCATTTCTCCTTTATTATACTTTCAGTTTAACCATAAGTCAAGTGCAATTTTCTTTATTTTGAAAAATCTTTCCCCTGTATAAAATACATTTCTCCGCTATACTCGAAATGTTTCAAGATACTCATCAAATCTATCCAAATCAACCAATACCATGCGATCTATCTTTAAAATAGCTCCGGCATCTTTTGCTAATGCTTGGAACTTGTTCAGCCCCATACTATACATTTCTGCGCCGTCTTTATATCTGACCAATCTTTTCCTTTTTTCTTTTTTTGCTTCTCTTTGCATATTTTTTATTCCTTTTCTTTAACTACATTATTTTAAGTAATCCTGCAGATGACTACGGGATATAGTCACATTGGATTTTCACCATCTTTTCAGACCGGACAGCCTTCTCCGGAAGTATCATTATCAAAATTTAAAATAGCTCTCGCATCTTTTGCTAACGCTTGAAACTTATTCATTCCCATGCTATACATCGTAGCACCTTCTTTATATCTTACTAATCTTTTCTTTTCTAATTTTTTTGGCGTCCTCTGCATTACATCATTCTCCCTTAAGTATTTGTAAACATATATAGCTTCACTACCATTACTTTTCTAACATCCTGCAGGCGGCTGTCGGAGAATAGCCTCATTGGTATCTCACCATCTTTTCAGACCGGAGCAGCCTCTCCGGAAGTATCATTATCAAAAACAGGATCTTCGCCACAAAGTTCCCACACTCTGCTCGCAGCATAATATTTCTTCGCTCCTATTCATCTTCAAATTTCTTATCTATATATACAAACTTTACGACATCATGTCGGAAAGTGAAAATTGATTCTGAATCATCCTGGCGTATTTGCTCCCCGGCTCCACTGTTTTCTTTTGTCCTGCAGGATAAAATATTCAATTTTCAAGGTTCAATTCGCTCAAACGTAGAAATAGAAAGGGAATATATCCACCCTTGAGCTATAGCTGGATCTCAAAATCCAGAATCTTTGTAATCAGCTTTGTCTCTAATCGTCGTTTCATATATTCATCGGTTACATAATAGGTTCTTCCAAATTCATCCTTGTATTCTCTCTTGCACTCACTTTGAATAAACGGCTGAAAATAGCACAATATCTGATTAATCGCATCGACATCACCTTTGATAGCCGCTTGGATAGTTTCAAATTCTGGCAGTTGTCTATGTTTCTTTGAATTCATCTGTAATTTCACTCCATCAATTTTCTCAAAAGCTTTAATGAATCATCTTTGTGATAATGTACAGTACTCTGCACCAATTTCAGGCAGGCGGCAATTTCTTTCTCTGTCATATCCAAAAAGTAAAGCATTAGAATAATTTCTCTCTTTTTTGATGGAAGTTTTTTCAATGCTTTACTAATCCACTCGTCACGAACAGGAATCTGCCTGCCCATAACGGTAAAATACTCTGCCATATTATAATCATCACAGTAATACAGAGAATCCATATCTTTCTGCAGAAGTTCAGAAAAGGTCACTTCCCGCGTTCTCTGCCGCTCCAGCTCATCAAAATAATTCAGTGCTTCACCATGCATAACTTTAATGCAATAAGCACAAAATTTTCTCCGCACGATTTCTTTGTCCTGACGGTTAAGTGTCATAGGGGATCACCTCCCCTCTGCATAAAGCCGTAATAAAAAACGTCTGATCCTCCCTTTCACAGCGAGGACAGATTATATCGACAAAAAAATCGAAAAAAAGTGAAATTTAAGTAAAAAACTTTTTCTGTCTTCTACCATTTTTATCATCATTACTTTTATATTGTTATGCATTACAATTGTAATTGTTGATTTACCATTTAACTTAATCATGAACCATGGTATAAAAATACTTCTTGCCCTTAATTACTTCTAATCTTTTCATAGTGTAACTATTAATGCTGTCTTTCCCCTAATAAAGTCATGTCTCAGACAAGACTTCCAGTAGTGGTATTTGGACAATATTGAATTTAAAGAATGAATATAAATCAATGAGAATAGCCATAATAATTAATAAAAAACCAGGAAGTTTCATAACTTCCTGGCACAAGTTATTAAAGTTATAATTAAAAAACTTCACTAAATCTCTATTTTTTAATTCATAACATCATTATTTTATAAAATCATGTCAAAATATATATTACTAATCGCGAAAAAAAACAAAGATATTCTATCAAAACTAATAGTTTATTTCCTTTTCCCATACACGCCGCATAAGAATTGGTTTTAACCTTTCACATCGCGAATTAAATGCAGCTTCTGTATTAATATCAAGCAATTCCCCTGGACAAGTCCAACAAAACAATTTAACCGGACATTTCTGACATCTAGGCAAATTAATTGGCGCTACTTCTGCGATAAAATCACATAAATATTGATCTGCTGATTTATCTGTTATATCAAAAAGTGATTCAACATTTAAAATATTACCTAATATACACGTGTCAAGTATAAAATTGGGACAAGGATATATATTTCCATTGCATCCGATAAATAGTTCTCTTTTTCCGGCACTACATATCCCAATTGAGAATGCCTTTTTATAATCTTCTACTAAATAATCATTTGGGATATAATAATCTGTTTTACTCGTTTCAGAAATAATATTTCTATTTTCATCCCCTCTTCCTTTCGGCGAAAATATTCTACATACCGGAGTTGTATTTAATTGTTTATTTAATTCATAAAATCGTTCTTTCAAGTGCTCATTTTTATCTGAAAAGACCATTGATAAATTAATATGTTCTGCTCCGTATTCTTTTAACAATTTAATCTTAGAACATACTTTTTCAAAAACGCCTTTCCCTCTAATTATGGCACAAGATTCTTCATCTACTCCATCAATACTAATTTCAAAATGTTCACAATGCTTAACTAAAGACTCGACATTTCTCTCATTTATTAGTAATGCATTTGTTGATAAAATAATATTTCCCGAATATCTTTGATCTAAATATTCTAACAGTTCAAAAAAATCATCTCTAATCATTGGTTCACCACCGCTAAGCATAATATTTAACGGATTCCACTCAATAACTGTATCCAAAGCCCGCTTCATCTGCAGAGTAGTTAACTCCTCAATAACCTTATCCCCGGCGGAAACACAACAGTGCTTACACCTCAAATTACACCTGTTAGTCATTTGAATAGAAACTATTTTATTATCCAAACGCTTTTCTTCATCCGATTCGCATAAAATACCACAATCTTCTAACGTTTGAATTGTATTTTTCACAAAAATATAATCTTCTTTTTCTTCAAAACTGTTCTCCAATTCTTCTATTTTTTCCCCACTTTTTATTATCTCTTGAATAACTTCATAAACTTCTCTCGACATTCGCATCCACTCACCGCTAATTCTATTAGCTAAGATTATCTTGTTCTGGTTCTCAATTATTTCTGTGCTTTTTGCGATTAACATATTTTCTCTCCTTCGTCTGTATTATCTAATTTTTTATAAAACCCATTCTTACTCAGTAAATAATCTTCTGTACCACTTTCAACAATTTCTCCTTTATGCATTACTATAATGCGATCTGCAGATTTTATTGTTGACAATCTATGTGCAATAATAATGACTATTTTATCTTTGAAATAAGAACTAATATTATTCATTATTTCTTTTTGAGAAAGATTATCCAAATTTGATGTGGCCTCATCGAATACTATCACATTTGAATCTCTCAAAAGAGCTCTTGCTATCGCTACTCTTTGTTTTTGACCTCCTGATAAATTATTACCCTTTTCTCCAACATTTTCTTCTTCCTTTTCTTCTATCAACATTTCCAATCCGACGCATTTAATTACTTGATCTATCTTCTCTTGGTCATTCCCCTCATTTCCCATTTTTATATTATCTATTATACTAGAATTAAATAAAAACGGTTCTTGACACACAATGGTTATGTTATTTCGCACACTCTTTATGTTTAGTTTTTCATATGGCCAAGAATTAAAATATATATTTCCCGACTGCGGTTTCCATAATCCATACAATATGTTCAATATAGTAGATTTTCCGCATCCACTTTCTCCTACTATTGCTGTGATACTATTTTTCTCAAATTCAATGTTAATATTTTTTAAAACATCTTTTTCAGAATATCTAAAACTGACATTTTCAAAAGATATCTTATCAATTTTATCTATTCTTTCTTTTTTCTTGTCATCCTCAATAGTATCAATTCGGTCTAACTCGCCATATATTCGATTTAATGCAACTTCGATTTGTTTTATCTCTATATTTGAATTTGCAATCAAAACGCACGGTGCAATTAACATATTTACATATTGAATAAAAGCAATTAACTCCCCTAATGTTAATCTTGCATTTATTATCATTATTCCCCCTACTAGATAGCTAGCAACTAAACTAAAAGATTGCAAAAATCCGATAATTTCTCGCTGGTATAAAATAAATTTATTTGTTTTCTTTGATTTTTCACAATAATTCTGTTGCTCAGCATTGAAAATCCTCAAAAAAAAGTCTGCTACATCAGACAAAATCACTGTCTTTAAGTTAGAAACAAATTGTTCTTGCAAATTGGATAACTCACCTATAACATCTCTTACATTTCTAATTGCAGTTGTTATTTTAACAGACATAATTTTTTGAAATATTATCATCAATATTTGAATTATTCCCACAAGAAATAACATTTCTATATTCAATCTTAATAGAATAACAAATACAACAACAGCAGTTATTACATTCATTATTAACTCTAAGAAAAATTCAATTCCAAAACCTTCCAGTTGATAGATATCATTATCCAAAATGTATAATATCTCTCCGGTAGCTTGTCCAGAAATATAAGTACCTTGTGCTCTGGCTAATTTTTCCATTAGAGCTTTTTTTAATTTTGTAGCAGTAACCAATTTTAATGTCTCAAAATAATTATTCGTATGTATATTTAAAATTCGAACTATAACATTGCATAAAATATAGCTTCCTGTCATAATAAATAGTATATTTATACTTTTCCCACCGATCCCCTTATCTATTAAATATGATAGAATCTTAGGTTGAATCACATTTAAAGCAGATGTCAAAATCATGAATATAAACATCAATAGAATTTTCCATCCTCCACTCTTTATTACCAACCTAACATATCTTTTAATTTGAGTATTTTTCCATTTCATTTACTACCCCCTAATATATCGCATTGAATTGCTCTTTTTATCTTAGAATTAAAATTTTGTCACCTCTAAACATTCAGCACATAGTCTATCACTTATTTAATTTCTAATTATTAATATAACTTTCTACTAATTGCGTTATATGGTAAACAGTATAAAAATTTTCTCGAGAAATCATTGTATAATCAGGAACTGTAAATCCAATTTCTTTTTCTAGTAATTTAAGGATCTCAAAGCAATTGCTGTAATGTATTCGACCACGATTTGATAATAGCAACATTCCCTTTAGCATTTCTTCTTTATCGTTATTCAAGTAATTCTCTAATATTTGCACAACATAACTACATAATCTCTTATCTACTTTGTCTAATAGCGGTTCTCTTTCAGGTAATCTTCTACTTTTTCTCAAATTCAAATTACACCATATTTTTTTTTCTGACATTTGTTGCAACTTAGCAAATATTAGCTCCTTATTTTTAAGGCCATACATTTTCATAAGCAATGCAATTATTCCTGTTAATCTAGCAGCGGCATAGCTATTGCTCTTCCCAAACATAGAATATGTATTTTCAATATTACAATGTAAATACGGTGTGCTATCTACAACTCCTTGAATTCTTCGATAAGGATTAAACCAAATCGCATCTACAGTATCTAGTATCGCTCCCTGCACGCCAATACACTCTCTGAATGCAGCAGGATAACTAATTCTTTTATTATTTTCAAGCGATACAACTACTATTTTCCCTTGTAAGCTCAAGCCTTTAATAATATGTTTCAAATTTCGTAAATCTGTCCATTGATTAACTGATAAACTCAAATTAACTATATCCATTGGTAAATTTAAAATATAGTTCAACACTGTTTCCAAAATACATAAATTACTACTTCCGTCTTTGTTCACGATACAAAACGAATATATCTCAATGTTTTTACATTCCTTTTTTATTACTGATGCACATCCTGTACCATGTCCAATTAAATCATCGCTAACTTGTTCTTTCTTTTTTAAAACTTCATATTTTCCATTATAGTTTTTCACATAATATTGTTGTTTAATTATATCTTTTAAAAAGTTATGCTTAACATTTACACCTGTATCCACCAAGGCAATCTTTATATTTTTCATATTTTCAAAAAGGCAGCTGCCTCCAGCTGCCTTTCTCCTTTTTTGCGTTATTACATGTTTACTAATATTTCCATGTTTTGTAATAACGAGGTTCTCCGCTCGTTTTGCAGTCATAAGTACAATCATATGCACCCTCCTGACCAGCATACTTGCAAGGATCGCTCTGCATAGTTACCTGTGCAAGTTTTTTGTCCTTGATAGCCTTAATCTTTAACATGGTATCACTCCTTTCTAAATAATCTTTATACTAAAAGCTTTTGCTTTAGTATCTGATAAAAACATTAACAAATTCCATTTACTTCATATAGAATATTAGTTAAATTACATTCGATTTCTGTTGGTCTATGAAAGTCACCAGTAGCCAGTTTATTAATCAATGAGCATCTTGCTGCTGAACAATAATTTTTGACATCACAATGTTGGCAACTCTCATAAAGCGAAGAAATATTTTTTTGCAAATTTTGAATTTTTTTTCTATCTGTTCCTTCATAAACATTACCTATAGAAAACTCTTTATATCCGCAAACAACAGTACACGGATATAAATCTCCGGTATAATATATATGTTTTGTATTCATTCCTGCAGAGCAATAGGTTCCGCAATAATTTAAAGGTTCACATAGACTAATTTTCAAATCATTGCTCTTTCCATATTTTTTCTTTATTTTTAAAATTTCTAGTCTCAACTTCTCTACAGATTCTTCATTCCAACTTTTATCAAATATGTCTATGCCTGGAACAATGACTCTAAATCCTTGAAGGATTAGAAATTCGATGTTATCGTACAATTCCATAACATTATTGGTATTTACCGTCATTCTAACTCTTAAATCTCTGTTATAATTTAGTAATTTTAACGAGTTCTTTAATGCCAAATCAAAACTTCCACGTCCATCGCCAAATACTCTCTGTTTATTATGAGATTCTTTTTTACCGTCTAAACTCACAGTAATATCCATGTTATTTTCAACTATAAAATCTATTACTTGTTGCGATAACAAAGTTGCATTTGTTGTTGCAGAAAACATTAAACTGCATTGGTTATCAAATTGCTTTTTGATATTATGGATAAAGTACTCCATTAACTCAACTTGTAAAAATGGCTCTCCCCCATGAAAGTTAATAAGAAGTTCGTTATGAGAAGACGGATCAAAGTCATCAATAATAAACTGAAGCGTTTGCTTGGAAATCTCTGAAGACATATGTTTGTTTATTTTTTCTATTCCTTCATAACAGTATTTACATTTCAAATTACAGGCTCCAGTAACCCATATCATGTAAGCCATATCAGCGCCCCCCTACATAATAATTTTTTTGATTTCCTACGCACACTAAAACTGTCGTCATAACAATAGCCGCTACAATTCCTTGATAAAGAAATTTGTCATTCATCAATATTCCGATTAAACTTATGAAAATTTCCAAGCACATAATTAATAAAGCTTTTCTTCGAAATACTTTTCTTTCATGAAGCGTAAGTCTGTGCTTATAATTATCAGCAGGAACTAATTTGTATAAAAGTGCACCTGCAAAGCCAAGAATCACACAACTATTTCCTTGACTCCACATTGACTGTTTGAAAGAAAATAGGGTAAAAACCATTAGCACTATTGTTATGATATAACATCTTAATATTGTTTTAGCATGATAACCTCCTGCATATGTACGCAAAGGAATGAATGCCAAGAGAAAAATGATACTTGATACTGTCTCATTAAAAATTTTCCCCAAAAATAATATTGTAATTACATTGATAAAAAAGTATTCTACTTGGCGTATTCCAAATGAAACGACTTCCTTATTTGCAGGATCTATCACATCTGCTTTTACTAATACATCAACGATCTTTTTATCCATTTATTATTTATACTTTCTTAATTTTTCAGCATCTTCTGGTAGTTCAGGCTGAAAAGTAACAAATGGACAAGTCGAATTGACTGTTAAATTAGTAAAGCATAAAGCAATAACAACTATATACTTTCCATATTTTTTTATTATATTATTTATCATATCCATTTCATCCCTTTCGATATGTTGTCATTAAGGATTGAACCCTTATTCGCTACTTAAAATATCACAAATTTCCCACTTTTTTTACAAACGACATAATTAGTACATGTTAATGTCATAATTAATAGTTTACGACACCTTTTCTGACATAAAATTTTATATAAAACTACTCTAATGAGTATTCCGATTTCAAGAAATCATGATTAGTAACATGGAAAATCAACGTATATCCCCTCCGTTTACTCACCATGATTATCTTCGTCAACTATAGAGTAAGCCGTTGGCTTAATTTTGAGCCACCCAGTGATGGTCAGGAAGTAAGCCACATCTATATCCTAGCTTCTTTGGTTTTGGACAATCGGTATAATTTTCTGTTCACTTCCAGCACATATGATTGAAAATTCAGACGTTCATTCATTGCAACAACCATGGCTGTGTTTTCAAAAAGGGTGTCCACTCAGAAAACGACAGATTTGTTGTTACAGTATGCTACCACGCTGTTCTTGTCAACAATGATCTTAAACAGAAGTTCTCACTGATAGTGGTCAAAACACATATCTCATCTCAGCCAGTACTAGCAGATCTGCCTTCTATATATGCTTTCCCAGCTTACCCAAGGAATAGTTGTCTCGGGCTTCGGAAAGTTCCGTTGACAAGGAGTGTACTTTCAGTCCTCGGCTGATCGTCATATGTGTTTTTCCTCGGTCTAGATTTCCAAACACAATAGTAAAGGAACAGTTGTATATACCGATTGCACAGAGCACACTGCACGAAGTTTCAGTGCCTCCCTTCCTCTAGTTCAATGCACGCTTTCCGGAAAGCAGGCAAGCATTTATTCTGCTTGGTTACGAAAGGTCATATCTCAAAAGCCGTGTCAATGGGGCTCTTATGCCGCCAGAGTCCATGCCGTTGACACAGCTTCTGAACATATGATACTCCATTTTGTCATCGTGCTCTGTTCACCGGAACAAATGCACTTCTTGAACGTGCATGTAGTGGCACTAATTCATCGGTATTTACAGTGCTCCGTTTGCGCTGAAGAATCATCAACATGTACGTACTTACTAAACGCCACCCATATTTCGCACAAAATACTAGCCCATGGGAAAAAGCACCCTCAAATCGGTGCTTTTTCCCATGGGCTAGTATTTTGTATTTTACATCTATTGAAGTCATCCTCATACTAACTTTATTCATTATTCATATTTAGTGTCTGCTGATTAAGCAGCTATCTGTAACTTCCAACTCTTACATCTGTTCCGGTCATGCCAGAATCGGAACAGATGCAAAAGAGCACAAAGTATTCGCCTCTGAATCCTGAACAGATTCGTCACGAATACAGATAATGCGATAGATGTCAACTGCGTTTCTTCCAGTTTTGTGGTAATGCAGCTCATACCATAACAGCGTTTGCTCAGGCTGAAGGTGCGCTCCACTTCGATTCTATCGGTATTATCCTGATACTCTTGTTTTTTATCAACTTTTGCTGTGGCGCTTGGTCTGCCCAGCTTTGGACCTGATAACCGGATCCCATGCTCTTTGCAATAACTCCTGTTTTCCCTGATCCGGTATATCTGATCTGCCAAGACACGTTCTGGATAATAACCGGTACGCTCTTTGAAGCGTTCTATTGCTTCAATCAGGCAGGTGCTCTCGTTGTATGCCTCGAAAGATATTTTTTCGAGGCGCCCATAACCTTCGCTGTCAAGACTGAGATCAAATTTTGCGCCAAATTCAACAGGTGCTTTGACCTTCCCTCTGGCAATCGGCCGAAGCCATGGCTGCGAAATGCTTACAATGCGATGCTCTACAGAATGGATTCTGTTATCATACATATACTGTTGCTGTTCATACAGCCTGATGATGGTAAGATATAGGCCGATATCCTTACCTGTCATGGCGTATCCATCACTCATGAACTGTTCCAGATAGCCAAGATCTCTTTTCACGTAGCCAAGCTGTCTGCGGAGTGCGCTGCGGATTTTCTTTGCCGTGTGCTTTCTGCTCTTGGCAAATGCAAGATACTCTTTTCTGGCACGTTTGCGGTATCTTCTTGGCAACTTAAGACCATAACATTTACAAAAACAGTAAATCATGTTTTCCAGCTTTTCTCTTGCTTCGTTCAAAAGCGAGATGTCCTGCGGATAACGTATGTTTGCAGGTGCGCAGGTTGCATCAAGTGTCAGAGTCCCTTTGTTTGTATCTTCTTTTGCAGTACCATCATCACCGAATTTTCCTACGGATGGAGGAGTATGGTCATCTTTGTCATCCTCCTTGTGAGCAAGAAGATACTCATTTACTTCCATCAGCATATCTGCTGAAATGCGTTTACGGAAAAGAACCAGTGTACTTGCATCAAACGGAGCTTCTTCCCGAAAACCGGGAAGCCCGATAAAGTATTGCAGATACGGATTCTCAGCGATCTGTTCCACAAGCTCACGGTCGGAAAATTGGAACTTGGTCTGGATGATCAGGGCTCCTAATGCCATGCGAAGAGGCTTGGCAACATTACCCGTATCACTTGGAAACAGCTTGGCATATTTTACTTCGAATTCATCCCATGGGATTCGGTCAGCCAGTCTGACCCAGCGGTTATCCGGATTCATGTGGAGTCCCATAGGTTGGTTGAAATCGAGGAATGAATGCTGTAACTTGTCGATCGGTTTGTACATTGTTTTAGCCCCTTTATACTTAAAATCTGTAAGAAAACTGCAAGAAAAACGATTTGTTTTTGTCAAAATCCTTGCAATCATTATACCAGAAAATGGGGCAAAAGTCAGTAAAATCAAGTGTTTTCAGTTTGCTCAGCAGACACTATTTAAATACAACAATATATCTACCTCAAAAACATTCTCATCATAATTTATATCTAACTGTCCATTATACTTGTTTACAATAAATCTAATATTTTCCAACCCTATACCATGTGAAATTTTATCACTTTTTCTAGTCATTAATTTATTGTCCTTAATCCGTACTACTTGATCATAGCTATTTTTAATATTAATATATAATACTTTTCTATCTAATTCCATACTAAGCATAATTATTTTTTTCTCAGCATTTAATGTGCCTTCAATTGCATTATCCATAAGATTTCCTAAAATTATATTTAGATCGAAAAAATTAATTTTCATTTCCTTGCCTATTTTAATATTGACCAGCACTTCTATATTTTTATTTTTTGCATTTTGAATAAAATAATTCAATATACTATCTATATCATTGTTCCCAGAATCAACATAGGTTTTTTCATCCAGAATAAAGGTTTTTATGTTATTAAGATATTCTATTATACCATTATAATCTTGCGTACTACTCAATTTAGTCAACGCTAAAATGTGATGTTTAAAATCATGTTTCAATGCATTTATCTTAGTCTGTGATTTTTTTATTAATACGAGTTGTTCTCTATATTCATTAATCTCTCTTTCCAAGACATCATTTTTATATTTTTGTTCATACGTGGAAAATAGGATATCGTAAAGTTTAAAGACTAACATATTTACAAATAGCAACCCCATAGAAACTATAACAATCACTGCTTCATTGTCAATTCTATTTACTACTAATACACATATTATCAACAGACTAGAAATAGGTACTCCTGCAGCTATAATCACTGTACTGTATGATCCAAAATAATCATATTTTAACTGTATATATTTTTCAATAACAACTTCAAGTATAAATATCATGAAATATGAAGTTATGTTATTTACAATCCCCAGCCGTTCTCCTAATGTATACTGACCGATAATTGTTGCCACAAAAATATCGGAAATTGAACAAATACAATAAATCATAAATGTAACTATAGCACGTTTCAACCATGAAGATTTATATAAACAAGATATAAGAAAAATTGAAATTATAGATGTAATCATATTAACTATTAGATTATTTAATAATAGATAACAAATGCTATTAATTAGATACGAAAATATAAGTATGAGCATTTTTATCTTTTTCTCTTCTCTGTCATCTACAAAGAAAATAGCCATAAAACGGATAATTATATAAAAGAAAAATATATTTAAAATTAAATACTCACTCACATACTTTATACCCATAATTTTTCTCCTTTTTTAGTTTTAGCAATTTATTACGGATTTCTTTTCTATTAATCTGGCTTATAGGTAATTGTATTCCATTTTTCATTTTTACCCATTCATATGTATATTCAATAACATATTTATAATTAATAAAGTATGATTTATGTATTCTCCAAAATTCTAAGCTCTGTATACTTTTTTGAACATTATCCAATTTATCGTAAAATTCAAGTTGCTGATCTTCCATATTTATATAAATCTTTCTCTCATAGCTTTGAAAATACATTATTTTGTCAAGAGGAATTTTATAATACATATTTTTTATACAGCATTCAAAATTTCCAGTTCCACAATCAATCAACTTTTTTGCTTGTAAAAATGTGTTTTCAATATCATTTACGTTAAATGGTTTAACCAAGAGTAAACGGTAGAATACCAGCACCTTGACAAATAGCAGACCGCTTTTGCGGTCTG
>OGDF01004910.1_pt1 | contig 14644 bp, 13 predicted proteins | sample 1570141 | NCBI WGS metagenome assembly OGDF01 (sample SAMEA4370581, study PRJEB24528) | human gut metagenome | reverse complement strand
AGTAAACGGACAGACCGAACAGCGTCAACAGTCCGGCGCTCCGCCAGAGCACCGCCAGCACGATCACCATCCCGGCAAAGGCCAGGCTGGCAGGGGAGAGGAGCAGCCAGCCGCCCCGCGTGTCCTCCCGTTTCTGCTTATAGTAGAAGGCCGAGGCCCCCCAGCCCTTGCCCAGGCCGGTTTTCCCCAGCCTGATCTTGCCGGGGGCGGCGTCCAGGTTGCCCTCTTTCTTGGCGGCAATGGCGGACTGGGCCAGCTCCGCCGTCCGCAGGACGTCCTCATACCAATCCCCCGGAAAGCGGACCAGCAGTACGACCATGACCGCCAACCACACCGCGCACAGGGCCAGACCAGGCCACCAGCGATCCAAGCCCAGCACCCCGGCAAAGCTCCAGCCCAGCCAGCCGCCCACGGGGAAGAGCTTCACCGGCCAGCCATTGGCTGCGTTCACCAAGCCGGCCAGCCGGTCCTGGGGCGACTGCCAGCCGCCCAAACAGACCCAGCCCGCCAGGGCCAGCAAGCAGAGGATAAGAACGCTTTGCAGGACCTTCTGGGCTCCCGGCCGGTTGCTGGTGTAGGTATAGAGGGTCATGGCCGTGACCTGCCCCAAAAACAGGGCCAAGACATACCCCAGACACATGGCCGCCATGCCCAACGCCGAGATGTGATAGCTGCTGTGCAGCCACCCATACTGATACAGCAAAACCAAACCAACCAGCAGGGTCGTACTCATCTGCCGAAGCAGGGCATAAAACAGAGCCTGTGTCCGGCGAATGGGAGAGGGGAAGAGCAGATTCACGTCCGCCATGGAAAAGACTGACCCGCCCTTGGCAAACCCGTTCCAAAGCCCCAGGAGAAACACCAGCAGAAACAGTCCGTTCCCCATGGCGGCCAATTCGTGCAGGTCCCGCACATGGTCGCTTGCTAGCCCGCTGCTCCCCACGGCAGCGAAGAGAAACAGCAGGACTAAGATCACCACATACAGCAGCCGCCCTGGGTGCCGCAGCAAGTCTCGCACCGTATTTTTCAGCCGGGCAGCCAAAAGATAGCTCAGAGCGTACATGGCGGCTGGCTCCCTTCAGTGACGGAGAAGAAGAGATCCTCCAAGCTGCGGGTACTTCCTGCTTCAGGATCGTTGTGCTGGGTGGCGACGAAGCGGCCGTCCTTCATAATATGCGTCACGTCCCAGTAGTCCTCCACGCTGTCGATCATGTGGGTGGAGAGGAGCAGGGCATTGCCCTCGGCTTTCTGTTCCTGAAACAGCAGCTTGAGCTCTTTGATGGCGTGGGGATCCAGGCCGATCATCGGCTCGTCGAAGATGAGCAGCTTGGGCCGATGCAGCAGCCCACAGCAGATGGAGAGCTTCTGCTGCATCCCCTTGGACAGCTCCCGCCCCAGCTTGTCCCGCTTGTCGGCCAGCTCAAAGCGTTCCAGCAGTTTGTCTCCGTAGCCGTCGTCCTCCAGCCGGTAGGCCCGGCGGATGAACTCTAGGTGCTCTGCCACGGTCAGCAGGTCATAGACCGCCGGAGTTTCGGGGAAATAGGCCAGCAGGCGCTTGGCCTCGTCGGTCTTGTTCCAAAAACCGCCGATGGTGATGGTTCCGGTGTAGCGCAGCAGGCCGGAGATGCATTTGATGAGGGTGGACTTGCCCGCCCCGTTGGGGCCGAGCAAAATGGCGATCTGCCCAGCCTTGACGCGAAAACTGATGTCGTCGTTGGCCAGGGTCCTGCCGTAATATTTGGTGACGTGTTCCAGGGTCAGCATATAGGGCTCCTTCTTGGGTGGGGGAAATAAGACTCTGGTCGAGTGTACCACACAGGGCTTCCTGCGTCAAGAAAACCAGGGAAGCATTGACAAGAGGGGGCGGTATCAGGTAGAGTTATCGAGGATAGCCTATACGACACAACACAACAAGACCCACGCGACAAAGGAAGGAGTTTTTCCATGCATTGGTTGAAACGAAGCGCGGCCGCTTGTCTGGCCGTGTTGCTGCTGCTGACCAGCCTGCCCATGGCGCTGGCGGCCCCGCCTGACCAGCCCCTCACGCGGGGAGAGACGGCCAGCATTTTGCTGGACGCAGCGAAAGATTACAACAAGAACGTGACCTATCAGGACATTCTCAAAGGCTATCCCAACGGGGATCTGGATGAGTCCGGCTCCGTCACCCGCGCCCAGGCGCTGGTCATGCTCCAGCGGGCCTTCGGCGGTCTACCGGCACCGAAGGGGGACAATGCCCGCAGCGGTTACCCCGCCGCCAGCTTTACGGACGTGCCCAGTTGGGCCAAGGCCGAGCTGAAGCCTGTCTTTGATGCGGGCATCGTGGCCGGGACCAGTCCCACGACCTTCTCCCCAGACCGCAACATAACCGGGGCGCAGCTGAACCTCTTCCTCCGCCGGACCTACGCCCTGGAGGGGATGAATCTCAAAGACGATTTCTACGCCACCGTGAACAAAAGTGCGCTGGACAAGAGCGTCATTGCCCCCGGCACCATTGGCTGGAGCGCCTTTACGCAGGTCGGGGAAAAAGTGGATGCAGAGGTGGCCGGGATCATCCAGGAGCTGGTCAAGACCGGCGGCCAGACCGCAGGCGAGAAAAAACTTGTGGCCCTCTACCAGAACATCCTAAATATCAACGCCCGGAATCAAGCCGGTATCACCCCCATCCAGCCCTATCTCACCGCCATCGACCAGGCCCAGAGCATCGGGGAACTGATGGCCGCTTCGGACAAGCTCTATCAGGACACCGGTGTGAGTCTTCTCATGGGTTTCTCCTTGACCATCGACAACAAGGACAGCAACCACTATTTGTTGCAGTTCGGTGCGCTCTCCCCCCTGCTGGGGCAGACCGGGTATGAAGGAGCCGCGGACGCCCAGAAGTCTGCCTATCTGACCTACGTCCGCACCCTGCTGTCCCTGGTGGGCCAGTCGGAAGCCGATGCTGTGGCCCAGGCGGACGCCCTCTGGGCTGCTGACGCCAAGCTCGCCGCTGCCTCTTACAGCAACCAGGAGCTGGGCGACGTGGACAAGACGTACAACCTCTATACCATGGCTCAACTCAAGGCCCTCTTCCCCAATGTGGATCTGGACCAGATGTTCCAGCGCACGGGCCTGACCCAGACAAATCAAATTTTGGTGATGGATCCCGGCTGTCTGCAAGCCTGCGCGGAGCTCTTCGACGCAGCCAAGACCCCCAACGCTCTGGAACTGCTCAAGGCCTACGCCCGCTTGAACCTGGCCAACGGCCTGGGCGGTCTGCTCAACCAGGAATTTACCGATGCCAGCAATGCATTTAACTTGGCCTATTTCGGCCAGGACCTCTCTGCCCCGCTGGAGGATACCGCCGCGTCCTATGTCCAGACCATGATGAGCGGTTACCTGGGCCAGGCCTACGCCCGGCGCTATTTCTCCGCCGAGGCCAAGCAGAACGTGGAGAAGATGGTCCGGGATATGCTGTCTGTTTACCGCAGCCGCATCCAGAAACTGGACTGGATGAGCGAGGCCACCAAGGCCAAGGCCCTGAAAAAGCTGGACACCATGAAGCTGAACCTAGGCTATCCCGACACCTGGGAGGATGAGTTTGACGGTGTGGACATCCTGCCCGCCGACCAGGGCGGAAGCTTTTACAGCAATGTGATCTCCATGCAGCTGGCTGGGATCAAAGCCCTGCCTGCATTGCAGAAAGAGGGCGTGGACAAGACGGCCTGGCCTATGGGCGTCTGCTCAGTCAACGCCTGTTACAGCCCCACCGACAACTCCATCACCTTCCCAGCGGCCATTTTGCAGGTTCCTTTCTACGATGTGACGGCCTCCTATGAGGAGAACTTGGGTAAGATCGGCTATGTCATTGCCCATGAGATCACCCACGCTTTTGACAACAACGGGGCCAAATACGACGAGAACGGCAACGCTGCCGACTGGTGGACCGCCTCGGACTATGCCGCCTTCCAGAAGCTCTGTGACCGCGTGACCGCTCTCTACAACGGGAAGGAATCCGCCCCCGGTATCACCTGTAATGGGGCCTTGACTCTCTCGGAAAACATCGCCGACCTGGGTGCCGTCGCCTGCGTCACCGAGATCGAGAGCCGCCAGGCCAAGCCGGACTACGCTACCCTCTATCGCTCCATGGCCGAGATCTGGGCTTCCAGCTACGGCCGGGAGATGCGGGCCTATCTGGCCCAGGTGGATGTCCACGCACCCGATAAACTTCGTGGCAGCCTGGTCCTGCAAAACTTCAGCCAGTTCTATGACGCCTTCGGCATCACCGAGCAGGACGCCATGTGGCTGGCCCCCCAGGACCGGGTGACCATCTGGTAAAGGAGACACAAGCAATGGAACAAGAACTGAACACCCTGCGAGAAAAATTTGTCCAAGATCTCTTCGTCTCTCAGGGCTTGGGGGCCGTCATAGACGAGGCCCATTACGGCTACGCCAAGTGCTCCATGGAGATCGAGCCACGGCACTGCAACGCCCTGGGCATCCCCATGGGCGGGACCATCTTCACTCTGGCCGACTTCGCCTTTGCGGTGGCGTCCAATCAGCGGGGCCGGGCTGTGGTCACCCAGGCCTCGCAGATCACCTTCCTGAAATCCGCCCGCGGCAAGCACCTCACGGCAGAGGCCCATCAGGTGAAGGACGGCAAACGGGTCTGCTTTTACGAGATCAACGTCACCGATGAGCTGGGGACCGAGGTGGCCTTCGTCACCGTCAATGGCTATGTGGTCAAGCAGCCGGAAGAAAAATAACCAGGAAAAGACGTCGGTGCTCAGTTTGCCATAACAGATACAGAATAGAACACAGACACGGGAACCCACCCGATCGTGGGGACCCGTGTCTGTGTCATCGTTTCACAATACAGTGTTAGAGTCAATGGATGAGGAGCCGGGAGATTTCTACGGTCAGGATCTTCAGCATGACGCCCGCAGAGGCGAGATAAAACCAAACCTCCCGCAGCCCCTGGGATTTGGCGATGGGTGTGGCGATGGCGGCGATCAGGATCAGCGCTGCCCCCACACAGCCGATCAGCGTGGGCACGCTGACCAGCGGGAACAGGCCAGGGGCGCAGCTGCCGTCGATGGCGTGCTGGATGGTTTTGTCCAGTCCGTCCCGCGCTGCGGCGAAGCAGCAGATGAGCAGACCGAAGAGCAGCACGAAAAGGGTCCTGCGGCCCCAATACACGATGTTTTCCCGGTGCCAAATGGAATCCCACAGAAAGCCCAGCAGGACGAAGAGCAGGATCGTGGTGGCGGTGGTCACGCCGTTTCCGAAATAGAGCTTCATGCTTTTCCCTCCTCCCGTTGGGTCTGCTCCATCCGCCGGATGAAGCAGTCAATGTGTGTTTGCAGCTGCTGAATGACTGCTTCTTTGTCTTCTGTGCCGTCGTAGATGCTGTAAAGCAGGTATATGGGCCCGTAAAATTCTAGGGCCAGTTGCATGGCGCTCTCGTTGGAATCCGTCATGGTACGGAAAATCTCTGCCATGTACGCCACCGGCCCGGAGGCCAGGTAGTTTTGATACAACGTGGCAAAGGCGGGGTCCCGGTACTGCTCTAAGGTGAGCAACTTGCGGAAGCGGGCGGAAAATCCATCCTCCGTCCAGTGGCGGAACTGGGCGACGCTGTAAGTCCGAATCTTTTCGGCGGGGGTGTTTCGGTAGGCTTCGGCAAAGCCGTCCGGCTCGGCGTCCGGCATTTGATAGGCCTGGGCTCGCTCCTGATCCACTTTCCCCATGCGGGCGGTGATGCGGTCTAATATTTCCTGCTTGCTGGTGTAATGCTTGTAGAGAGCCCCCTTGGTCATGCCCAGCTCGTTGGCGATGTCGCTCATGGAGGTGCCCAGATACCCGCGCTGGGAAAACAGCGCCAGAGCCGTGTTCAGGATGCGTTCTTTGGTTTCTCCTGCCATAAAATTTCCTCCTCACTAATAGGTAACCGTTCGGTCACTATTCATAGTATAGTAAACGAACGGTTACTTGTCAAGAGAATGAGAAAATCACTGCCTGGAAAATAGCTTCTCAGGCAGTGATTTTTTCGTTTGCTTGGGGCAGCACAACGTGTAGTTGAGCGCTGTTATTTTTTTGTTGGACTTCTAACGTACCGTGTAGCTGCGACACGGTCTCCTGAAGGATCGACAGTTCCATGGCGGAAAACGGGTTGCTTTCCTGCGGTGTTTCGGAAAGCGACGGAGCCTGGCAGGAGAGGGTGAGGGCTTTGTCCGTGAGCTGTGCAGAGAAGTGGATCGGCACCTGGGGCGGCGTGCACTGGGTGGCCAGGTGATACGCGCTGTCCAGCAGGCAGGTGAGGACGCTGCACAGGGTCACGTCAGAAAATGGGAGCAGTTCAGGCAAGGCGCAGTCAAACTGAAACGGCAGACCGGCCTGGGTGAAGAGGTTTCCCTTGACCGAGAGCAAGGCGTTGAGCAAACGGTTCGGGCAGTAGTCCGGGTGCTGTTCCAGCTGGTCGGACACACCGTTGAGAATGGCCGAGGCCCCTGGTCCGTCGTGTTGCTCCATGAGGGTATAGGCTGTTTGCAACTGGTTGCGGATGTCGTGGCGGATGCGGGAGGCGTCTTCTAAATCGGCTTGGTACTGCTCATAATAAAGCTCCTGCTGCTCCAGGAGATAGTCGAACCACCCGGCCCGTTCCTCGGCGGCAGCTTTTTCCACGAGCTGCTTTATGGAGCGGAACAGAAAAACATCGGCCACGACACAGAGCAGGATCGCCAGAAGTAGGGCCAGGGAATACCCGGTGCTGACAGCACCTTTTGCGTGGCGCTCGATGAAGAGAACGGAGATCACCAGCAGGATGGCCTGGGAAAGGGGAAAGAGTAGGTAGTAATGCAGAATATCTAAGCGGGCCTTTTTGATGAACCGATCCCACAGGCGCAGCGTCAGCACGCAAAGTAAGCTGACTAGCACGAAGTAAAACAGCCGCAGGAAGAGCAACGCGGAGGGATGAGAGAGAAGGGCCAGATAATCTGATGGGTCCTGCGGGTCACTGCTGAGATGTAGATAGAAGTATATCCCCGCCAGCTCCGGCAGAAAGATGACGACGGTAATGATCGCTGAGGCCAGCAGGCAGAGGCGTTTTGTCATCCGTCCAAATACGAAAGCTCCGCCGAAGATCAAAAGCAACTGAACGCCTGTGTTGATGTACTGCCGCTCCGGTAAGACGGGACACACATGACAGAACGCAGAGAAGCTCAGGGATAAAAAACTGAGCAAGGCTGCATAGGTCTTTTTGCGGGGCACGTCCAGCAGGCAGGCCAAGGTGTAGTTATAGACGAGCGCAGACGGCGCCAGTGAGAGGAACCAAAGGATATTGTCGATCATACGGGCGTTGCCTCCTCTTTTTGTGGCAAGATCGAGGCAGGAACAGGAGAAGTGGAGGGGGCAGGCAGCTGAAGAAGCAGGCGAATTTGAAAGATGTCGTTGGCCGTCTGGATCTCCATGGTCCCCTTGTGCTGTTCTGCGATGGTTTGCAAGATGAGTAGGCCCAGGCCGTGCTGGGTGCCGTCCTCGGCTTTGCGGCGGCGCTCCAGCTTGGGCTGGGAGCCGGGTGGGATGGGGTTTTGGCAGGTCAGCAGCAAAAAGCCGTTGACAAGGTAGGCGGAGAGGACGATGCGGCGCAGCTCCGGCACGCCGGACTGCACGGCGTGGTAGGCGTTATCCAACACATTGGTAAACAGACTGCACAGCGTTACCCCTGACAGGGAGAGAGGCTCTGGTAGTCTGCAATCGAAAGAAAACGCAATGTTTTTCTGCCGGTACAGACTGCCCTTCACCCCCAAAATAGAATTGACGATGCGGTTGGGACAGTAGACCGGATGATGGTTCAGCTGGCCGGAAATGCCGTCTAAGATCGTCCGGGCGTTGGTCTCATCCTGCTGATCCATGAGCTGGTAAGCTGTTTGCAGCTGACCGCGGATGTCCTGACGTATTTTACGGGCGTCATCCAGATCGGCCAGGTATTGGGCATAGTAAATGCTTTGCTGGTCCAGCAGGTAGCGGGACCAGGCGGCACGCTCCTCAATGGCTGCTTTCTCGATGAGCTGCTTCATGGAGCGGAAGAGAAAATAGTCCGCAACAACGCAGAACACACAGGCTCCGGCCAAGATCGCGCAGTAGATAGAAGCACGCTCGTCCTGAGCATGGGACTCCAGAAAAATATTAGAGATGACCAGCAAGATGGCCTGGGACAGCGGAAAGAGCAGATAGTAATACAACACGCGGGCAGGGGCTTTGCGGATGAAGCGGTCCCAAAGCTGTACGGTGATGAAACAAAAAATAGACAGCAGGATGAAATACGTCAACCGGATCAAAAGCGTGGAGGTCGGGTCTGCGGCCAAGGTCATGTAATCCATCGGGTCGCCCTCTCCCCGTAGGAAGAGGCAAAGATAAAAGACCAGCGGTTCCGGCAGGGTGGACACGACGATGATGGTCGCCCAGGCCAAAAACCGTCGCTGGAGAGAATGCTTGGATAAGAGAAGACAGCACACGCCGAGAAAACTATACTGTACGATAGGATTGAGAAACTGGCGGTAGGGCAGGCCAGGCCATAGAAAGCAAAACGTGGAAAATGCGAACGAGATGAGACTGATGACCAGAGAAAACATCTTTTTCCGCTTCAGCGCCAAGAGATAGGCCAGGGTATAGTTATAGAGAAAGGCGGCGGGAAGGGGCGAGATGAACCAGAAAATACTGTTAAAAATGCCGTTCAAAGGCTGGGAACCTCCTTTGTCTGCTGGGTGATAAGGTCTAAGAAAACGCTCCGAGAGGCACGCCATTGGGATTGACTGATGGGAATGCTCTCGCCGGAGGAAAGTTGGAAAAATTTATTGAAGCTGTTTGATGGGGTAAGGATCGCTTGGACATGCCTGGGATTGACCAGAAAACTTTTGTGACACTGGACCATCTTTTGCTGGATCTTCTGGGGCAGCGAAGAGAGGGAACCGGAGACGACATACGTGTTTTTGGGGGTATGGATGCTCAATTTTCGCATGTGGCTCTCGATGTATAAAATATCGGTCAGAGGGAGAGAAAACGCCCCTTCCCTGGTCTGGATGGAGAGGGTGATGGGCAGTGCTTCCAGACGATCCACTGCCTTTTGCAGGGATTTTTTAAGAAGAACGGGGTCCAGCGGCTTCAGAAGAAAATAGATATGCTCTGTTTCATACACGTCCGAGCAGTATTCTACGTAACCGGTGATGAAGATCACCTGTGTCTGAGAGGGGGAAGGAAAAAGCTGTTTGGCCAAAGAGATGCCATTATCTTGGCCCAGTTGGATATCCAGCAAGGCGATGTTGGGCGGCGTTTTCTCTGCTGCCGCTTGCAGGGTGCGGATCGAATGAAAGACGCTGATCTGGAAGGAACCGGGGAACAGTTGCTGCACCTTGGCACACAGGCTGGACGCAAAGAGGGCGTCGTCATCGCAGATGTAAATGGTGTACACGTTGATCGTTGTCCTTTCTTAAGCATGCAACCTATTATAGCAAGAATGTAAGATAGGAAAAAGGGCGGAGACGAGTTGATTTTGTCGGTAAAGTGGTTAATTTTGCAAAGTGGGTTTTCTGGGGAGGGGAAAGATGGTAGCATCCCCATGGAATGCTTCCCGACCCTTCCTTGCTTTAAAATAGTTTCTTGTGCAACTAATTATAGAAGAAAAATGGCAGAAGAGCAAGGGGGGCTTTACGGAGAGCAGAAAGGATGAGAAGAATGAGACGCATTTTTATCATGGGAATATTACTAAGTATCTGTTTTCTTTTGTGTTCTTGTGGGCAGGAGACAGAAAATAACATCACGATTCAGATACAAAATCAGAATCAGACGAATGTGACCGAAGAAAACCCAAAAGATGAGAATACGGAAGAAAAAACACAGCAGATCACGAGGGCTACCAGGGAAAACACAAACGCTCAGGAAGAGGAAGCCGATATTTCGCAAGCCTGCTGGGAACCAAGGGTTGGTTCTGAGACGGGGTGTGATTATCAGGTGTTGATAAAAAATGTTCCTTCCAATTTGAAAGTACGAGCAAAGCCATGTCATAACAGTCAGTTGGTTTATACTGTGACAGATGATACCAACCTTATTTACGAAGGAGAGTGGGCAGTCGGCCTTGGCTCTGACGGGAAACAACATTATTGGTGTAAGATTAGTAATATTCCAACATCCGGATGGGTACGCAGCGATTTGGTTGCAGAAGGGTGGCAGCATGGATAAACAATAAGCGTTTCATCGATTGTAAAGAAAAGGAGAGAGAAATAGTGAAAAATAGATATGCATTATTGATGGCAGGAATTTTATCTGTTGCGCTTCTGACTGGATGCACTTCACCGGGAACTCCCGTTGCAGCCCCCCCAGCAGAGGATACCAGCACAGCAGAAGTAACGCAGCCCGAGGAAACCGTTGAACCGCTGGATGCGGCAGTTAGGACACAATACAATTCGTCAGGTGATATTGATATCATCGTGGAGGCTTCCGGTGGCGTTGCGCCATACACTTACCAGTGGCAGCTAGCCTGGATCGTAGCCATGACAGAAACCGACGCAACATGGTCCGACTGGGAGGACGAGCCAGGGGCCACAGATCCTGTGTATACGGTTCCCGTCACGGACGGGATCGATTGGCGCTGTATCGTGACGGACAGCGCCGGGAACAGCGTGACGGTTGCCCCGGACTTTTCAGAGGCCGCAGAAGCTCCTCAGGAGCCAGCAGCCTCTTCACAGGAACCCTGGGAGAAAGCGTATCTGGACTTCCTTGTGCAGGATGTGTTGGAGATGCAGGGTCAAGTTCAGGAGGACGCCCAATATTATCTGCTGTATCTGAACAACGATGCGATCCCGGAGTTATACATCAACTATGGCTTTACCTACGCCGGGGCAAAGATCTGCACTTGGGATGGGGATCAAGTCAACTTTGTGAATGTAGGAGCCGGTGATGAACTGTTCTATTATGAAAAGGGGACCTGCTTCCATGTGAGCGGCGGCCGAATGGATCACTACTATGATGTGGTCTTCCAAATCAAAAATGGCAGAATTCAGGAGAAAGTGCGGGGAGAATGGGAAGTCTTGTCGTATGAGCCGGAAGAGGTCACATACACCTGGAACGGGAAGAATGTTTCGGAAAGCGACTATCAGGCTTCCTTGATGTACATGTTTGACTATTCGGGGGCCAAGCAGGCGGAGGATCAGGGAAGCTACAGCTATGATGAGATCCGCAATGTTCTGTCGTAATGTTTTGCGGCAAGAAAGCGCTTGCACCCACCGTCCCTTTGCGGTAGAATAAGACAAAAACCAAGACCGGTTGGGCCTCGCTGTTTGGCTGAAAGAACAGAAGATTAGAACCGAAAAATGGGAACCACGTTGGATGACGCGGTTCCCATTTTTTGTGGTATCAATCTTTTGTGTGTGTCAGCCACCATAGAGCGTAGCCGGCACAGGCCCCAGCCCCCAGAGAAAGGGTGTTGGCTTCGTCTCGCAGGGTCATGGGCGGACACCTCCTGTGATTTTTTGATTACTTCCGCTTAGGAATTTTCTTGTGAATGGCTTCCAGCCGATTGAGTGCCTCGTTCAGGGTCTCGTCCTTCTTGGCGAAGTGGAAGCGAATGAGATGGTTCAGGGGTTCCCGGAAGAAGCTAGAGCCGGGCACGGCCCCCACGCCGACCTCCTTGGCCAGGACCTGGCAGAACTCCAAATCGTTGTCATAGCCGAAGGGCGTGATGTCCATGAGGACGTAATAGGCGCCTTGCGGCTCACTGAACTCCAGCCCCACGTCCTTCAGTCCCTTGAGGAAGAGGTCGCGCTTGTGGGTGTAGGTCGCCTGCAATTTGTCGTAGTAGTCCTGCCCAAAGTTCAGGCCGGGGATGACTGCCTCCTGCAAGGGCGCGGCGGCCCCTACGGTCAGGAAATCATGGACCTTTTTGATCCGCTCGGTGATTGCCTCCGGGGCGATGGTGTAGCCCAGCCGCCAACCGGTGATGGAGTAGGTCTTGGAGAGAGAACTGCATGAGATGGTGCGCTCCCACATGCCGGGCAGGGAGGCAAAGTAGACATGTTTGTGGGGCGCGTAGACGATGTGCTCATAGACTTCATCTGTGATGACGTAGGTGTCATACTTCTGTGCGAGGTCTGCGATAAACAGAAGCTCCTCCTTGGTAAAGACTTTGCCGCAGGGGTTCGAGGGGTTGCAGAGAATGAGCGCCTTGGGGTGCTGCTGGAATGCCTGCTCCAGCTCCGCTGGGTCAAAGTTAAATTCCGGCGGATGCAGGGGCACATAGACCGGTTCAGCCCCGGAGAGGATGGTGTCGGCCCCGTAGTTTTCATAGAAGGGGGAGAAGATGACGACTTTATCGCCGGGGTTTGTTACGGTCATCATAGCGGCCATCATCGCCTCGGTGCTGCCGCAGGTGACGACGATCTCCCTGTTGGGGTCCACGGAGTGGCCCATAAACCGGGTCTGCTTCGCGGCCAGCGCCTCCCGGAAGCCCTGGGCGCCCCAGGTGATGGAATACTGGTGAAAGTCCTCATAGGCGACTTGAGAAAGGCGATCCATCAGTTCCTTGGGCGGGTCAAAGTCGGGAAACCCCTGGGAGAGGTTCACGGCGTTGTACTGGGCTGAGATGCGGGTCATCCGGCGGATGACGGAATCCGTAAAGGTATTGGTGCGGTTAGACAGTGGTTGCATGGTTCTTCTCTCCCTTGACATAAGATTTTTGATCGTTGAGGATGTGCTTGGGATCCAGGGCGTTTTTGATCTGGTTCATGGCCGTTAAAACCTCCGGCTGGGTTTGGCGGAGAAAATAGCTGCGCTTACTCAGGCCGATGCCGTGCTCCCCGGAGGCTACGCCGCCCAGCCGGTAGGCTTCCTCATAGGCTTGCTCCGCGGTTTCGTGGAGCAGCTTGTCCCACGTCTCTTGGTCCCGGCCGTCCCGCATGACGCAGAGATGGACGTTGCCGTCCCCCGCGTGGCCGAAGCCGATCATCCGCACGCCGGACTTGGCTTCCAGCGCATGGATGAAGCGGATAAATTCAGCGGTCTTGCTGATGGGCACCACGATGTCCATCGGCTCCTGCTCGGAGACGGCCTCCGCCGCCTTGACCAAGGCCCCGCGCACCCGCCAGATCTCAGCGGCCTGGGCTGCATCGTGCAAGGTGATGACTTCCAAGGCACCCTGGGACAGCACCAGCTCGTTCACGCGGTTCAAACTTTCCTGCACTTCCAGCGCCCGTCCGTCAAAGGTCAGCAGTAAATAAGACCCGGCATCCGGACGGGGATACTTGGAACTGGAATAGGCTTCGCCCAGCTCGACCACCGAGCGCTCCAAAAACTCCACGGCGGTGGGGTTGGCCCCGGCCTGCAAGACGGCTAGCACACTGCGGATGCCTGTGTCTAAATCAGGATAGGGGACCAGTACGCTCAGCGAAGTCTCCGGCTTGGGGAGCAACGCCAACGTGCAGCGGGTGATGACGGCCAAGGTCCCCTCAGACCCGATGAGCAGTTGCTTGAGGGACAGGCCACTGGCGTCCTTGATCTGCTTGCCGCCCAGCTCCAGCACGGTTCCGTCGGCCAGCACCGCCGTCAGGCCACGGACGTAATCACGAGTCACGCCATATTTTACGGCCCGCATGCCGCCGGCATTGGTGCTGATGTTGCCGCCGATGCTGGCGGCCTTTTCTCCGGGATCGGGGGGATAGAAGAGACCGCGTTCCTCGACGTAGGCTTGCAGATCCTGCAACAGCATCCCAGGTTCCACGGTGATGGTCATGGTGTCCCGGTCCAGCTCCAGCACGCGATCCATGCGGGAGAGGTCCAGCACAATACCGCCCTTGGTCGGGATGGTGGAGCCGCCCAGATTGGTCCCCGCCCCTCTGGGCGTCACGGGAATATCATGGTCACGGGCGTAGCGCAGCAGGGCGCTGACCTCCTCGGTGGTCAGCGGAAAGGCCAGGGCGTCCGCCTGCCCGTGGACCCGGTCCAGGGCGTCGGTGAGATAGTGTGGGGGGATATCGTCAAAGCGCAGACGGTCCTCGTCAGGGAGAAGGGACCGAAGGGCTTGTTTGTCAAGCAGCTGCATGGAGAAAACCTCGCTTTCACAGGGGAGTCGTCAAGAAATGGCCAGGCCCCCGCCGCCCCACAGAGGGCAGCGGGGGCCATGGCTGGTATGGCGCGAAAATTTCTGGCGCTTGGTCAAAAACGTGTCATTGGCTCACTGAGCCTCGGAGAACAGATCCTGGTCCCAGCCCACCTTGATGAAGTAGCCGCCAAAGTCGTCGTGAAAGACCTTTTCGGTCGCATCAGACTGGAAGGCAGCGACGACCTTCTTGTACACGTCCACCTTGGTGGGGTCCTTCAGGTCGGCGGTGCGGGCGGCGATCAGATTCCAATACTGCTCCTCATCCAGCACAGAGTCCTTGTAAATGGCCTCTTCGGTCTTCAGGCCGAAGTCCAGGGCATAGTTGCCGTTGACCACGGCGGCGGTCACGTCGGGCAGGGAAGAGGGGATGACGTTGGCCTTCAGCTCTTCGATCTGGATCTTGGTGTTGTAGGTCTCGATGTCGTCCACGGTGGGGCTGAAGCCGGCGTCAGCATTCAGGGTGATGAGGCCGGCAGACTCCATGACCTTCAGAGCGCGGCAGCCGTTGGTAAGGTCGTC